>Ga0194121_10010354_pt1 | contig 11333 bp, 8 predicted proteins | sample TA2MahCa50mmetaG_FD_148609 | JGI IMG/M metagenome (GOLD analysis project Ga0194121, IMG submission 148609) | Freshwater microbial communities from Lake Tanganyika, Tanzania - TA2015020 Mahale Deep Cast 50m | ecosystem: Environmental > Aquatic > Freshwater > Lake | place: Tanzania: Lake...
CGGCGCCGCTCAACGCCCGTATCAACCGTTACCGTCGTCATGTGCCCTCATTGATTCGCAAATCAATGGGCACACCATCTCACGCGTAACGGCGCACCGTAAGGCGGCCTCTACCGGACGCGTACGCTTCACCGTGGACGGCGACGATATTCCGGCGCTGGCCCGCGAACTTGCTCGCCTCCTGCCGGGCTGGCCGTTCAGCATCGGCGAAACGAGTGGCGAAGCGGACATCGTCATCAGCCATGCGGCCGGCGGCTACGTCGTGCACACCAAGATCGCCGGTTGCGACGCGCTTCCTGCCATCGATCTCATGGACGCCGGTTACCAGACGACTTCGGCATTGTTCCTGCTGGCCGCGTCGACCGGGCCTCATCAGTTCGTGGTCCATGCCGGCGCGGTCGACGTCGGCTGTGGCCTTGTTGCCTTCGCCGGCGATACCCATGCCGGAAAGAGCAGCTTGGCCCTGCATCTGGCGGCCGCCGGTCGTCGCATATTCGGCGACGATCGCATCATTCTTTCGGTACCGCCGGTCGCGCCTGGACGTCGCGCGACCGCCATGGCTCTGGGCCTCGCGCGCAAAGTGCGCCTGCCCCTGCCGCAGGACTTCGCGCCAGCGGCCGTTGCCTACGCCCGTGCGCACCAGGTCGGGCAAACGGTCGAGGACGTGGTCTACCTCGACGCGGCGCCCGGTGAGGCCGCGCCGTTCGGCGAGCGCCTGCCGATTTCGGCCCTGGTCTTGCTTGACCGGCGCCCCGACGCCGTGATGGCCTTTGAAGCCGTCGGCGCCGCCGAGACGGTCCGCCGGCTGATCGGGTTGACCATGGGTCCACACCTCACCACGCAGGCTCTGTTGGCGGCCCTGGCGCTCCTGGCGTCCACCGTTCCCGTGTTGCGCCTGACTGCGCCGAACAGCTGTTCGGCTGCGACCGCTATCTTGACCCACGATTTCACCGCTGTGTCGTGAACGGGTCCGATGTTCTGACGCGTAGTGCCGCCGTCTCGGCCACAGCGGTCGAATCGGAGACCTTTCTCGTCGATGCCGACGGCAACCAGATCTACCACCTCGACGCGATGGCCTCCGCTGTCTGGCGCCTGCTCGAGGCGCCGCAGCGTATCGACGACGTGTACGAGACGTTCTGCCAGGCGTTTCCCGACGTCGAGCGCGCCCGCATCCGGATCGATATCGAATCCTGCCTGGGCGAACTGCTGCGCCTGGGCTTCGTCGTCCGCGTGACCTGAATGACGATCGGCGCCGTCGACGCTTTCAGCGAAGCGTGGCGCCGGCTGCTGGGCGAACCGCCGAATGCCGCGGCGCCGCCGCTCCCGGCCGAAGCGCGCGCACGGCTCGACGAGCTGATCGGTTCGGCTCTTGCTCATGACTTGCTGGACGCCGGCGGGAACGACGCCGCCGCGTCCGCCAACGCCATTCGCGCGCGACAGAGCCTTTTGCTCAACCGGTTGACACGACACCGTCAGCTCGAGTGCCTGGAGCAGCTGGCTGCCGCCGGCGTCGAGGTCGTGGCCATGAAGGGCTTTGCCACGGCGCACACGCTCTATCAGGATCCTGACCTTCGCGTGACCGGCGACCTCGATATTCTGGTTCGGCGCGCACAGGCCGCGACGGCGGCCCGACTCTTCCTCGAGCGCGGTTTTCGCGTTGCGACTGATATCGAGCTGTCGAGATGGGGCTTCATTTCCGAAGCGAGCTTCCTGCCGATCGTGTCGGCGGATGGCATCGCGAACATCGACATCCATGTCGAGCCGGACTGCTATCCGCTTCATCGCGGCCTCGAAACCGACGCGGTGTTTGCGGCCGCCCGCGCCATCCAGGTCAGCGGCCTGGCCTTGCGCATCCCGGCGCCCGAGCACGGCTTCCTGATCGCGGTCAGCAATGCGACCAAGGAACGCTTCAGCCGCGACACGATCAAGAGCCTGCTCGATGCTGCACGCCTTCTGCGGCGCGGCTTCGATTGGGGCGACGTGGCCCGGCGCGCGCGGCGCGCGCGCCTCGGCCGGCCACTGGCCGCCACATTGTCGCTGCTGGTGGAACTAGGGCTTCGCGCCGACCTCGCGCCGCCCGAACTCGCCCGCTTGCCCGGCGCTCTGGCGCGCTTCGAGCTTCGGCGCATACTGCGCGATGTCGAGGCCATGTTTCCGCATGAGCCGGGCATGATCGAGAAGTCGCGGCGCGAGCTGCTGCTGACCGCGGAGCCGGAGACGGTCCTCTATCGCGCGTGGTTCCGCCTGCGCGGCCTGGTTCAGCCCCACACCGGCGACCCGCGCCAGCTTCTGAACGCGTCGTGATGTCGTTGCGGTCATGCCGTCATGGCCGAGCCTCCGCGGATTGGGGAGCGGCCATGTTCGTGGTCGGCAGGCTTGTCGCGCTTTGTCTTGCCCTGATCGTGCAGCCTGCGGTCGCCGGCGCGGCCGACCCAAGGTTGCTTTTGTCCTATGAGGTGACCTCGGCGCAGCTCGGCTTTGCCAGGCTCGCCGAGGCGTCCTATGCGGACCGGGCGGCGGTGACCGGATCGGCGCTCGCCGACATCGTGCCCGCCGTCGTCGCCGCGCTCGGCATCGATCCCGCTCGGATCGAAACCCAGATGACGCCGGGTGGCTATCTCGGCCGCACCAATGCCTCGCTCCAATCCAAGGTGGCGCTCGACCGGACGCGCGCCGACCGGCTGGCGGCGGGGCTCGGCTTTGTCTTCCGGCAGTCGAGCGTCCTGGTCTCCGACCTGCGCGACCGAGGCGGCGGCACCGGTTTCGCGATCGTGCGCTTCGCGCCGGGCGCGCTCGATCCGGGCCGCGCGCACCACTTTTTCGTTCATGCCGGCGCCGTGCACAAGGGGCTGGGCGGCGGCTACACGGCATTCGGCGACGACATGATCCTTCTCAATGTCCGCGATGAGGCGGGCAGGCCCTACAGCGAGCTGACCGACGCCGCTTTCGTCCGCGCGCTGCGCCGTGCCGTCGCCGGCTTCCCGCACGGCCGTCCGCGGCTTGCCGAAGCCGGCATGGCGCGCGCCTGGTTCGTCGGCAACTCCTGGCGCCACAAGCCGGACGGGGCGGACTACGTCGAACGGCTGGGCGGCGGCGCGGCACCGGAGATGACCGCATTGCGCGCCCTCCAAGCGCGCCATTCCGAACGCATGAGCGCCGCCGCCGATCGCTTCGGCTGGCGCTGACGAGGACACCATGATCGGTCCCGAGGGCCGATTTCGCGCGGGAGTACGGGCCTGACATGAGCATGGAACCTTTGGTCGTCTTCATCGCAACGCCGCTCGAGCCGGAGCAGGTGGCGCGCATCCGGTCGGTCGCGCCGAATCGCGTCGAGGTCATTGCCGAGCCCGATCTGTGGCCGCCGCAACGCTACGTCGCCGACCACAAGGGCGTCGACGGCTTCCGGCGCACGGCCGAGCAGGAGGCGCGCTGGCGCGCCCATCTCGGCCGGGCCGAGGTGCTATGGGACTTCGCGCCGAACGGGCCGGACGGCGCCGGCGGCATGGCGCTCGCGCCCCAAGTCAAATGGGTGCAGACGACGAGCGCCGGCGTCGGCCTGCTGGTCAAGCAACTGGGTTTTCAGGACTCCGATCTGCTCGTCACGACGGCCAGCGGCGTGCACGCCGGCCCGCTGGCCGAATTCGTCTTTCTCGCGCTGCTCGTCCACGTCAAGGAGCTGGGGCGCCTCAAGGACGAACAGCGAGGCCGTCGTTGGGAGCGCTATTGCGGCGACGAGCTGGCCGGCAAGACCTTGGGTGTGATCGGCGCCGGGCGCACTTGCGCGCAGGTTCTGGCGATCGGACGTGCCTTCGGCATGCGCGTGATCGCCGGCGTGCGCACCGCCGGCGCAGACCGGGCGGCGAAACTGGGTGCGGATGCGGTCTATCCGCCGGCGCGCCTGCATGAGCTGCTCGGCGAGGCCGACGCGGTCGTTTTGGCCGCGCCGCACACGGCGGAGACCGAAAACATGATCGACGCCGCCGCGTTCGGGGCAATGAAGGACGGTGTCGTCTTCATCAACATCGGGCGCGGCCGCACCGTCGACGAGGCGGCGCTGGTCGAGGCGCTGCGCAGCGGCAAGATCGGGTTTGCCGGCCTCGACGTCGCCGCCGTCGAGCCGCTGCCGGTCGCGAGCCCGCTCTGGGACATGCCGAACGTGCTGATCTGTCCGCACTCGGCCAGCACCGTCGGCCGTGAGAACGAACGCATCACGGACATCTTCTGCCACAATCTGCGGTGCTATCTGGATGGCCGGCGCGACGCCATGCGCAACGTGCTCGACAAGGCGCGCATGTATTGAGCCGCAGGCTCAGCTCCGCAGCCGCCGCCAGACCCGTGCCATCAGCGGCATTGACAGCCCGGCGGCGGTGATCAGGAACAGCACGACGACGACCGGCCGCGACAGGAACATGAGCCAGTTGTGGTCGAAGATGAGCAGCGACTGCTTGAGCGTCTCCTCGACCAGCTTGCCCAGCACGAGGCCCATGATCAGCGGCGCCGGCGAGAAGCCGAAGCGGCGCAGCGCGAAGCCGAGCACGCCGAAGACCAGCATGGTCCAGACGTCCGCCATGGACTGGTTGGGCGCGTAGGCGCCGACGACCGACAGCACGAACACGGAAGGCCACAGGAACGCCGCGGGCACCAGCGCAATGCGCGCGAACAGCTTGGCCGCACCCAGCCCCATGACGAGGTAGAGCAGATTGGCGGCGAACATCGAGCTGAATACGACGTAGAGCAGGGTCGGCTGCTCGGTGAACAAATGCGGTCCGGGCCGCACGCCCTGGACGATCAGGCCTGCGAGGATGATGGCGGTCGTCGTGCTGCCGGGAATGCCGAGCGCCAGCGTCGGCACCATGGCCCCGCCGACGGCCGCGTTGTTGGCGGCCTCGGGGCCGGCCACGCCCTCGATGGCGCCCCGGCCGAATTCCTCCTTGTGCTTGGACCAGCGCTTGGTCTCGTTGTAGCAGATGAGTGCCGCCGTCGTGGCGCCCAGCGCGGGCAATGCGCCGATGAAGGTGCCGATGCCGCTCGACAGCATGATCGCCTTCGCGCATTTGCGGAAATCGGCCAGGCTCGGCAGCTGGACCGTCTTGAGGCGGACGTAGTCCTGGACCGTGCTGCGCTGGGCCGCCTGCTCCAGCATCTCCGCGATCGCGAACAAGCCGATCAGGACGGGGATGAATTCGATCCCGTCGGACAAGGCATAGATGCCGAAGGTAAAGCGCTCGACGCCCGTGGTCAGGTCGAGCCCGATCGTGGCGAGCAGCACGCCGAACGTCGCGGCGAGAAGATTCTTCACGGGAGAATCACCGCCGATCGCGGCGACCATGGACAAGCCGAAAACGGCGAGCGCGAAATACTCGGGCGGACCGAACTGATAGGCCATGCGGGCCAGCAGGGGTGCGGCCACGATCAGCACGAAGACGCTGAAAATCCCGCCGATCGCGCTCGCGACCGCCGAAATGCCGAGCGCGCGGCCGGCTTCGCCGCGCGCGGCGAGCGGATATCCATCGAAAGCGGTGGCCGAGGCCGAGGGATCGCCCGGCGTATTGATCAGAATGGCCGTGATCGAGCCGCCGAAATTGGCCGCGCAATAGATTGCGCCGAGGAAGGCGATGGCCGCGACCGGGGTCATGGTCACGGTGAGCGGCAGGAGCAGCGCCGTTGTCGTGCTGCCGCTGATGCCGGGCAGCGCGCCCACGACGATGCCGAGCACGGTTCCGGCGACGACCAGGAACAGCATGTACGGGTCGACGAGGATGGCCATGCCGGACAAGAATGCGTCCATCCCGGCGGCGTCCTATTGCCAGAGGCTGGAGATGGCGCCCCAAATGGCGCCCATCGGAAAGGTCACGCCCAGGACCCGCGCAAACAGGAGGTAGAGTGCGCCCGTGAGAGCAAGCGCGCTGACCGTGAGGCGGAGCAGGCCGCGCTCGCCCCAGACGCGTCCAAGGGCGACCAGGAACAAGACGCAAGCCGGCCAAAGGCCGATGAGTTCGATTGCCGCCATGAAGACGAGCATGGCCCCGCCGGTCACCCAGACCATGGACGGGATCGGCGGCGGTGGCGCCAGCGCGGAAATGCCGACGCCGCATGCGATGAACACCGCCAGCAGCGCCATGGTTGCCAGAACCAGCCGCGGAAACAGCTCGGCGCCGAGCCCCTGCATGAGCGCCGCCGGGACCTCGTCGAACCGATAGGTCCAAGCAAAAACCGCAATGCAAAACGCAATCGTCACGACCGCCACCCAACGGTCGGCCGCGCCGGCGGCGGCCGGCCCCTGATCGGGCCGGCCGGTTGCGTGCGACACGGGATTGCCCTGCGGGTTCGAGAGGCCTGGTTCGAGAGGCCTGGCTATTTCAGGAGGCCGAGCTCCTTCAATGCCGCCTGGCCCTCGCCGTAGAAGGCGTCGAGCTGCGACTGCCAGGGCGCGCGCCCGACCACGCTGTCGGGCGACTGGCCGGAGGTCTCGATGTAGGTCGCATACATCTGGCCCTTCATCGCCTCGATGAGCCCTTTTTCCAGGGCCTGGAGGCGATCGTCCGGCACGCCCTTCAAGGTGATGAAGCCGCGCACGGTCGAGTAGTTGGCATCGATCCCGAGGTCCTTGGACGAGGGCACATTGGGCAGCGGGCCCAGCCGCTTGGGCGCCAAGGTCAGCAAGGCGCGCACATCGCCCGACTTGATCTGCGACTCCGCCTCGGCGTAGTTGAGGATGCCGACGTCGACATTGCCGCTGACGGCATTGATCACGATGTCGCCGCCGCCGCGGAACGGCACGACCGTCGGCTGCTGCATCCCGGCCTTCTTAGCAAAGCCGAAGGTGGCGAGGTGGTCGACGCCGCCGAGCTGGGTCGCGCCGACCTTGAGTGGTTTGGTCTTGCCGGCGGCGATCATCTCCTGGGCGGTCTTGAACGGGCTGTTCTTGCCGACCATCAGGATCTGCGGATCGTCGGTGGCGCGCGCGAGCGCCACGATCTCATCGTATTTCACGGGCGCCTTGCCCTGCATGATCGTCAGCAGATGGGTCTGGGTGATCAGCATGATGGTATGGCCGTCGCGCGGCTTGCTTGCCGCATAGGCGAGCGCCGCCGCCCCGCTGCCGCCGACCCTGTTGACCACGGCCAGCTCGGTGCCGAACGACTTGGGCGCGTGAACCATCATCATGCGCGCGGTGATGTCCGTCCCGCCGCCGACGCCGGCATGGGTCACCACCTCGATCGTCTTGGATGGAAACTTCTCCTGGCCCCGCGCCGGCGACACCGCCAGCGCGGCCAAAGCGGCGGAGCCGGCGGCGAATTGGCGACGCGTCAGACCGTCCCGGCCCAACGGGGTGCTCATCTTGCTCATCGCTTTCCTCCCTCGAATTATCGCGCTCTTTCGGCGACCGGCTTTGCGGTGCGACCCGCCGGCACGCGCGCCAACCTTGACGGACATGGGGCGGCCGATCAAGGCCGCATTGCACTGTTTCCACCGGCCGGATGTTGCGTGGAGCAGTCAACAAACGTATCGTGACTCGAATGCTGTCCAGCCCATATCTTAATCTTGCGCTAGCGGTACCGCTTGGACATCCCGGCGCGACATGGACCGACCCGAAAGAGCGCCGCATTGGTGAACGATCCGTCCCGCACGACCAACCTGGCTGCACAGATTGATGAACTCCTCAGGGCGAGTCGGGAAGCCGACGCTCTGCCACTGCTCCAGGAGATGCGGCGGCGCGAGCCGAATTCCGTCCAAGCTGCCTGGACGACAGGCGTCATCCTCTACAACACACGGCAATTCGCCGAGGCGGTCGATGTTTTGCGTTCCTGCATGCGGCTTGCGCCTCAGGCCGCGGATGTTCGCCTGCTTCTAGGCAAGGCGGCGTTCTCGGCCGGCTTGTTCGATGGTGCAGAATCGGCCGCCCTGGCGGCAACAGCGCTTCAGCCCGGCTCGGCCGTTGCAATCGAACTGCTGGCCAGAGTCCTGCTGAAGAAGGAGGCATCGGCGGATGCCGAGCGGCGATTCCGCGATTGCATCCTGCTCGGAGCGGCCGCGCCGGAAACGCTCGCCGATCTCGGCGCGGCCCTGCAGAATCAATTGAAGTTTGCCGCAGCGGTCGAGGCGTATCGTCGTTCCATGGACGCAGGACAGACCAATCCGGATGTCGTCCTGTCGCTGGCGAACTGTCTATTCATGTTGGGTATGCCGCGCGCAGCGTTGCTTTGCGCGAAATCGCTCGGTCCGGATGCGATGAACGAAAAGCTGGACCTTCTACGTCTGCAAGCGGAGCGCCTGACCGAGTCCTTGTCCGGCGTCGCCTATCGGGATGATCATCCGGTTAAGAGACGCAATCTCGCGAACACGAAGCATCTGATCGCGGTGTGTCGCCACACCAATCATTTGGACCATCTCCTGCCGATCCTCCATGCCTGGATCGCACGCGACGACCATGTCGCCACAATGCTCTTTGGTGGCCACGTCGTCGGCGAGGAGGATTATCGTATGGTCTATATGAAGCGCGTCGGCATTGAGGTCGCGCAGTTCTCCGAGCTGCTTCCCATAGATCACGAACCGGGTATGGCCGCGCTGCTAGACCTGCTGGCACCCGACACCTGCGAAGCCGCAATCCTTTGCGAGCAAGGACCTCATCCGCTCGATCTGGTGATGGCATCCAGCGCACGCGCCAGGAACCTGCCGGTCGTCGGTACTCCTGCGGGCGAGGACAATATGTTGAATCAAATGACGCGCAAAGATCAGTATGTTCCTCCTGAGACGAAAGAAAGGTCGTTTGGCCATCTCGACACCGTCATCTTCGCTAACGACGTCCTGCCTCCCGCGGAGCTGCGGAACAGCGAGGGGCGCGGTGTTTCCGTCGTCCTCGGATCCGTCCGCTATTGCCGGGACTGGCTCAATTTCCTTCGCCAAATCGTTCCGCCGCTTGACATCACGGTTGAAGACGGGCTGCTCAGGGTCGTCGTGTTCTTGGTCAACGAAGTCTATCCGGTCAACTGGAAAGAAATGGCGCGAACGGTGCAGATGCTGTTGTCGATACCGCGCCTCTGCGTGGTCGTGCAGCCGCATCCGCGCCTGTTCGAGCCCCAGCTCGGTGTCGTCAATCCGGATGGATCCGTCGCCGATCTCCTCGGCTTTCTACGCGATTGGGCTGCGGAGTCCAAAGATCGCAATCCCGAAAGCACTCTCATCATTGCGGAGAAGATCAACTATGGGGCATCGCTGATCGAATGGGGCGACGTGTTCCTGTCGTTTTCGACCAGCATCGCCTATCAGGCGATCATGCAGAGAAAACCGGTACTCGATCTGTCCTATGCACATGGAAACTACACGGCGATAGCCCATTACCTGCCAATCTCCGACATGCGATCTCTCGATCATGTTTGGGAAGCGATCCACCGCATCAAGGAAGCAAAGGAAGCACATCGTGCCTTGGATTTCTACGATGAGCAGCAGCACCAGACATTTGTGCGCACGCTGATCGAGTGTGGCGACGTAAGCCCGCTCGAGCGGCATGTGCGCTATTTCGAGGGTTTGGTGCGTCGGCCAGTGGCGCAGACCACGCCGGGATGACGAGGTTCAACCGAATCCTTGACGGCACGGCTTCCGCCATGGCGCTCAAGATCGAGACGTTCAGCAATCAGCGCGGCGGGCACAGCCTGTTCAAGGCGGTCGGGCACCCTCATGCCGCGCGCGCCATGGCCGCGCTGATCGGCCGGCTCGGCGGCGCCGGCCGTGTCGCCATATACGACCCGCTCGGCTGCGCGGAGACCGTCGGCCAGCTCTACGATCTGAGCGGCGTCGACATCGCCGGCAGCTACGTGCAGGATCTGGGCGATCTCGGCCGGTCGGTGCTCGGCCGGCCTGGACAGCCGGTGACCGATCTGCTGGCGGCAGAGGTCGACGCGCTGTTCGTCACCGGCTTCGACGCCGAGCGCCTGGTCGGCCAGATCCGCCATCTGATCCCGTCGCGGGCCAAGGTATTCACCCTCGATGAGGTGCGCCTGCCGGCCGAACGTCTCAGCAATGCCCGCAACTACCTCGATCCGCTCAACTTCGCGACCAACCTCGCCTTCTTCCGCGACGGCGAGGGCCATCACACCCGGGTCATGACGGCGAATTATTGGGCCGGATACGGCGCACGCGGCGTGCGGCTGTGGCAGATGCTGTTCGACGCCGAGGGCAAGCTGCTCGCGGAGTGGACCGACCCGCTGCCCGATGCGGCGGCCAGCATCACGATCGACAGCGCCGCGGTGCGCCAGCGCTTCGGGCTCGGCCCCTTTACCGGGCAGCTGTTCCTGCATGCGACCGGCGTTGCCGGCCACGACGTCGTCAAATACGCGCTCGACACCTATGGCGACGATCCGCGCGTCCTCTCATGCAGCCACGACGCCAATGACTGGCCGGCCGATTTCTATGCCGGGCTGCCGGCACCCGGCCAGGGCGAGCGCGTGGTGCTCTGGGTGCAGAACCATCACCCCTGCCCGATCCCTGCCGGCGCGGTCGGCCTCAACCTGATGGGCGACGACAAGGTGGCGTGGACGACCGAGGCCGTCGCCCCTTACGGGACAGCGGAGCTCGAGGTGGCGAGCCTGCTGCCGGACGCGCGCTGGCCGCAGCAGATCGAGATCCGCGCCGGCAAGTATCTCGTGAGGCCGCGCTACGAGGTGATCCAGGCGAGCGGACGGCGCCTGATCGCGCACGCCAATGTCGAGCGCGTCGATCTGAAACCCGATCCGCACATCCCCGAGATCGCCAATCTGATGGGCAAGGGCTACCTGCTGCCGGCGCCGATCCTGCCGGTGCGGCGCTGGCGCAGCCTGGCTCTGCCGACGCCGATGGCGACCGGCCAGGAGGAGCTGCCGGTTGCCGCGGTGGTCTACGATTGCGAGGGCCGCGAGCGCGCGCGCCGTTCCTTCGGCCTGCTGCTGCGCCACGACAGCGTGGCGCTCGACCTCAACGGCTTGCTGCAACATGGCGGCGCCGAGCTGCCGGCCGATGGCTGGGCAGCCGAGGATGGCGGCTATGGCCATGTCGAGCTGATCTACGATTTCGCCGGGGGCGGTTCGGCCGATGGCTGGCTCCACGGGTTGTTCCGCTATCACGACCGCAAGAGCGGCCAGGCCGCCGATACGAGCTTTAGCGCCAACATGTTCAACACTGCGCTGACATACAACAATGAGCCTTTTTCCTATTCCGGCCGCGCACCGGGATTGAGCACGCGTCTTTTCTTGCGCCTTGGTGCCGCACCGGTCGATACGCTTTGTCATCTCATTTATCCGACCTCTACGCGCTGGCATAAACAGTCATCGACGGAACTCCGGCTGACGCGCGCCGAC
>Ga0194121_10010356_pt1 | contig 11331 bp, 7 predicted proteins | sample TA2MahCa50mmetaG_FD_148609 | JGI IMG/M metagenome (GOLD analysis project Ga0194121, IMG submission 148609) | Freshwater microbial communities from Lake Tanganyika, Tanzania - TA2015020 Mahale Deep Cast 50m | ecosystem: Environmental > Aquatic > Freshwater > Lake | place: Tanzania: Lake...
GATTCGCACGGTCTACGACCCCTGCTGCGGCTCGGGCGGCATGCTGACCATTGCGAAGGATCACATCCAGTCGAGGATCGACAAGGAGGCGGAGATCCACCTCTTCGGCCAGGAGGTGAATCCCGAAACGTGGGCGGTCTCGAGATCCGACCTCTTCATGAAGGACCCCACCGGCCTCGATGCCGACCGGATCGCCTACGGCAGCACGCTCGGGAACGACAAGCACGCCAGCCGAGCGTTCGATTACCTGATCGCGAATCCTCCATACGGCAAGGACTGGAAGCGCGACGAAGACGCCGTGCGCGCCGAGCACGAGCGTGGTGGCGCCGGGCGTTTCGCGCCGGGCCTGCCGCGCATCAGCGACGGCCAGTTGCTGTTCCTGCTCCACATGCTGGCTCATGCTAAGCCCCCGAACGAGGGCGGCGCGCGGATCGCGATCATCATGAACGGCTCACCGCTCTTCACGGGCGACGCGGGCAGCGGAGAGAGTGAGATCCGGCGCTTTGTCCTGGAGCGCGACCTGCTCGAAGCCCTGATCGCCCTGCCCGAGCAGCTCTTCTACAACACCGGCATCGCCACGTACGTCTGGGTCCTCACCAACCGCAAAGCAGCCGCCCGCAAGCGCAAGGTCCAGCTCATCGATGCGACGTCGTTCTGGGCCCCCATGCGCAAGAGCCTCGGCGACAAGCGCCGGGAGATTCCGCCCGATCGCGCGCAGGACATCCTGCGAATCCTGGCGGCGTTCCAGGACGGCGAGACGCGCAAAATCACGAAGGACGGCAAGGCGAACGAGGTCGTCGTGAGCCGCGTCTTCCCGACCACGTACTTCGGCTTCCGCAAGATCACCGTAGAGCGCCCGCTGCGACTCAACTTCCAGGCGAGTCCGGAGCGGATCGCGCGTCTGGAGGCCCAACGCGGCTTCCAGATCCTTGCCGAGTCGAGGAAGAAGGGCGCCGCGGGCGCCACGGAGCAGGCCGAAGGACGCAAGGCGCAGGAGTCGGTCCGGCGCGTCGTGCGCGCGCTCCCGGCGGACCTCGTCAAGGATCGGGGCGAGTTCGAACGGCTGTTGGACGACGCCGCGAAGAAGGCGGACGTGAAGCTGGCAGCGCCCGCCCGGAAGGCGATCCTGGACGCGCTGGCGGAGCGCGACGAGACGGCTGCGATCTGTCGCGATCGCTATGGCGCCCCGGAGCCTGACCCCGAGCTTCGCGACACGGAGAACGTACCGCTCGCGGAATCGATCGAAGCATTCTTCGATCGCGAAGTCCGCCCCCACGTGCCGGATGCGTGGATCGATACGAGCCGGCGGGACGAGAAGGACGGCGAGGTCGGCATCGTCGGCTACGAGATCAACTTCAATCGCTACTTCTACCGCTACACCCCGCCGCGTCCGCTCGAAGAGATCGAGGCCGACGTCCGCGCGGTCGAGGCCGATATCCTGCGCATGCTGGCGGAGGTGACCGGGGGCCCCAAGCCCGCCGCCTGATCGTCGGGGGTTGTCTCTAACCCCCGACGTTTTGTATCGTAGCGCCGTGACACGTCAGGCCGCCGCCCTCCGCCTCATCAAGGACGCCGGTCTCGCGCGCCCGAAGGAGCTTGAGGCCCGCGGGATTTCTCGGAGGCAGCTTTACCAGCTCGTCCGTCAGGGGCTCGTGGCGCGGCAGGCGCGCGGAATCTATACGGCGGCGACCCATCAGGCGACGACCGACCACACCCTCGCGCACGTGGCCAAGCGCGTGCCCGCCGGCGTGTTCTGTCTCCTGACCGCGCTTCGGATGCACGGTCTGACGACCCAGTCCCCGCCCCAGGTGTGGATCGCGCTGCCGGAGAAAGCCCGCAAGCCACGCGTCGACTACCCGCGCCTGCGCGTGGCGCGCTTTTCCGGCGCGGCGCTGACGGAAGGCATCGAGACGAGACGGCTCGAAGGCGTCGACGTCCGCGTTTACTCGGCCGCGAAGACCGTGGCGGATTGCTTCAAGTATCGGAACAAGGTGGGCATCGACGTCGCGGTGGAGGCGCTGCGTGACTTCACCCGGCGGCACCGTGGCGGTGCGACCGAGCTGGCGCACTTCGCCCGCGTGTGCCGGGTGACGCGCGTCATGCAGCCGTACCTCGACGCCGTCGCATGAGTGCGAAGGCCAATCTCGCCGCGTCGGTCGCCCAGCGGCTGCTCAACCACGCGCGCAAGACCGGCGACGACTACCAGACCGTGCTCACGAATTACTGTCACGAGCGCTTCCTGTACCGACTCGGCGCATCGGAGCTGCGCGAGCGTTTCGTGCTCAAAGGCGCGATGCTCCTCCGCGTCTGGTCGGAGCAGCCGTACCGCGCGACCCGCGACCTCGACCTGCTTCGGCGCGGCGACGGTTCGTTCGACGCCATCCGCGCCGACGTTCGTGGCATCGCGGCGACTCCCGTCCCGGCTGACGGCGTCACGTTCGAAGGCGCCCGGGTCGGCGTGGACGCGATCCGGGCAGAGGACGAGTACGCGGGTGCGCGCGTGACGCTTCCCGCCCAGTGCGGGACGGCACGCCTGTCGCTACAGATCGATGTCGGAGTCGGTGACGCGGTATGGCCGGCGCCCGAGCGCTGCACGTATCCGCCCCTGCTCGATCTGCCGGCGCCCGACGTGCTCGCCTACCCCCGCGAGGCCGTCATCGCCGAGAAGCTCGAGGCGATGGTTGTCCTCGGAGATCGGAACAGCCGCATCAAGGACTTCTTCGACATCCATCACCTGGCGACACACTTCGAGTTCGACCGCGCGACGCTGGCCGAGGCCGTGCGCCGGACCTTCGAGCGACGACGGACGCCGATTCCTGCGGACGATCCGATCGGGCTCACGCCAGGATATTGGGAGAACCCGTCGCGGCCGATACAGGTGCGCGCGTTCGCGCGGCGCACCGGCCTCGCCGTCCCGGCCTCTTTCACTGCGTTCGCAGAACTGCTGGGCGGCTTCCTTTCGCCCGTGTTACATGACGTACGCGCCGGGACACTGCCCAAGGGCTCGTGGAAACCCGGAGGTCCGTGGCCATGAGGATTCGCGGATTCAAACCGTATCCGGCTTACAAAGACTCAGGTGTCGAGTGGCTCGGCGAAATCCCGGCGCATTGGGAAGTGAAGCGCCTGAAAACGTTCGCCTCTGTACAACTCAGTAACGTGGACAAGAAGTCGGTCGAAGGGGAAGAACCGGTTCGGCTGTGCAACTACGTCGACGTGTACTACAACGATCACATAACGAGCAGCTTGGCGTTCATGCCGGCGACGGCCACGCGCGAGCAGGTTCGTCGCTTCGAGCTTCGAGCGGGTGATGTACTCATCACCAAGGATTCCGAATCGTGGACGGACATCGCTGTCCCTGCCTACGTCGCCGAAGACCTCCCTGGAGTGCTTTGCGGCTACCACCTTGCGCATGTTCGCCCGCTTGGCGGATGCGAGGGAGCCTTTCTGGCCCGGGCCTTCAGCGCCGTCGGTCCGCGGGACCAATTCCAGATCGCTGCGAACGGAATCACGCGATTCGGTCTTACTGGTGACGCGGTCACGACTTCGGTGTTCGCGATGCCGCCGACGCAGGAACAGCGCGTAATCGCGGCGTTCATTCAAAGAGAGACCGTGCGAATCGATGCGCTAATCGGCAACCGACAGCGTCTGGTCGATCTCGTGGAGGCTCAGCGCAGTGCGCTGATTGCCCGGCTGGTCTATCGACTGACTGAGTTTCGCACCGCGCTCATCTCCGCCGCCGTCACGGGCAAGATCGACGTGCGCGAGGAGGTCGCATGAGCCCGGAGATCGCCGAGCGGTCCTTCGAGGACGCGATCGAATGCTCGCTACTCGACAACGGCCCGGATGCCTGCGCGGCGGACTCCGCGATGGTGCGCGAAACGCCCGCGGTGTATGGCGACACGCCGCCCGGCGGCTACCGCAAGCGCGCTCCCGTCGACTACGACCGTACGCTCTGCCTGCTGCCGCGCGATGTCATCGACTTCGTGCTCGCCACCCAGCCGAAGGAATGGAAGAGGCTCGAGCAGCACCACGGCGCCGTCGTGAAAGAGCAGTTCCTCAAGCGCCTGTCGAGCGAGATCGCCGCGCGCGGCGCGCTCGACGTGCTCCGCCACGGCATCAGGGACTCGGGCTGCAAGTTCGCGCTCGCCTACTTCCGGCCCGCGAGCGGGCTCAACGAGGACACCCGGCGGCTGCATGCCGCGAACCTCTTCTCGGTCGTCCGCCAGGTGCGGTACAGCACCAAAAACGAGAACAGCCTCGACATGGTGCTGTTCGTGAACGGCATCCCCGTCTTCACCGCCGAGTTGAAGAATCCCCTCAACGGGCAGAACGTCCAGGACGCCATCCGTCAATACATGACGGTGCGCGATCCGCGCGAGCCCCTGCTCTCCTACGGTCGGTGCCTCGCGCACTTCGCCGTCGATCCGGACCTCGTCTACGTCACCACGCACCTCGCGGGCCCGAAGACGCGCTTCCTGCCCTTCAACAAGGGGAAGTTCGGGGGCGCCGGCAATCCGCCTGTCCCGCCGACGCGGAACGGCTACGCGACGGCCTACCTGTGGGAGGAGGCGTGGGCGCGCGACAGCGTGCTTGACCTCGTGCGTCAGTTCATCCACGAGGTGGAAGACGAGGACGACAAAGGGCGCAAGACCGGCAAGCGCTTCCTCATCTTTCCCCGCTACCAGCAGCTCGACTGCGTGCGGCGGCTCGTCAGCGACGCGCGGGCGAACGGCGCGGGCCAGCGTTACCTGATCCAGCACTCCGCCGGCAGCGGGAAGAGCTTCACGATCGCCTGGCTGGCCCACCGGCTCGCGACGCTCCATGACGCGCGCGACCGCCGCGTGTTCGACTCGATCGTCATCGTCACCGACCGCCGCGTGCTCGACCGGCAGCTCCAGACGACGATGCGTCAGTTCGAGCAGACGCTCGGGGTCGTAGAGAACATCGACACGACGTCGCGACAGCTCAAGGACGCGCTGGAGTCCGGCAAGACGATAATCGTCACGACGCTGCAGAAGTTTCCCGTCATCGCCAAGGAGATCGGCGCGCTGCCCGGCAAGCGGTTCGCGCTGATCGTGGACGAGGCGCATTCCTCGCAGTCCGGCGAGAGCACGAAGAGCCTGAAGGAGGTCCTGAGCCCGCGCTCGCTCGAAGAGGCCGAGCATACCGAGACCGACGCGCCGACTCCGGAAGAAGAGCTGGAGGACGCGATCCTCGCCGAGATGGAGCGGCGGGGCCGGCTGCCGAACGTGTCGACGTTCGCCTTCACGGCCACGCCGAAGCCGAAGACCCTGGAGCTGTTCGGCGTCCGGCAGGAAGACGGGACGTTCGCGCCGTTCCACCTCTACAGCATGCGCCAGGCGATCGAGGAGGGCTTCATCCTCGATGTGCTGACGAGCTACACGACCTATACGGCGTACTGGCGGCTGCTGAAGAAGGTCGAAGACGACCCGCGCTACGACAAGAAGAAGGCGGCGTACCTCCTGAAGTCGTTCGTGGAGCTGCATCCGCACGCCATCGGCGAAAAGGTCCGGATCTGCGTCGAGCACTTCGCCGCGAAAGTCCAGGGCGAGATCGGCGGCCGGGCGAAGGCGATGATCGTCACGCGGTCGCGCCTGCACGCCGTCCGCTACAAGCTCGCAATCGACAGGTATCTGGCGGAGCGCGGGTATCCGTTTCGCGTGCTCGTCGCGTTCTCCGGCACCGTCCAGGACGGCGGACAGTCCTACACCGAGCCCGGCATGAACGGCCTCCCGGAGACGCAGACGGCGAAGACCTTCGACGGGCCCGATTATCGGTTCCTGATCGTCGCGAACAAGTTTCAGACCGGCTTCGATCAGCCCCTGCTCCACACGATGTACGTCGACAAGAAGCTCGGCGGCGTCAACGCCGTGCAGACGCTCTCGCGGCTCAATCGCACGCACCCGGAGAAGAAGAGCACCCTGGTGCTCGACTTCGCCAACGAGGCCGGGGAGATCAAGGCCGCGTTCGCGCCGTACTACGAGACCACGCTGCTTTCGGAGGCGACGGACCCGAACCTGCTCTACGAGCTCCAGACCCGCCTGCGTGCCTTCCCGGTATACACGGATGCCGACGTCGCCGCTTTCGCCAACGTCTATTTCGATCCGAAGGCAACACAGGACCGGCTGTACGCGGTGCTCGGGCCGGTCACGGATCGCTACCTCGGGCTCTCGAAGGACGAACAGCACGAGTTCCGCGGCCAGCTCACGGACTACGTGCGGCTCTACGCCTTCCTGGCGCAGGTCCTGACGTTCACGGACACCGACCTCGAGAGGCTCTACGTCTTCGCCCGCTACCTCCGCCGCTTGCTTCCGAGCGACCGCGCCGAGCTGCCGCGCGAAGTCCAACAGAACATCGACATGGAGTCGTATCGAATCCAGCAGACGGGCAGCGGCAAGATCGCTCTCGATCGCCGCCCGGGGGTTCTCGATCCGGTCGGCAGCAAGGCGATGCTTCCGCCCACGCCGGAGGAGATCGAGCCGCTGTCGCGAATCATCGCCGAGCTGAACGAGCGCTTCGGCCTGAACCTGGGGCCGGAGCATCGGGTGACGCTCGGTCAGATGATCGCGAAGCTCGACAGCGATGCCGCGCTGGATGCCGCCGCCCGCGCGAACACGCGGGAGAACGTCCGCCTGACCTTCGACCAGAAGGTCGAGGACGTCATCCAGGAGATCGTCGACTCGAACTTCGACCTCTACAAGCGGATCACCGACGATCGCGACTTCGGCGAGGCCATCAAGAACCTGCTGTTCGACCAGTACGTCCGCTCCCATCGTAGCGCCGAGGAGCTGATCCGGCGCGGCGAGTCGAAGACCCTGGAGTTCAAGTCGACGCTGCGGTGGAATCTCGCCGAAGACCGTCAGGACGACAAGCTGATCACGCACGCCGTGCTCAAGACCGTCGCCGCCTTCCTCAACACCGAAGGCGGCGACCTCCTGATCGGCGTGGCGGACGACGGCTCCATCCTCGGGATCGAACGTGATCAGCTCGAGAGCGACGACAAGTTCATGCGGCATCTCGCGCAGGCGGTCCGCAACGGACTCGGCGACCGCGCGGGGACGTGCATCGATCCGAAAACGCAGATCGTCGAAGGCAAGACGGTGTGTGTCGTGAGCTGTCAGCGCAGCCCCGAGCCCGTGTTCCTGAAGTGGAAGGGGATCGAGACGACGCCCGACGGCGACTTCTACGTGCGCAGCGGCCCCGGCACGATCAAGCTGGGCCCCGACAGCGCGAACCGGTACGTCACGTCACGGTGGCGCGGCGGCGGTACTCCGCGCGGTCCCACGCGCGGGTCGCCATGATGTCGCGCAGGTGGGCGACGGCCGCGCGCACGTCGGCGTAGCGGACGTAGAGCGGCGCGAAGCCGAAGCGCAGGATGTCCGGCGCGCGGAAGTCGCCGATCACGCCGCGCGCGATGAGCGCCTGCACGATCCCGTAGCCCTCCGGATGGGCGAAGCACACCTGGCTGCCGCGCTCGGCGGCGGCGCGCGGCGACGCGAGGCGGAGGCCGAAGCCCGCGCACTCTTTCTCCACGAGGTCGACGAAGAGCTCGGCGAGCGCGACCGACTTGCGGCGTACCTCGACGAGGTCGGCCTCGAGTGCCAGATCCACGCCGACCTCGAGGGCCGCGAGGCTCAGGATCGGCGGCGTGCCGACGAGCCCGCGCGCGATCCCCTCCGCCGCGCGGTACGTCGGCGCGAACGCGAACGGCTCGGCGTGACCGAGCCAGCCCGACAGCGGTGAGCGGAACGCGGCCTGGTGACGCTGGGCGATGAACAGGAACGCCGGGGCGCCGGGGCCGCCGTTCAGGTACTTGTAGCCGCAGCCTACCGCGAGGTCGACGCCGGCCGCGTCGAGATCGATCGGCATCGCGCCGGCGCTGTGCGCGAGGTCCCACAGCATCAGCGCGCCGGCCTCGCGGGCACGCGCGCTCACGCGGGCGAGGTCGTGCATCCGGCCGGTGCGATAGCTCACGTGCGTGAGCGACACGACGGCGACCCGCTCGTCGATGGCGCCGAGGATCTCGTCCGCGGCCACGCGCCGCAGCTCCACGCCGAGCAGCGACGCCACGCCCTCCGCGACGTACAGGTCGGTCGGAAAGTTGTCGGCCTCGGTGAGGATCACGCGCCGCCCTGGATTCAGCGCCAGCGCTCCGGTGAGCAGCTTGAAGAGGTTGATCGACGTCGAGTCCGCGACGATCACCTCGCCCGCGCGCGCGCCGATGAGCCCGGCGATCTTGTCGCCGACCCCGCGCGGGAGATCGATCCACCCGGCGTCGTTCCAGCTCCGGATGAGGCCGGCGCCCCACTCGCGCTCGACGACCTCGGCCACGCGGGCCGCGGTCGCGCGCGGCAGCGCCCCGAGCGAGTTGCCGTCGAGGTAGACGACGCCGTCCGGGACGACGAAACGGGCGCGGAAGGCACGCAGCGGGTCGCCCTCGTCCAGCGGGTCGGACACCGCCGCGTCGCGCCGCACGACGCCGCGGTCGATGCGCACGATCTCGTCGGCGATAGCGCGCGCCTCGGCGTGATCGTGCGTCACGTACACGGCCGTGATGCCCAGCCGTTGCTGGAGCGCCCGGATCTCGTCGCGGACGTGCCGCCGGGACTCGGGATCGAGGTTGGAGAGCGGCTCGTCGAACAAGAGCACCGCGGGCTCGCGCACCAGCGCGTGCGCGATCGCCACCCGCTGGAGCTGGCCGCTCGAGAGCTCGGACGGCAGGCGGTCGGCGAGGTCCGCGAGGCCGACGGTTGCGAGCATCGCGCACGCGCGCGCGGCCGCGTCGTCCGCGGACGCGCCCGCGAAGCGCGCGCTCTCCGCGACCAGCTCCTGCACTCGCATGTGGCGCGGCAGCGCGGGCACCGGCGTGACCAGCGCGACGCTCCGCTGCGCGGGCGCGAGCGCGCTGACCTCACGCCCGTCGAGCAGGATCTCGCCCGCGGTCGGAAAGTCGAGCCCCGCGATGAGGCGCAGCGTCGTGGTCTTGCCGCACCCGGACGGCCCCAGCAGCGCGACGAGGGTGGCGGGGGCGACGGTGAAGCTCACGCGGTCGAGCGCGCGGACGTCGCCGAAGTGCTTGCTGACGTTCCGCAGCTCGATGCGCATCGCCTTCAGGAGGCGACGATCCGAGCCGCGCTCAGGCGACGACCGGGGCGATCGTCTTCAGCGTCCAGCGCGCCATCGCGGTGATCCGCGCGTCGTCGTGCGGCTGGCCGACGAGCTGGACGCCGACCGGCATGCCGTCGACCGCCATCAGCGGCATCGTGACGGCCGGCGCGAACAGCAGCGAGCTGGGCGCGTTGAACACGAAGTCGCCCGTCGGCCGCGCGGCCAGCGGCTGGCCCGGCACGTCCCCGGACCACAGCGGCGCGGGGCCCGGACACGCGAGCGTGATCGTCGCGTCTGCGAGCGGCGCGACCGCCGCGTGGCGCAGCTGCGCGCTCGCGCGATCCATGAGCGCGGCGCGGTAGTCGTCCGGCGTCATCTGCTCGGCCCTCGCCAGCGTCGCTTTGGCGCGCGCGCTCACGCCGTCGGGGAACTGGTCCACGAGGTTGCGCGTGCTCCAGCGGTTCTCCCACGCCGTGATGCGATTGCAGAGCTCCCGGGCGCCGCCGATCGCCTGCTCGAGCGCCTCGATCCACGGATGATCGCCGCGCCGCAGCAGGCTGACGCCGGCAGCGCGGAGCCCTTCGAGCAGCGTCTCGAACGCCGTGCGGCTCTTCGCGTCGAGCTCCGCCCATCCCTGCGTATCGAGCACGATCAGTCGGGACGGCTTCGTCGCCGCGGGCAGCTCCGCCGGTCCGAACAGTCCCGGACACCCGCGGTCGCCGCCGACGCGGCGGACGATCTCGATCGCGACCTGCCACATGTCCTCGATGGAGCCCGCGTGCACGCCGTGCGTGCTCATGCTCGTGCCCTGACGCTCGCCGCGGTTGATCCCGCCCTGCGTCGGCTTGAGCGCGACGTTGCCGCAGTAGGCCGCCGGGCGAATGATCGAGCCGCCCACCTGCGTGCCGATCGCCGCTGGCACCAGGCGCGCCGCGACCGCGGCGGCCGAGCCGGACGACGAGCCGCCGGGCGTGCGCGCCGGATCGAACGGGTTCGTCGTCGGACCGGGATGCGAGCCGCCGATCTCCGCGGTCACCGTCTTGCCGAGCACGATCGCGCCGGCCTGCCGTAGCGCCCACACGGCGGCGTTGTCGCGCTTCGAGAAGTTGCCGCGGTAGGCCTCGCAGCCCATCTCGGTCGGCATGTCTTTCGTCTCGAGCAGGTCCTTGATGCCGAGCGGCATCCCGTCGATGGGCGAGAGCGGGCGGCCGGCCTGCCAGCGCGCCGTGCTCGCATCCGCGGCCGCGCGCGCCCGGCACGTTCAGCGTGACGAACGCCTGGACCACCGCGTCGCGCTTGTCGATGGTCTCCAGGCAGCGCTCGAGGTAGGCGCGCGGCGTGTCGCCGCCGTCGCGGAAGCGCACGGCGGCGTCGTGGAACGTGAGCGCGGCGAACTGCCGGGGGTCGTACATCGCGGCCGCCGGCTACGTCTGCGCGGCCAGCAGCTTCTCGCGGATCTTCGCCGTCTGCTCGGGGAACGGCACGCCGCGGCGGTCCGTCATCGGCGTCTTGTCCGCGAGCGTGGTGATGAGCTGGCAGAAGATCGGACCCTCTTCGGTGAGCATCTTCGGGAAGCGGCGCTTGAACTCGTCCAGCTCGCCGATCTCCAGCACGGTGCGGTAGCCGGCGCCCTTCGCCATCTGCGCGAAGTCGACCTGGAGGCCGCCGGGAATCTCCTGCGAGCCGGATGTGTGGTAGACGCCGTTCTTGAACAGCAGGTGGATGAAGTTCCGCGCGCGGGCGCCGGCATTCGTCGCGAGCGAGCCCAACTGCATCAGCAGCGAGCCGTCGCCGTCGAACACGATCACGCGGCGCTCGGGCCGCGCGAGCGCCAGGCCGAGCCCGAGCGAGGAGGCACCGCCCATGAATCCGACGCAGCCGACCGAGAGATCGTCGGGCTGCATCTCGCGCCACGCGGGCGACGTGGTCATGGTCGGCACGCAGATCGCATCGCCCCGGTTGGCGGCGATGACCTTCAGGACGTCTTCGGGCTTCATCGCCATCAGCTGGTCTCCAGGCCCACGAGCACCGCGGCGGGGCCTTTCCGCTGGCGGCTCAGGCGGTAGTACTCGGGAATCAGGTGGACGTCGTTCGGGCCTTCGAGCCGCGCGTGCGGCACGCCGAAGGTGTCGAGCAGCGGCTCCGCGTAGCGCACCATCGAGTGGCGCGACTCCTTGGGGTCCTTGTCCTTCTCCCGGCTGA
>Ga0194121_10010357_pt1 | contig 11331 bp, 11 predicted proteins | sample TA2MahCa50mmetaG_FD_148609 | JGI IMG/M metagenome (GOLD analysis project Ga0194121, IMG submission 148609) | Freshwater microbial communities from Lake Tanganyika, Tanzania - TA2015020 Mahale Deep Cast 50m | ecosystem: Environmental > Aquatic > Freshwater > Lake | place: Tanzania: Lake...
TTTCTCCCAATCATTTCTATGGATGAACACACAAAATCCCCTAAAGGTCGTGAGCAATCACCTGAACAGATTGCATTGGAACTTGAGATCCAGAAGGTTCTCGACAACCTCACGAAGCTCACAGGGAAAAAATTAGTTGAGAGATGGGACCGTCCTAACGCCGTCTACGCATTCCTGGATGAGACGAAGCTTACTGGCCCCAACAGAAGCCATACGTGGGATGTAATCCCCAGTGTAGAAATCGGTTCCAAGGGCTACGTCGTTGCCGCGAGCCGGCAAATTTCCTGCAAGACGGAGGGTGAAGACCCAGAGAATAAGCGCCCGTACATCACTGATGCCATTCACATTCGCCCCGGTAAGGGTGGGGAGCTTATCTATCACGACTTTGAAATTGATAACGGTGTCGGGGAGGGTAAGTTGATGGTTCAGAGGGAGAGAAACGGTGATTTCTCGAATGGGCAGGATTCAATTGTGGTCGTTGACGCAAACACGTACTACCCCAATGTGACCTATCCGGGGCACGACGAGCGCAGTGCCCCCTTGGCCAAGGCCACTCTCGAAAAACTGCAGCAGGTCAATGCAGAATTGCAACATAAGATCTCTGCAAGAGCAGCCACTATTCAAAACAATATCAAGGACGAGGCGAAGAAGGCTGCTGCTGCCATCGCATCGCTGGACATTCTTTGATCGCTCAAAAAAACCCGCTTTCGCATGACTCGACTGGCGGGTTTTACGTTGAGATTTTGCTTCGAGAGCATCCAAAGCTTTTGAGCGGTGTGCAAAGCCCTCGGGCAAGGAGGCAATCGCTTCTTTGCCGCGGATGGAGAGCGCCTTACCGTGCGAGACGGCTGCGGGGCAGCACAGATAAATCAACCGCCGCGCAATTCGGTTATGATTGCGTCCAGCAGGCACCACCATTTACCGAAGTACTTCAAACAGCCTTCGGTACATTTCATGGTGCTGCTCCAGCGAGTCGAGCGATACCCACTCATTCGGGCCGTGGAGATCTCCGCCATCAGGGCCGAAGAGAAATGCAGGGATGCCTGCGGTTGCAAAATACCGTGCATCCGTTCCGCCGTGCTCTCGAATGAAGGGAACTTCTCTTCCGGTGCATTCATCGGCGAGTTTCTTGATCAGCTGAACCATTGGGTGCTTCGGATCTGTGGAGAGGCCGGGGGCACTCAGTACCTCCGTCACATCACAATTCATCGGCAATGACTTTTGAACGACAGAGAGTACTTCTGCGGCGTCGGAATACCTCTCCGGCGGGTACCGAATGTCGAGGCCACACACTGCAGTGGCAGGAGTCTGGTTTTTGGTGTCACTGCCCTTGAGGGAAGTCGGGGAAACGGTCATCCCCCACTCCTTCTCTGACGCAGGAGCCGGCAGTGCCTTGTGAATACGCTCCAGCGCATCAGCGAGCAACCATACGGCATTTTCACCTTTCCAGGGCATAGCACCGTGTGTGGAATCTCCACGGGCAGTCAGTTCAGCCCACAGAATCGCTTTGTGCTCAGTGACAATCCCGAGGCTTGACCCGGTATCCGGTGTAAATGCTGCCGGAGGTTTCAATCCTTCGGCAATGAGAGTCGGAATGCTCTGACCGGCAATCTCTTCGTCGCTGGTGAAGAGAACGGACACCGGAGGCGTGTTCCCTGCACGGACTTCCTCCTGAAAGGCGAGGAGAAAAGGGACGCATGCACCCTTCATATCCTTCACGCCGCGACCAAAGGCCTTCCGGCCCTCCGTACGGACGGAAAACTGCTCCGGAATACCGGGAACAACGTCAAAATGGGCAAACCACAGTAATTGTGCATCAGGGTTTTCCAGGAGGATGTACGGGCAGTCGTTCACGACCCCTCTCTGGAGTTTCGCAGAAAATTCCGAGAAGAACGTAGTGGCAATCCAGTCAGCGCATGCCTGTTTTTGGGCTCTATTGCCCGAAATGGTCTCGAATTGAACAAAGGCTCTGAGTGATTCGATGAGGGCAGACATGAGAGAATATTAGAAAATATGTTGATAATTTCATCAAATTATTGTATAATAACATTCAAGCACACATCACCATCGAATGCATCCCAAACACAAAAAACACCTGCTGAGTATAGCAGCTCTTGGATCTCTGACGACACTGCTCCTGGTGTCCAGATCCTCCACTGCAGCACTCAATCCGTACGAAGCACCGTACACGACGATTCAGAGAAGCACGCACAGCGAATCGCCGTACATTCGTGAAACTGGTCCTGCAATTCACGCGGACACATTTTCGTACCGTATTGCAGAACGTCTACAGCATCGGCTGCGTCGCAGGGGCAACCACATCGCACCTCCTGTCGACCAGCTTGAGCAGGCAGTCCGTCAGCGACAGGATCTCCTCACGCATCACACGGATATCACGTTCGATTCCGGAGACCCCAAAACCAAAGACCAATGGTCCGTCTCTTTCCAACGCTATCCACTCTGGCTAGGCGGAGTCTTCACTTCAACATCTGCGGCATTCCTCATTCGTGAGGATGCGATTGCCCGTGCCATTGCCGACGAGAACATCATCCATGCGAAGTTGCCTGTGGATGCCGTTCTCAAGGAAGTGCAGTGGAGTACAGATGAGAAGCGTATTTCCAGAGTTGTCATCGATGGAATTGCGAAGAGCGGCTATGTTCTCAATCAGGATTCTGCGGCAACCAAAATCGCTGACGCACTCGCCAGCGGTACTGAGTCATTGAGCGTCTCTCTAGATACAGTTCCCGGAAAACTCATCAATGCGTCCGGCGAGGAATTGGGTTCCCTCAGCCTTCTCTCCACGGGTCGATCCGATTTCAAGGGCTCCGACAACTCCCGCATCGCTAACGTGAAGAAGGCGCTGGACGAACACGTGAACAACACCATCACTGGTCCCGGTCAGCGATACTCCTTCAACTCAACGCTCGGTGGACCTGTGAGCCAGGGCAATGGCTGGCACATGGCAAAAGTCATCTTCAATGGAGGAGACTTGGAGTACGCACCGGGTGGCGGCATCTGCCAGACCTCTTCAACAGTCTACCGTGCGGCGCTCATGGCAGGTCTCCCCGTCCTCGAGCGAAAGGCGCACAGCCTGTACGTCAGTTACTACAAGAAATACGGTGTCGGTATCGATGCAACAATCTACCCAGGCTCGCAGGATCTCGTTTTCGTCAACGACACGCAGAACCCTCTGATTATCCAGGCATACCATGAAGGTACGGAAGCCTTCGTGAACGTCTACGGAACTCCGGATGGACGCATTGCAGAGCTCTCCGGACCGTATTTCTTCTCCACTGCACCGGAAGATGTCGTTGCGCAGGTGAAAGGAATCGCGTCCAATGAAATTGTCTGGCTTCACAGAGTGCAGTACGCAAACGGTACGGTTCGTTCAGAGGAAGTATCCTCGCGATACAAGGAATTACCGAAGTCGCTTGTCACCGAGTACCCGGCAGCTGAAACGACTCTGCATGCATCGGCTGCCGAAGGTGTGACTGATTGATAGCGGATCCAATGCGAGATAGACTGCGGTGGTGTTCAGGATTACCCTGTCCATTACCCTCGGCTTTGCACTGTAGTGCTCACTCTGCACGGGTGGCATACTTTCCGTGTTCTCCGAGCTTATTCCCCGTGTCGTCGCAAGCACATCCGGTGTAGAGGATGCCGGCGGGCCCATGAGCTATGCGTCTGTCGGTAGGTTTTCCTGCATTCGTTCTACGAAGGCCAGTAACACTCTCAACCGTCACGCGACCTCCGGGTGTACGGACAGCAGAGGGTGTCTGAAGCAGGAGCACGTGAAGAATCGCGACATGCTAGTGTTTGCGCTGAACGCGATCACCCCAGCGCATCCCGCTACGCCTCAGGTAGTTTTTGTCGAATCTACGGAGCAAAGGCCACTTTTAGCCTATGGAGGCCCACCCGGCTTTTCTCCTTTCCCTGGACTGGCATCCACTGTTAAACTCGAATAGACGAACGTGCTGGACGTTTTTTTATTTCCCTATTCCTCTTTTTGTATGGCTGATTCGAATTCATCAAATCCTTGGTTCGGCGTCTCCATGGCCCTGATCGGCGTGATTGTCGGTTACGGCGTCGCCATGGGAACGAACGGAAGCTTCGGTGGTGCTGCAGCGCCTGCTCAAGTCGCCGATGTTGCTGCTCCTACCGCTCCTACACCACCCGCCGAGCCGACGACTGCAGATAATGTGAAGCCTGTTGATAAGAAGACAGATCACATTCTCGGCGATCCAAACTCGACAATTTCCATCATTGAGTACTCCGATTACGAGTGTCCTTTCTGCGCCAGGAATCACCCGACGGTCAAGCAGTTGGTGACGGACAATGACGACGTGAACCTGGTCTACAGACACTACCCGTTGAGCTTCCACGCAAATGCCCAGGCTACTGCTGAGGGCTCGGAGTGTGTCGCAAGCCTCGGAGGAAACGATGCCTTCTGGAAGTTTACGGAAGCCGTATTTGATCAGGGTGCTGACAAGGCGAAGCTCCGCGGCTACGCAGAGTCTGCGGGGGTCAGCGGAACGAAGTTCGACGACTGTATGAACTCCGGGAAGTTCACGCAGGCCGTCAATGATCATTTTGCCGAGGGAAGCGCTGCCGGCGTCAACGGAACTCCGGGAAACATCATCATCAACAACAAGACCGGAAAGACCCGTATGGTCTCCGGTGCCCAGCCTGCTGCCAATTTCCAGGCTGCTATCGACGCATTGCGGTAGAATTCATCTGAACGTAAAGGGGGCGGTACGCCGCCCCTTTTTTGCTGAGAAAACCTTTTCCTGCAGTCATGAGCAGCTATACTGTGGCAGTGAAGATTCGAACTCTCGCTCTTGTTTCGGCTGCAGCTCTCTCGGCGTGCGCTATGACGACAACGCAGGATGCCGGGAGTTCAGTTTCCTCATCCGCAATATCGTCGATCAGGGAGACGCAGAACATTACCTACATTGGTGTTGTTGAGCCTGCGGGGATCAGTGTATACACAGAGGGCAGTCACAGACTTGTCCTACCGGAAGGAAAGTTCGTTCTCCTGGAGAGTTCCACGGTAGATTTGAATGGATACGTGAATGAGAAGGTGATGGTTTTCGGATCCATCCGGCCGACCGTCGAGGCTGGTGGCATGGTGATGCGGGTAACGGAGATTCAATTGCAGGATTCCTCGTCCAGCTCTTCCAAGGAGAGTTCAGCCGAGACTTCCAGTGTTCCGTCACGTGGAAGTTCAGCGCTATCCAGCGCATTTGCTACGGTCTCGAGCGTGGCAATTTCCCCCTCCTCGTCAACAGCTGCTGTGGAGAGTTCAGAAACGCAGTCTTCACTTTTTGTGTCTTCATTGGCAGAGAAATCGTCACTCTCGTCGGTCCCTGCATCCAGTGCCTCTTCGGTAGCCTCGTCTCAAGCGGATCTCTCTCTCAAAATCGAAACAATGTCTCGCCAGAACTTCGCCCCGTCGCTCTGGACGCAGCAGTATTGCACATCGCATATCGGATTTTGCCTTCCTATACACAAAAACTGGTGGTTTAAGTCTTTCGGAACGACGACAGTGGAGTTATGGCGCGTCGAGATCAGCTCCGAACCTGTTGAGAATCTGGGTGAAGGACCGATCGTCGTGCGCTTACTGACAGACAGCAGATCGGCAGATGACGGCACTGTGAAGACGGAAGGCGGCACAGTGACATTTGTGAAGTCGTGGACATTCGACAGACACTTTGAGATTGTTGCAGATGCTCGTCTGAGTGAGGCTGTCCGCTACATTGGCTCCACTTTGTCAGTCTTTGACGACGCACGATAAGTTCCTCCATCTCCATGGTTGAAGGCAATCTGCACTCCGGTTGGACCACTGTCGAAAATAACGCTGACCCCCTCAGCACTCCCGTACGTTCGGTGCCTGAGAAGGTAGTTCAGCAGAAGACGTACCTCCCATTCCTGGAGACTCTACGACTCTACGCCGGCTGGCTGCTGGCGTGGTATGGCATTGTCTACATCGTCGGTGCTTACCAGTACCTCAAGCCATTACCGTTTCGAGTCCCCTACGCAGAGAGTCTCTTCCTTTCACCTCTCGTACTGAGCTTCACGTTCGCGTCCTACCTCTTTCTGCTCTGCTGCGCTCTGTACAGGGCCTCAGGAAAATCAAAATCTTCCGCTATCGTCGTGACGGTCATCGGCATCGGAGCATTTGTGCTCTACAGGATGAATCTGCAATAAACTAGAGGCCCAGCTGCTTGCGGATCTCATCAGCTTTTTGCTGCTCCTGGCTCCTGGCTCCCTGCTGGACGTTGATGGACTGTAGATCCTTCCAGTCTTCGGAATGCTTCTGCTCAAGCTTCATCAACTGTAGGAGGTGCTTCGGTGACAGTTCCGAAAACTTACGCTTCTCCTCCTCAAGGATTTTCTGGAGCTCATCGATTTGAAACTGCGAAAGTTTTGGAATTGCCTGAACGATCCGCCACTTTTCGTCGCGAGTCAGGGAAATGCTGCCGCGGAGGAGCGAGAGAAACTTCTGCTCGTCAAATTTCGTCTCCGGGTGAGCAGGGACATTGATATTGTCATTATTCAGAGAGACTGAAGCAGAACCGAAGCGGTAATTACCAACCTCTTTCAGGATGCGAATATCTTCGTCATCATAGCCCTTCTTCTTCAGATCCTCGTCGGAAGGAAGCGGACCGGGAGGCGGAGGCGGAGGGCCACTGTCCTGTGGTTGGGCACCGCCCTGTGCACCCTGCTGTGGAGGCGGAGGGGGTGGAGAAGCAAACACCTGCGTAGGGTCCAGACCACCCTGAGGGACTTTGTCTCCGGGTCTCGGAGGCGGAGGTCCTTGCGTTTGTCCCGCTTGCGGTGGATTTCCTGCTGGAGGGGTTGGGGTGGCCATATATATGCGTGAAGTTATTCTACTTTAGCAATTTACTAGGCGGAAACAACATGAATTCCCTCTTCCTTGAGTATTCGCACATCATCGACTGGATGAACGATGAAGAGGTTTCCAGGCTCCGGACGTTCTATTCCCTCTTTCCCATCTGAATTGTACTTGATCCTAGAAAGCTGGTAGTACGCACTGAGATCGATTTTGTCCTGTGTACGGTCCTCCGGGTGCCATTTTCTCGCTATATCAATGCCGCTGCCATTCAAATACACATGTGTCTGTCCAGGTATATTTTCACCAAGAGTCGATCCAATTCTACTCACGCGAGCAGCAGTGCCAACCTGCGTGAGTACCTGGTCAGAGCATTGAGAGGCAATTTCATGAATTCGCTGCCACAAACGATCACTGTTTTCCGAATGCGTAATTAAGTTTCCGAAACGGTCAACGTAGCCGAGGTGATCCGTATCTGCAGGCACCGGAATACTCATCGGATCACGTTCTAATAGAGGAAATCGTTTAGCCAATTCCCGGTTGAGAAGAATACCCGTATAGCTAGAGCGAAACTGCTCACCGTCTGGATACAATCCATTTCCCGTATTGGGCAGCTCATACAGTTCCGTAACTGTATCGCGTACAGGAGACAGTGCAGCCAGTGGTGTCGCGACCACTCGAATATTGTGCTCCAGCTCTGCCACGTAGAACGGATGGCCGTTGGTGCCATTGATGCGTGGTGCAGCATTGATGAGCACTCCTGTTCCCATTTGCCTGAAGGCAGACTTTTCCTCATGGGACAAATAGGGCCGGGAATCGACTTCCTCCACCAACGCCCGTATGAGACTGATGATGTGGTCAGTCGCTCTTTCATTGCCGAATGTATCGATATGCGTACGAAATGGCTCAAAGGGGGCAGAACGCAAACGTGTACACAGTTCGACGTCTGCATCCAGACGCTGAGTGGCATCGACGGGTCCACCGAAGGTGTCGGAGAGGTAAATCGTGCGCTGAGGTTCTGCTGATCGGATAGAATCCATGGGTGATTGGGTACGTACGAAGTAAAAGCCCCGCTTCTGCGAGGTGTGGTTCCTTGTGGGAAGCGCTTACGCGCAGAACCGCCCTCGCACAGAGTGCATCATCATCATTCCCATCATCATGGTGCGTTTGGCGTTCAACGTGCGCGTATTCAAGCACCGGCTCCCGATGCTGTCAACACCCCCGCCTCTCTTTCTGCTGCTCTCCGTGCGCGAACGGCTAGCTCCGGATCCATAAACATTTCCAGTTCCCGCTGGGGAATACCACTCTGGCGAAATCCAAACAGCTCCCCTGGGCCGCGTAGCTTGAGGTCGATTTCCGCCAGGTGAAAACCGGAGTCGTATTTTTCCATAGCCCTCAGGCGCGGGCTGCGCGCACTCTCAACGCCGGTCGTGAAGAGAAAGCAATGACTCTTGAAATCACTCCTTCCCACGCGGCCCCTGAACTGATGTAACTGGGACAGACCGAAACGCTCAGCGCCTTCGATGACGATTATCGTCGCATTTGGCACATCAATCCCCACTTCAATGACGGACGTCGAGACCAGAATATCGAATTTCTTCTCCTTAAACTCTCTCATAATTCTGTCTTTCTCCTGCGGTGTCATCTTCCCATGCAATGCTGCGATCCTGCGCGATGGGAATTCCTCCCGTAATCGCTTCTCCTCCATCGTGACGTTTCGGACACTTTCCATATCCTCTGCGGCGGACTCTCCGATCAACGGGCAGATGACAAATGCCTGACGACCATCGGAAATTTCCCTGTCTATGAAGAGCTCGACAGTCTTACGGTCTTTGGGCGAGACAACTTTCGTGGCTATCGACACACGGTTACCGGGTTTTTCCAGGAGAACTGATAAATCATGATGACCGTACGCAGTCAGTGCGAGAGTCCGTGGGATGGGAGTTGCAGTCATGGAGAGGAAATGAGGAGCTCCTTTCGCCTTCAGTTTCTCACGTTGCGCAACACCGAAGCGGTGTTGCTCATCGACGATCACCAGCCTCAGACTCTTAAATCCAACTTTATCCTCAATGAGCGCGTGTGTGCCGACGATGAGGTCGACAGTCCCATTCGCGATCTTGAGGCGAATGGTATTTGCATCGGATGCAGGCAACGATCCTGTGAGAAGCGCGACAGAGGGCATCGGCATTTGTCTGCCTTGCTTCAGACGAAATTGGGAGAAAGCGATGAGTGTCTTCGCAATCGACTGTGCGTGCTGCTTCGCCAGTACCTCCGTCGGGACCATGAGTGCACACTGTCCACCGTGGCGAATGACATTGGCAATGACTGCCGTCGCAACCAGCGTCTTTCCGGAGCCGACATCGCCCTCGAGAAGCCGTGACATTGGGACGTCCTTTTCCATGTCCTTGAGAATTTCATAAATGGCTACTTTTTGGCTTCCAGTAGGGCTGAAGTTTAATGACAGAAATAGGTCTTTTATCAGTTCTACGTCCAGAGGAGTTCTCAGAGCATCGTTGCGCTCACCCTGCCATTCCATTTTTCTCTGAAGAATGTCCTTTTGCATCATGAACATTCGCTCAAACGCGAATCGCTTCCTCGCGAGTTCAACTTTGTGAGGATCATCAGGAAAATGCATGGAGAGAACAGCATCTCTGCGTGACGGCAACTCCTCTTCCTTCAGTACATCATCCGGCAGTGTTTCCGGAAGCAGCTGAATGGCGTCCTTCACCAGAAGCATTTTTTCACGAAGCCATGTCGTGGAAATGACATCGTGTTGAGGATAGACCGGTACAAGACGACCTGCATGGACGAGGTCGCGCGAACGTTCCACTTCAAACTGTGGACTCTGAAATGTGAGTCCACGCGGTCCCTCCGTCAACTTCCCCATGAGCACAACTTCCTGACCATCATGGAGCATTCTCTTTATGTGCGGCTGATTGAACCAGATGACATCAGCAATCGAACCGTCGGAATCCGTGAACTTTGCCGCAACGAGTACTTTGCCCCTGCGTGTACGGACGAGCTTCAGTGATTCAACTGTTCCGCGAATCGTCACCTTTGTATCAGCAGGCGCATTGGTGAGGGTATGGAACGCACTGCGGTCTTCATGCATTCTGGGGAGATAGAGAAGCAAATCCTCTACGACATTCATCCCCATGTCTGAGAGTGCGTCGACGTGGTCCTTCGTAGTCCTGAGAACTTCCTTGAGGGGTGTCGTGAGTTTCACGGATCCAGTATACCGCAATCGGTGTACGAGCAAACACCTGCTTTGCACCATTGGCTTTTTGGGCGCACACTGTGTTCATGCAGAACAATGCACTCATGAGCATCGCATCGATTGTGATGGTTCTTGCTGTCGCCTCACCTGTTTCAGCAGCCGATGATGCTGCAGATGCAACTTTCGACAGGGAGTGCAGATCTGAGTGGGGCATCGGAGCGACTGAGAATCCTACGTACACCATGCTGACGAGACTCCGGCGATGCATTCTCTCAAAGAAGTCTGCTGCAGAGGAGTCCCAGGATTTTGAGAGAATCCAGCAGCGCAGCGACCAGCAGTTTTGGCGTCGACATGACCTCGGCGAAGCTGTACTGGACATGTCCAGAAGATCCTTGAAGAACAAACTCAAAGTGCAAGCTGTTCTGCGACGCAACTTCTATTCAAACGTCAAAACGACAGATAGGACTGAAGCAGTAACGGAGCAGCGTCGTGCACGTCTTCGCAGTGTCCGCGAGAGGGAACAGGAGTATCGGAAGAGTAACTAGGACGACTTGAATGTGTTGGTCGGGGCGGCGGGACTTGAACTCGCGGCCTCCTGCTCCCAAAGCAGGCGCTCTAGCCAACTGAGCTACGCCCCGACAGAGGCGTCCAACCTAAGGTATACGTTGATTTGCTAGTGCGCCAGGTACTTTTCAACGAGACCTCATAGCCTCCTCTGCCCGCTGCTTCGAAGCCAACTCCTGCTTCTTGATTTGGTCTTCTTTGTCCCACTTTACCTTCTGTACACACCAGTTGCCGAATCGTTGCGCTGTGAAAACAAGCTTGCCCTTACTGAGGCACCAGTCAATGCAGCGGTCGACTTCCGCGGACATACCCTGCACGCGACCGTAGTAGCGGTAGACAGTCAGATAGAAGTGGTGTGGCTCGCACTTCTGGCACTTCAAGCCGACAAGCGCGCATGCATCCTTGGCATGCTGGGACAGTGTCTCTGCAAGATTCCGTTGAGCAGGCGTGAGATCGATAGGCACGGCTGAATAGTACCAGAATTCTGACCGTGATTAAGAGTTTCGAAGGTGATGAAGGGCTATTCCGGCAGCAACCGACACATTCAAAGACTCCTTCCTTCCGTGCATGGGTATTGCGATGACATCATCGCAGAGTTGTAGAAGTTCTTTGGGAACACCCAGCACTTCGTGCCCTACCACAAGCAGTGTTTTGTCTGCCGGGCGGTAGTCGCTGAGGACTGTCGATCGCTCGGACT
>Ga0194121_10010373_pt1 | contig 11319 bp, 10 predicted proteins | sample TA2MahCa50mmetaG_FD_148609 | JGI IMG/M metagenome (GOLD analysis project Ga0194121, IMG submission 148609) | Freshwater microbial communities from Lake Tanganyika, Tanzania - TA2015020 Mahale Deep Cast 50m | ecosystem: Environmental > Aquatic > Freshwater > Lake | place: Tanzania: Lake...
CCATTCTGGCGTTTATCTTGACGCCGGTGACCGCATGGCTCATCAACCGGCTCGACCGCAGCATTGAGACGGTCATTCACAGCGCGCAGGACAAGGTCGCCGACCTCACCAGCCAGATGGAGGAAACCATCTCCGGCATCCGCGTGGTGAAGGCGTTCGGCCGCGAGGAGTACGAAGAGAAGCTGTACCGCGAGGTGAGCAGCGAGTCGTACAGCCTGTCAATGCGGGTCACCAGGATGCAGCTGCTGCACAATCCGATGGTGGAAATCATCTCCACCATAAGCCTGATCATCGTGATCGGCTATGGCGCTTTCGCGGTCGCCAACAAGCAGTTGACGCTGGGCGACTTCATGGCCTTCTGGGGATACCTGCTGCTGGCCAGCACGCCGCTGACCCGCATCACGAACACCATCTCCAACCTGCGCCGCGGCCTGCTGGCGGCCCGCAGGATTTTTGAATTGAAGGACATCGAGCCAGAGGTTCACGATCGCCCGGACGCGGTGCCGCTGGCGCCGGCCTCAAAATCAATTGCTTTCGAGAACGTGACGTTCCGCTACGTGAATGGCCAGCACGCCATTCTCGACGACGTGTCGTTCGAGGTGCCGTACGGGACGGTCACCGCCATCGTGGGCCACAACGGCGCCGGAAAGTCGACGCTCATCAGCCTGATTCCGCGCTTTTACGATCCGGAGAGCGGCCGCATCCGCATCGACGGGACGGATCTACGCGACGCGCGCATCGACTCGCTGCGCCGCCAGATCGGCTTCGTGCTGCAAGACAATATCCTGTTCTCCGGAACGCTGCGGGAGAATTTGAAGTACGGCAACCCGGGTGCTTTGGACGCCGAGATGTTCTCCGCGGCGGAAATCGCGCACTGTCATGAGTTCATCGCGAAATTGCCGGACGGGTACGACACGGTGGTGTCGGAAGGCGGCCGCGGAATCTCCGGAGGCCAGCGGCAGCGCATCGCCATCGCGCGGGCGATCCTGTCGAATCCGCGCATCTTGATCCTGGACGAGGCCACGGCGTCGCTCGACCTGGAGTCCGAGCGCTGGGTTCAGGAAGCCCTGGAGCGCCTGATGCACGACCGCGCGGTCTTCGTGATCGCGCATCGGCTGTCCACGGTGCGGAGGGCGGACGTGATCCTGGTGATGGAAAACGGCAAGATCGTCGAGCGCGGCACGCACGAAGAGTTGATGGCCCGCAGCGGAGTGTACCGAAGGATGTGCGACTCGTTCTACGGCGAGGACGCCGTATAGGTTCAGGGGCGACAGCGTCTACTTCTTCTCGGACGCAGGCTCGGCGGAGGTGAACTTCAGCGACGCGGAGTTGATGCAGTAGCGCAGGCCGGTGGGCTTGGGGCCGTCGTCGAAAACGTGGCCCAGGTGACCGCCGCAGCGGCCGCACATGACCTCGACGCGCACCATTCCGTAGGCCGTGTCTTTTTCGGTGTGCAGCGCCTTCAAGGAAATCGGCATGTAAAAGCTGGGCCAGCCGGTGCCCGAATCAAATTTCGTCTTGGAGGCGAACAGCGTAGCTCCGCAGCCCGCGCAGACGTACACGCCTTCGTCGTGATTGTTCCAGTACGCGCCGGTAAACGCCTGTTCGGTGCCCTTCTGTCGAAGGATGTAGAACTGATCCTGGCTCAGAGTCTTGCGCCACTCGGCGTCCGACTTCACTACTTCGAAGTCACCTTTTGCGGTTTTCTTGTGTGGCACGGTGCACATGGTGTCGCACCCCGGCGAGGGCTTCGCGGCAGGCTTGCCGGGCTTGTTGGCGGCCAGGACGCCGACTGTAACGAGCACGACAAGGGCGACGAGTGCGAGAAGCTTGATGAACATCGATTGGAACCCCTTATTGCAGACTGCTCCCTACAACCGCGCGGCGACTGCCGGAGTTCCCTAAACCCACTCCACGCGCATCACGTTCATGCCCGGCGCCAGGTCCACCTTGGCGCCCATGAAGCGGATTCCGTGCAACTTGCGCTCCTCGGTGTCCCACTTGCGCTGCTCGCGGCCGTTGACACCCACGCGGCACTCAGAATTAAAGGGCACCGGAACCGCCATGAAAGTCGTGAAGCCGTGCGTCTCCAGCTTGATGATGGCTTCCGCCCAGTTGTCCCCGCGGGTCGCCGCGAACGACAACACCAGCTCGCCGATTTTCATGTCCTCGACGAGGCATTCCGCCCACGAGTCCGGCAGGCGCGGCATGAAATCAATGTAGCGCAGCACGAGGTTGGGCCGTACGCCCATCACGTAGTGCACCATCGACCAGATCAAGCCCATCCCAGAGTGCGCGCGGATGCAGCAGCCGGCGTCCGGCAAGAACTCCGCGAAGGCGCCCGGCATCTCGTGCTTCAACGAAAGCGCCATGCGCTTCACCGTCTGGATGCCCTGGTCGCCGCGCCCGTAGCGCAATTGGGCGCACGCCATGGCGCCGGTCCCGATGGGCGTCACCTTCTTGTCCGCGGCGCCCTGGGTCATCATCCCCCACGTCGACATGAAGTGCCCGGACTCCATCTTGGGGAGCGCCGACATGGCCTGCTGCCAGGTGGCGGCGCCCACCAGCATGGGCAGCACGGACGTCCAGTTGCGGCCCACCCAGCCGTACATGACGCCCTCCGGGACGGCTTCCTCCGAGCCGAGAATCAGTCGCTCGGTTGGAAAATGTGCGTTTACCTGCTCCGGCGTCACCCCCTTGAGACGACTCGCGATGCGGTTCACCATTTTCTGGATATCCGCCTTTGGCGCGCACAGATCGGCGAACAATCCCTGCTCCGGCAGATAATAGGATTTCGCGATGGTGATTTCCAGCACTTCGTGCTTGCGCCGCACGAGGTGGGCCAGGGTGGCGTCGCCGGCTTGCAGGTACATCGACTCCAGCGCGCGCATCCCTTCCAACTGCAAGCACGCCGTGTCCACGAGACGGTGGTTTTGATAGCCCGGCCGCTCGATGACCCCGGGCCCGCGCTGCACGATGTTAAGCCCCTGCTTGTCGGTCTGAAAGCGCTTGAAAAGATTGGCCGCGAGGGGCAGGTGCTCGCCCAGGAAATTGCGATCCCCGGACCATTTCGCGTATTGATCCAGCGCGATGCAAAACAGCGGCAGCGCGACCAGGTTCTGGCGCGGAAAATGGCTGCCCAGGGTGGTGATCTCGTTGGGCGCGTCCTCGCCGTTGTACGCGCTGGCCGCGTATTTCGCCAGCAAGGAGAGGCTGTCGCGCACCAGCGTCTGGCGGCCCACCGCCAGCATCGCGGGCACCGCCATGCAAATGTCGACCCCGTTGAACCAGGGCAGCTCGTGAAAGCCGGAGATCAGCGCGTTTCCGACCGGTGTCTCGGCTTCGAGAATTTGATAATTCAGCTTGGCCCACAGGAACGCTTCGTTGATGGCCTCCTCCGGACACTCCAGCCGGCTGTTGTTGGCCACCTCGGCATAGCGCGCCATCTTCTCTTCAAAATAGATGGGATGGCTGGCCATCAAATCCTGGTAGTTGGCGATTGCCGCCGCCCTGGATTCGGTGGAGCCGGTCGCGATGAAGCGCACGTTGAACCATCCCTTCGAGGGGATGTCAATGGTGTAGTGCAGGTCGCCGCCGCCGCCGTGCTCGCCGCCGGACGACTGCCGTCCCTGGACCTCCGGCCCCAGGAGATGGTACGACGGCGTGCGATCGGTGCCAAACACCACGGCCCAGCCGTTCAGCGTGTCCTCGGCGCACACCGCGTTCAGATCGTCGATGAATTCCAGATCGTCCTCGCCGTCGCGGATCTGCAGCTCCTCGGCGCGCCACGTCGCGCGCAAGTTGCTGTGCACCAGGATCTGCAGCTCCAGCGGAGTCTCCACGGCCCGCTCGTTCTTGAAGGAGAACTCCACCACGAGACCCGGCAGCTCATCCGGCACCCACTCCCGGCGGGTCACCGTCAGACCCAGCTCGGGCAGCGTGTACCCGTGCTCGCAAAAGCCCGGACCCACGACGAACTTGTCGGCCTTCTCCAGCCAGAACTCGCCGCCGGGCCCGTTGAGGCGCACCCAGAAGCCGTCCAGCAGCTTGATGGGATGGGTCCAGATGCCCGCCATGTCCCCGGGGATGTGGGCGCCCAGCGCGGGAAACATCCCGTTCTGGTCGCCCACCATGAAGAGCTGCTTGCCGGTGGCCACGTACAGGTCGTCGAGCCCGCCGGTCTTCTCCAGCATGAGCGAATAGGTTTCGACCTGCTCAACCCAGAGCGTCTGCTCCATCCGCGCCTTTCCGCGCCGTGGTTACAGGCGCTCGTTACAGGCGGCGACCACCTTCACGATCTCGTCCTGGAACCAGCGCACGTGATCATTCGAAGTGCGGTGATGATTTACCAGGATGGAGAAGCTCACCTGCTGTCCCGCTTTCGTGATGCAATAGCCGGACAGCGTCACCGTGCCGTCGATGGTTCCCGTCTTGCCGACCACGTTGAGCCCGCGCATTCGGTAGGAGAGCGTCCCGTCCTTACCGGCAACCGAAAGTGTTGACTTCCAGACGCCCGCGTCGGGTCGGCGCGACATCCCGTCGAGCAGCTCCACAAACTGGCGGGGCGTCACCCGGTTGAGCACCGACAGGCCGCAGCCATCGGCCACTTGCAGGTTGGTCACGTCCACGCCCAGGCTGGTGAGGAATTCGTTGATGGCTCGGGTCGTGGTATCGAGGGTCCCCTGACCGCCCGTCCGCCAGCCCACCGCCTTGAACACGTGCTGCGCGAAGAGGTTGTCGCTTTCCTTGTTGATCTGCTTGAGAATCTTGAGAAGCGGCGCCGAGTGGTGCTCGCCGTACTGGACCAGCCCCAGTGGCAGCGGGGCCTCGGCCGCGGTGATCAGGCGGGCGCCGCCGTCCACCTTGATCTTGTGATCATTAAGGATGGCGGCAAAGGTCCCGGTGGTGTACAGCGGGGGATTGTGGAAGGTCATCGAGGTCCGCACCGGGTTGCTCTTCACGTTGTTGATGATGATGTTGTTCGTGCTGAAGGCGCGGCTCACGCTGGGCCCGCCCCGGCTGCCGACCCGCCGATACTGCAGCGCGGAAGTTGGCGGCCAGGCGTTCACGCGATCCCCGCGCACGTCGAGATGGCACACGTTGCCGTTGATGGACAGGGCGCCGGTCTCGGGCGCATAGTCGAGGAGAAGGTAGTGGCGCCGCCAACCCTTCCCCAGGAAGTCGCGGTCGAACGCCGAGTCGTCGCCCACCACGTCGCCGGTAATGCCGCGCACGCCGCGCTCCCACATGCGATCAGCGAACGTGAGGAAGGGCCCGGTGGCCGGCCGCGTCCAGGGCTCCACCATCGTTGGATCCCCGTTGCCGCGCAGGTACACGTTTCCGTTGATGATGCCGCTGCCCACGTCGGGCGGCGGGCCGAGCACCTCGGTGCGGAAGCGGAAGTCGGGCCCCAGGTGGTGCAGCCCTACCGCGGTGGTGACCAGCTTGAAATTGGAGGCCGGAATCATCGGCGTGTCGGCGTTCTTGGCGTACAGCACACGGCCGCTGTCGGTTGCGCGGATGAAAATCCCCACGTCGGCACGGGTAAGCGCGCGATCGCCGCGGACGATCCTGGAGATGCGCTGCTTGACGCGCGCGCAGGCGTCCTCGGCGGAGACGGCGGCGGAATGGGCCGCGGCAATCCCCAGGACGAGCGCGACGACGACGGCTTTACGGAACGGAGCGAGCACGGTCAAACCCCCGAGCGGTTTCAATGAGGGCCCTCCCAGAATGGAAGGCACCCTGTGGCAGACATTGGCAAGAAGGTCTTTGCCAGATTCGTGCCGGAGGCCCTCCGGTCCTGCGCGGATGGCGCACCGGCGGGGACCGGGACCAGCCGTGGCGAAGGGAGGCACGTGCGGATTGGCTCCCTGATCGTCGTCCTGCTCCTCGTGGCCAGCGTTGCCCACGGACAGGCGCCGCCCGGCGTGATGCGCGGGCTTGACGGCGCCATGATGGCCCGCGTCGACGGTGGGGGATTTCAGATGGGGCGCGACCTCCTGCCCGGCGAGCGCGCGGATCTGATGCTGGAGGCTCCACGCCACGTCGTGGACGTGCCCACCTTCTTCGTCGACCTTACCGAAGTGACCAACGGCCAGTTCGCGCGCTTCGTGAAGGAGGCCGACTACACCACACAAGCCGAGAACGACGGGACATCCTCGGTGTGGCGCGGCGGCGAGTGGGTGGAAGTGAAGGGCGCCGACTGGATGCACCCCGAGGGCCCCGGCTCTTCGCTCGACCGCCGCATGAACGTTCCCGTGGTGCACGTCTCCTACAACGACGCACTGGCTTACGCGAAATGGTGCAAGAAGCGCCTTCCCACCGAGGCCGAGTGGGAGAAGGCGGCGCGCGGCACCGACGCTCGCATCTGGCCGTGGGGAAACCAGCCCGACCCCTCGCGCGCGGATTGCAAGGAGCGGGGTATTCCCTCCGCGATGCCGGTGGGAAGTTTTCCGGCGGGCGCATCCCCGTATGGCTGCCTGGACATGGCCGGCAACGTCCGCGAGTGGACGCTGGACTACCTGAATGCGTATCCCGGCGGCGCGCCCCAGCCGGAGCTTTACGGCAAGCGCTACCGGGTCGTGCGTGGCGGAGCGTGGCCGCAGAGCCTCGCGGATCAACGCTCGTACCGCCGTGAGTTTCGGCTTCCCAAGCACCATGAGAGCCTCACCGGGTTTCGCTGCGTGTGGTCGGAAACGACGGTGAAGGCGCCGTAGGCGACACAACCCCGCATCAGACCCGGTAGGAGCCCTCGCCCCCCCGTGCGAATGCTCGGGCTTCTTGGAGGGAAGATCCACTTGCAATCCAACAAAGTGATCATCCTGGGCTGCGGGCGCCAGGGCGCGCGGTTGGCCGAACTGCTCGAGGCGGAGCAGTATGAGGTTGCCGTCATCGATCGCACCGCCTCGTCCTTTTCGCGCCTGCACCACTTTCGCGGCGAGAAATTCGTCGGCAACGGCGTCGACGAAGAAATTCTGCGCCGCGCCGGCATCAAGCAGGCCGTCGCCTTCGCCGCGGTCACCAACGGCGACAACACCAACCTGATGACCGCCCAGATCGCGCGGGTGATTTTCGAGGTTCCGCGCGTGATCTGCCGGGTGTACGACCCGGAGCGCGCCAGCCTGTACCATGACCTCGGGCTGGAAACGGTTTCCGCCACGACAGTCGGCGCGCGCATGCTGCGCAACATGATCATTGCGCCCAAGATCTTGCGGCAATATCAGATCGGTGACGGCACAGCGGTTGCGCTCGAGTTCAAGCTGAGCAGCTTCACCGATGGAATGTCAGTGGAGCAGCTGGAGATCCCCGGCGAGTTCCGAATTGCCTGCATCGTGCGTGACCAGGTGCCGCTCGTGCCTCCGGCGGATTACTCGGCGCGCGAGGGCGACCACATTTTTGGCGCGGTGATGGCCCGCAGCATGGCGCTGGTGAAGGAAAAATTGCAGATTAGCGAGCTGGCCGTCAACTTCCCGTCCCGAGGAGGCGTGTAGCGTGTTTATTCTCATCGCGGGCGGAGGAAAGCTGGGTTACTACCTGGCCAAGGCGCTGCTGCACGGCGGCCAGGAGATCGCGCTGATCGAGAAAAATCGCGAGATCGTTGAGAAGCTTGAAGAAGAGCTGGGCAGCATCGTAGTGCAGGGCGACGCCTGCGATCCGGAAGTGCTGGGAAACTCCGGGGCCGAGCGCGCCGACCTCATCGCGGCCGTCACCGGCGACGACGAGGACAACCTCGTGATCTGCCAGGTGGCCAAGCAAAAATTTCACGTGTCGTTCACCATTGCCCGGGTCAACAATCCGAGCAACGAAGAGATCTTCAAGCGGCTGGGCATCGACGCGCCGGTTTCGTCCACCTCGATCATCCTCGCCATGATCGAAGACGAGATCGCCCAGCGCGGCGTGATGACCTCCCTGCTCATCTTCCGCCAGGCCGGCATTGAGATCGTGGAGACGAAGATCCATAAGGACGCTCCGGTGACCGGCAAGGCGCTGCGCGACCTGACGCTCCCCGAGCAGTGCACGGTGGCCATGGTGATGCGGGGCGCCGACGCCATCATCCCGGACGGCAACACGGTGCTCCACGAGGGCGACACGGTCATCGCGCTGGCCAAGATAGAGCGCTTCAACGAGCTGAAGGACATGCTCATGGGGACCGCCGTCTGATTCTCGACGTGCTCCGCGCGCGGGATCCGTACCGCGCGATGCGCATCGACAGCGACGATCTGGAGGCGTACCGTCATGCGGAAATGGTGCGCCTGCAGGCGTCCCCGCCCGGGCGCATCACCTGGGAGGCGGACGGGTCCGCGTACCTCACCGCGTGGCCGGGCTTGCGGGAAGGGCTGTCCGGCGCGGTGCAGACGGCGGTCCAGGATTTTGGCTGGCGGCCGGGCCGCGCCGATGCCGCCGCGCGCCTTCTGGGGGATATTGACGGCGTGGTGGTCGCCGATTGCGCCATCGACGACGACGAGCGGGCGGAATTGCTGGAGGCGGCGGGGTTCGTGCCGGAAATTGTGCGCGTGCGGCGCCGGGTGTCGGAAACGCCGCACGACCCCGAATTCACCTCACGTGCCTGCGGGCCCGGCGACCTGCCGTTCTTGTTCTGGCTGGCCAGCGAGACGTGCGCGCACACCGTCCCGCGCGTGCGGGGATGGACCGACGACGAGGTGCGCGACGCCTTCATGCGGCGCTACGCGACGCTGGACATGGACGCCTGCCCCACCCTCATCCTCGAAGACGCGCGCAAGGAGTCGTGCGGCTTCGTGGTGTTCGAGATGGACTACGTGGATCCGGCCAGCGGGCGCGTCACTGCCTTCATTCTCGACATCGCCACCCATCCCGATTACTGGGGGAAGGGCGCCGCGCAGGCCATGATGCGAGCGGGAGAGGCGGAGATGCGCCGCCGCGGGGTGCGCACCATGTTCGCCGACATCTCCGCGGACAATCCACGTCCGCTGGCACGGGCCACGAAATCCCTGGGTTTTGAGATGGTCGGGCATCAATGGGTCCGCATTCCCAAACTTTAACAATTTGCTTACATCCTGTTTACAAACCGTTCGATTCGTTACATTCCCAGGGTTGGGCGCGGGGCCGCCCCCATGTACAGTAATTACACGGCGGATGAAGCGATGGGAAGGAGCGACTGACATGGGCGGAGCTATTGGCGCGATCAAGGGAATTGCGGACGTTGCCGGAGCCATTGGCGGCGGCGGCGACAAGAAGGAAAAGGGCGGCGGGGACATCCTCAAGCTGGTGACCAAGCTGCTCGGCGGCGTGTTGGGCGGGAAATAACATTTCCATGGAAACGCCGACGCCAGCGGTGGAACTGCTCTCCCGGCGGCTGGTGGAGGCTCTGCACGCGGCTTGTCCCGCGTGCGGAGGCCCCGTCGGAGCCCACGACAACCGCTGCGCGGCCTGCGATGCAGTCCTCACCGACGAGGACGACATGCTGGGCTGGGGCGGCGAGCCGGCCAACCTGATCCGGCTGCGCACCACGTTCGACGCGTGGCTCAACGGCGAGAGCGAGGTCGATCCCGCGCTGGCCGTCACCGAGGAATTGTTCCGCGGCGCCCGCCAGGCCAGCCAGGTGCTCGGCGCGCTGCTCACTCCGGCAAGAACGGAAAACCTGCTCGCCGAGGGATTTGATAGCATCATTTCCGCCGCGGACAATTTTGCCCGCCTGGTGCACCTGCTGATGGCCTACCGCAGCTCGCTGGTGGCCGAGGATCCCGATGCGGCGCGGGGCGATCTGCGCGCGGTGGCCACCCAGATGCGCATCATGGATCGGCTGCAGAGCCGCGTTGACGACGAGATTGCGGCGCTCTGTCAGTGATAGGTCTTCTCGCCCGCTTCCACCGCGAAATTCAAGTGATTGGTCCGCGGCGGAAACGGACAGGTGGCGAACGGAGTAAAGGCGCACGGCGGGTTGTACGCGCGGTTGAAGTCCACGACCGTGCGGCCTTCGGCGTCCGGACGCGGCACGTACAGATAGCGGCCGGCCGGATAGGTTGTTCTTCCGCTCGTCTTGTCCTTGAACATGACGAACAGATCCTTGCCGCCGTCGTCGTAGGCTTCCAGCCGGATTTCCTGACCGTTGAAGTCAAACACGAGCAGTCCCGCGACTTTCATCGTGCCGGACTGCCCGGTCGCCGTTGGCACCTCGCGCGTGCTGGCTTTTGCCTCGAAGCGCGCGGGGATTCTCCAGCGGACGTCCGGCGCGAAAGCCGGCACGCCGCGAAAGCCGGACAGCGCCGGACTCGCGCTGTCCTTCAGGCGGACGCCGACCCGCCCGTCGCGCACGATCACGTACCACGACAGCGTGCCGAGCGAGAATTTCTGCTCACCTTCCGGGGCCTCCGTGGAAATGGCGACGCCCGATATCGGCGCGCCGGCCGAAGTGACGGCGACACCGGGGGCGATCGTCATTTCAACCATCTTGTCGCGGAGCACGAAAGTGCCGATGCGGGCCGGCCCGGAAGGAAAGCGGCACGTGTTCCCATCGCCGGACCCGAAGGAATTCCCGCCGGGCTCCAGCCAGAACAACCCGGCCAGCGCCAGCCAGCCATCCGGCTTGCGCAGGGAGGCTTCCCGCGCTGCCTTCCATGATTCATATCCGGCCTTGAAATCGTCCGCCCAGGCGGGTCCGACCGTGAACACAACAAGCATCAGGCCCATCAGCGCCTTCCCAATGATATCCGCCATGCGCGTGCGCAGCCCCGGGTCGACGCCCTTCTTTCGGCTCTCAAACATGTTGATGGACACCAGCAATTCATTGATGTGGTCGATGTCGAGCATCGCGTCTTCGGGAATCTTGCCGTCCTCGAAATTCAGCGGGCAGACGTCGACTTCGGTCTTGCCGTCCTCCTCGAATTTCACCGGGAGCCCGTGCGAGCGGCAGATCAGCGGGCGTGACTCATAAATCGCGCACTGGTCGTCCACCAGGAGCGGACATGCATCGACTGCATCGGCCTCGGCGCGCACCCGCTCCTGAACTTCGGGCGGCAGCTCAGCCACGGCCTTTCCAACCGCTTCCGCCTCCACCGGAAACAGCGACAGGTGCAGCTTGCAACAGCCGCTGCACCCGGAGCGGCAGGCGAACGACGCCGGATAGCGGCCGCGCGTCTGGGCAAAGAAATGGTCCACGCGCTGCAGCATCTGCTGGTAATAGTCCATTTATTCGACCACGTCCAGGCGCTCGTATCCGTTGGGGATATCGCGGTAATAGCCGGGCCCTTGCGGTCCGGTGCCCCACCAGGAGTTCATCGGCACCGTGTAGGTGGAGCCGGTGGTGGGCGACTGCACGCGCTCAATCCCCAGCGTGGCGTT
>Ga0194121_10010382_pt1 | contig 11317 bp, 8 predicted proteins | sample TA2MahCa50mmetaG_FD_148609 | JGI IMG/M metagenome (GOLD analysis project Ga0194121, IMG submission 148609) | Freshwater microbial communities from Lake Tanganyika, Tanzania - TA2015020 Mahale Deep Cast 50m | ecosystem: Environmental > Aquatic > Freshwater > Lake | place: Tanzania: Lake...
AAACCATCCGCTCCACCTGCCCCAGCGGCGAAAACCCCGCGATCACTCACCCAAGATCTGGACATCCCCAGTTCATCGGTCGGGGAACTTGAGGACGTCGCCGATGTCGAAGACCTAGAGATCAACACGACGGCGGCCAGTGCGAACGCCTCCCCCATCGTCAGCTTGGTGGACCGAATTCTGGTCGAGGCGCTGACTTCCGGAGCCAGTGACATCCACGTAGAGCCCCAGGAAAACTCCCTGGACATCCGCTTTCGCCTCGACGGGGTGCTGCAGAAGCAGTTTGACGATCTGCCGAAGAGCCTGACGCCGGCCGTCACCTCAAGAATCAAAATCATGGCTGACCTGGACATCGCCGAACGGCGCTTGCCCCAAGACGGCCGAATCCGACGCATGTTTCGGGGCCGCAAGATGGACGTTCGGTTGAGCACGTTGCCCAGCCGAAACGGCGAAAAGATCTGCATGCGACTGCTCGACAGCGGCGCCACCCAACTGGGCCTGGATACACTGATCACCGACCCAGAAGCCAGAAACACACTCAGAGACTTGGGTTCCAAGCCCTACGGAATGCTGTTGGTCACGGGTCCAACCGGCTCAGGCAAATCGACCACGCTGTATGGGCTGCTAGCGGAACGGAACGACCCCGGCATCAACATCTCCACCGTTGAAGACCCAATCGAGTACACCCTCAACGGCATCACCCAAACCCAGGTCAACCGCGAAAAGGGGCTCGACTTCAGCACTGCCCTACGCGCCTTCATGCGTCAAGACCCAGACGTGCTCTTGGTGGCAGAAACCCGCGACTTAGAGACCGCGAAAACGGCCATTGAAGCCGCACTCACCGGCCACCTGGTGATGACCACCCTGCACTGCAACGACACCGCCAGTGCCATCGCCAGACTCGATGAAATGGGCGTAGAGCCCTTCATGGTGAGCGCCTCGCTGCTGGGCATCGTCTCCCAGCGGCTGGTGCGACGCGTCTGCCCCGATTGCCGCATGCCTTATACCCCCAGCCATGAAGAGCTTGGCCGTTTTGGTCTCTTGAGCAGCCACGAAACGACTGTGAGCTTCTTTCGGGCGAACACCCAGCAGAGCAACCAGGAGGGGTGCTGCCCAACCTGCAATGGTTCTGGTTACAAAGGGCGCGTCGGGGTCTACGAAGTTCTACGAATGAACGACACGCTCGCTGCGGCAGTAGCCAAGCGGGAAACCACAGATGTGATCCGCCGCATGGCCCTTGAAGGCGGGATGAAAACCCTGTTGGGCTACGGACTCCAACTCGTCCGGGAAGGGCTCACAACGTTGACGGAAGTTGAGCGCATGCTGTTGACCGACTCCGGGCTGGAATCAGAACGTCGGTCTCGCTCGCTCAGCACGCTCACCTGCAGCTGCTGCGGAGCAGGCCTACAGGACGAATGGCTTGAATGTCCCTACTGTCTGACCAGCCGCTGAACGTCCCATGGCCGTGATAATCGAAGACCTGATGAGCCAGCTGGTTAGAGATGGCGGCAGTGATCTTCACATCAGCGCCGGGGTACCACCCTACGGACGTTTCAATGGTCAACTCAGGCCCCTGCAGGATGAACCACTCGCCGAAGAAGATTGCAACAAGCTGATCTTCTCAATGCTCAACAATTCCCAGCGCAAACAACTGGAGCAAGCCTGGGAACTGGACTGCGCCTACGGCCTCAAAGGGGTGGCACGATTCCGGGTTAATGTGTATCGCCAGCGGGGCACTTATGCCGCCTGCCTGAGAGCGCTCGGCAACAGCATACCCACCCTGGAAAGCCTCGGGCTGCCTCCAATTGTTGAGGAAATGAGCCACATGCCAAAGGGTCTGATACTTGTCACCGGACCCACCGGCTCAGGCAAAACAACAACCCTGGCAGCCATGCTGGAGCACATCAACCAAACACGAGCTGAGCATATCCTCACTATCGAAGATCCGATCGAATTTACCTACAAGCCCGCTAAGAGTGTGATCCACCAGCGTCAACTCAATGACGACACCCGTGGCTTTAGCAATGCGCTCAAAGCCGCCCTGCGGGAAGATCCGGATGTGATCCTGGTGGGTGAACTACGCGATCTGGAAACGATTCAGCTGGCAATCACAGCGGCAGAAACCGGGCATCTGGTGTTCGGCACGTTGCACACCAGTTCCGCAGCCCAAACGGTGGACCGCATGGTGGATGTCTTCCCGCCCAGCCAGCAGACCCAGATTCGCGTGCAGCTGAGCAGCAGCCTCGTGGCCGTGTTCGCCCAGACCCTCTGCAAACGCCACAACCCAAGTCCTGGTCAATTTGGACGGGTGATGGCTCAGGAGATCATGATCAACACGCCGGCCACCGCCAACCTGATTCGGGAGGGCAAAACGGCCCAGCTCTACTCCCAGATCCAGACCGGTGGCCAGCTCTCCATGCAAACCCTGGAAAAGGCCCTGGGCGATCTGGTGCTCAGCAACCAGGTGACCATGGACGAAGCCCTGCTGAAAACCTCCAGGCCCGAGGAACTCAAACGCCTCGTAACCCAACTGAGCTGATCTCCGGCCACCCCCAGCGCCATGGCCACCTTCATCGCCACCTACATCAATCCCCAGGGCAAGTCGGCGCTGATCGACATTGAGGCACCCAATCCCCTTCAGGCCAAACGCAGCCTGCGCCTGCGAGGCATTCGAGCCACAGAAATCAAAGTCAAACCCAATGCGACAGCCACCAGCGCAAGTGCAGCAGCCAAGCTGAACGACAAGCTGAAGTTTTCCAAGCTGAACGAACTGCTGGAGGCCAAGCCGGGCATCAAGGAAAAAGCTGTGTTTGCCAGCAAGATGGCCGCCCTCGTCAATGCCGGCGTGCCAATTGTGCGCAGCATCGACCTGATGGCGTCCCAGCAGAAGATGCCGCTGTTCAAACGTGCCCTGCAGTCGGTCAGCCTGGAAGTAAACCAAGGAATGTCCTTGGGAGAAGCACTACGCCGCTGGCCCAAGGTGTTCGACAAGCTGAGCATCGCGCTGGTAGAAGCCGGTGAGGCCGGTGGCGTCCTCGATGAATCGCTCAGGCGGCTAGCCAAGCTGCTGGAAGACAACGCCAAATTGCAGAACCAGATCAAAGGCGCCCTGGGCTACCCGGTGGCAGTGCTTGTCATCGCTGTTGCCGTTTTTCTGGGAATGACAATCTTCCTCATTCCAACCTTTGCTGAGATTTTTGACAGCTTGGGCGCCGATCTGCCTTGGTTCACCCAAATGATGGTGGATCTCAGCAGTCTTCTGCGCTCAACCTTTTCGCTCTACCTGGGGCTCGGGCTGATTGTTTTTGTCTATCTCTTCAGCAAGTTCTATGCCACCCCGATCGGCCGTCGCCGGGTGGATGCCCTCATTCTCAAGCTTCCTCTGTTTGGCGAACTGATTCAAAAGACAGCTACAGCTCAGTTCTGCCGAACTTTCAGCTCCCTAACCCGAGCCGGTGTACCGATTTTGATGTCGCTGGACATCGTGCGAGAGATCACCAACAACTCCATCATTTCAGACGCGATCAGCAACAGTCGCGAAGATGTTCTCCAAGGCATCCCCTTAAGCGTAGCCCTCGGACGCATGAATGTCTTTCCTGATATGTCGATCAGCATGCTCTCAATTGGCGAAGAGACGGGCGAAATGGACGCCATGCTCTCGAAAGTTGCCGACTTCTACGAAGACGAGGTTGAGGCCATTGTCAAGGCCCTCACCTCGATGCTGGAGCCAGCCATGATCGTGTTAGTGGGTGGAATTGTTGGCTCCATTCTTCTGGCGATGTACATGCCCATGTTTGCCGTTTTTGAAAATATCAAATAATTCTGGGGAGAGCTATTCGGCTGCCAACGCCTGACCGGCCAGCCAACCACTGCTCCAGCAGTGCTGAAAGTTGAATCCCCCGGTCACGCCATCCACATCCAGGAGTTCACCCACCAGATAGAGGCCGGCTTGCTGGCGGCTCTCCATCGTTGCGAGATTCACCTCGCCAAGGGGAATGCCGCCCGCCGTCACGAATTCCTCGCCGAAGGGGCCCCGTCCCGTGACCGCCACCCGGGTGTCGCGCAGCGCCGTGATCAGCAGCTGCTGGTGCCGCTTGGCGAGGTCGGCCCAGCGCTGCTGGGGATCGAGGCCATGGCGCTGCAGCAAGGCCAGCCAGAGGCGCCGGCTGAGGGCAGGCCAGGGCCGCCAGTTGGCCAGCTGCCGCTTCGCCTGGACCCGCTTCGCCTCGGCAAACAGGGCCTCGAGATCCGGTTGGGACTGGCCGCCGCTCCAGTCGAGCCGCAACTCCCCCCGGTAACCCGCGGCCTTAAGGGCCCGAGCAGCAAAAGCGGTGAGACGCAGGGTGGCCGGACCGGACAACCCCCAGTGGGTGATCAACACCGGCCCGCGCTGGCGGAAGCGTTGTTCGGGGGCGCCACCGCCGGCTTGCGGATCCGCTGGCAGATGCAGGGCCAGCTCCACGGGATCCATCACCACTCCCGCCAACTCCAGCAAGGGATCGCCCGCCAGGGCGAGCGTGAACAGAGACGGCACCGGCGACACCACCCCATGGCCCAGGGCAGCGGCAAGCTGGCGGCCGCTGGGGTGACTCCCCGTGGCCAACACCAGCCGATCGGCGACCATCGCCTGGCCAGCGCGAAGCCGCAGATCAAAACCACTCCCGACTCGGGTGCTGGCCTGCTGCAGGGTCACCCCGGTCTGCAGCTGCACGCCAGCCTGCAGGGCCGCCCGGCGCAGGGTGGCGGCCACCGACTCAGAGCGGTTGGAACGGGGAAAGAGCCGCCCATCGGCCTCCTCCACCAGCTCCAAACCGTGGGCATCGAACCAGGCCACCGCATCGCCCGTGGCGAAGCGGGAGAAGGGGCCCCGCAGGGCCTGGCCGCCGCGGGGGTAGTGCCCCACCAGCGCCCGCGGATCCCAGCAGGCATGGGTGACATTGCAACGCCCGCCGCCACTGATCAACACCTTGTGCAACGGCTCGGCGGTGGCCTCCAGCACGGTGATGTCACGGACGCCCGCCTCAGCGGCAGCAATAGCCGCCATGAATCCGGCGGCGCCACCGCCCGCCACCACCACGGCGGCATGGCTTGGGAGGGTCACGAAGCAGCAGGGCGGGGGACACGGGTGGGCAGCATGGGGTGATGGGCCAGACCGATCCAGCCAGCTTTCGCTTCAGTGTGGCTCCGATGATGGACTACACGGATCGGCACTTCCGGGTGTTGATGCGCCAGATCACCCAGCGCAGCCTGCTCTACACCGAGATGGTGGTCGCCCAAGCCCTGCACCACGCCCGCCAGGAGCCCGGAGCCAGCGCCCCGGGGGGCCGGCTGGAGCGTCTGCTGGGCTTCGATCCGATCGAGAAGCCCCTGGCCCTGCAGGTGGGCGGAGACGATCCAGCCTTGCTAGGGGAAGCCGCCCAGCTGGCGGCCGACTGGGGCTACGACGAAATCAACCTCAACGTGGGCTGCCCCAGCGAAAAGGTGCAGAAGGGCCGCTTCGGCGCCTGCCTGATGGCCGAGCCCGACCAGGTGGCCCGCTGCGTCACCGCCATGGCCGCCGCCAGCCCACTGCCGGTGACGGTGAAACACCGGATTGGCATCGACGACCGCGACTCCTACGCCGAGCTGCTGGCCTTCGTGGATGCGGTGGCCGCAGCTGGTGCCCAGCGCTTTGCGGTGCACGCGCGCAAGGCCTGGCTGGAGGGGCTGGATCCCAAGCAAAATCGCACGATTCCGCCCCTGCGTTACGACATCGTGCACCAGCTCAAACGGGATCGTGCTGGGCTGACCATCGAGCTCAACGGCGGCCTGGAGAGCCTGGAAACCTGCCTGGAGCACCTGGAGCAGCTGGATGGGGCCATGGTGGGCCGGGCCGCCTATGCCCATCCACTGCAATGGGCCGAGGTGGATCGGCGGGTGTTCGGCGACACCAGCCAGCCACCGGCCAGCGCCTCGCACGTGGTGCGGGGACTGATTCCCTACGCCGAGCAGTGGCGAACCCGGGGCGAGCGGCTCTGGCCGATCGCGCGCCACCTGGTGCACGTGGTGGAGGGGGTGAGCGGCGCCCGGCACTGGCGCCAACAGCTCACCCAAGCCGCCGGAGACCGGCAGGCCGGTGCTGAGGTGCTGGAAGCCGCCGCTCAGGCCCTAGAGGAACGGGGGTATTAACCCTCGGCGCCGCCGTAGTACTCACCACTGCTGTCACCACCGCCACTGCGGCGGCGGCGGGTGCGGCCGGCATCAAAACCATCGCTCGGCGCGGCACTGCCGGCGCCATAACTGCGGTCTTCCCAGCCCCGAGCCCCGGAGCCCCGATCAGCACCGCCGCCATCCCCGCGGTTGTAGCCCCCACCCCCGCCTGCATAGCCGCCGCCGCCGCCACCGCCGTAGCCGCCACGACGTTGGCCGCCACCGGCACCACCGGCACCCCGGGGTTCCGCCTTGTTGATGCGCAGGGGGCGGCCCATCAACTCAGCGCCCTGCAGCGCGTCGATGGCCTTGCTCTCGGCGGCGTCATCGGCCATCTCCACAAACGCGAAACCGCGCTTGCGGCCGGTGTCGCGTTCGAGGGGAAGCGCACAGCTGGCCACTTCACCGAAGGGTGCAAACAATTCCGCTACGTCGTCCTGCTCAGCGCGGAAGGGAAGGTTGCCGACAAAAATACTCACGAACCAGAGATCGACCGTGGGGCCGATGCATGTGGGCCATTGGGCCGCTAACCAACCCAGCGTAAGACCCCCGACGAGGCCTGCTTCCGCTCAGGGGGCAACACGGATCCGGATTCGCTGCAACTGCTGCTGAACCTGCTCGAAACCGGTGCCGCCCTCACTGCGGCGGGCCGCCACCACCTGCTGGGGGGTGATGGCGGCGTAGATGTCAGCTTCAAAAGCAGGATGGAGCTGCTGCCAGCGCTCCAGTGGCAGGTCCCGCAGCAAAATCCCCTCGGCCAAACATCCCTTCACCAGGCCACCGACCAGTTGATAGGCCTCGCGGAAGGGCACACCCTTCGCCACCAGGTAGTCGGCCACATCGGTGGCATTGGAGAAATCCGCCGCCACTGCCGCCTCCAACCGCTGGGGCCGAAACTCCAGCCCCTCCTCAAACAGGATCGCCATCGCCTCGAGGCAATCCAGGCAAGTGCGCACCGCGTCGAACAGGGCTTCCTTGTCTTCCTGGAAGTCCTTGTTGTAGGCCAGGGGCAGGCCCTTGATCATGGTGAGCAGCCCCATCAGGTGGCCGAACACCCGGCCGCTCTTGCCCCGCACCAGCTCCGGAACGTCGGGATTCTTTTTCTGGGGCATCAGGCTGCTGCCGGTGGCGCAGCGGTCGGTGAGGCCGACAAAGCCAAACTCCTCGGAGGCCCAGAGAATCACCTCCTCGCTCAGCCGGCTCAGGTGCACCAAAATCAGGCTGGCGGCGGCGCTGAACTCCACCGCGAAATCGCGGTCGCTGACTGCATCCAGGCTGTTGGCGTAGATGGCCTCGAAGCCCAGCTCCTCGGCGGTCTGGCGCCGATCGATCGGCACCGGCGTGCCGGCCAGGGCCGCCGCCCCCAGGGGGCAGATGTTGACCCGGCGGCGCACATCGGCCAGACGCTCGCGGTCGCGCTCCGCCATCTCGATGTAGGCGAGCAGGTGGTGGGCCAGGCACACCGGCTGGGCCCGCTGCAGGTGGGTGTAGCCGGGGATTAACACGCTGCTGTGGCGCTCGGCCTGGGCCAGCAAAGCCCGCTCGAAGCGCAGCAGCGCCGCATCGATGGCATCGATCTGACCGCGCAGCCACAGGCGCAGATCGGTGCCCACCTGGTCGTTGCGAGAGCGGCCGGTGTGCAGCTTTTTGCCCAGGGGCCCGAGCAGCTCGATCAGGCGCCGCTCCACCGCGAAATGGACATCTTCGGCCTCTAGCCCGGGGCGGAATTCGCCGCGGGCTGCCTCGGCGCGCACGGCCTCCAATCCCGCGATCAACTGGCTGGCTTCCGCCTCCGGGATCACCCCACAACGGCCCAGCATGCGGGCGTGGGCGATCGAGCCGTCGAGGTCCTGCTGCAGCAGGGTGATATCGAAGCCGATCGAGGCGTTGAAACGCTCGATGGCCGGATGCAGACCCTGCTCGAATCGCTGGCTCCAGGTGGAGGCGGTGGAATCAACGGCCATTCGGAACTTGGCGCTCAGCGCGGAGCTGAAGGTCAGCTTCGCAGGCAGTCAGTTTGGCAGGGAGGGCAGCATCAGCTCCTCCCGCACCTTGAGCACCACCATCGAGGCATCGTCATCGAGCTGCCGATCGGCCCCTACAAAACGATCGAGGCGGGCGAACAGCTGATCGAGAATCGCCTGGGCGCCGATGCCGGAACGGCAGGCCGCCTGAAGATGGCGCACCAACCGCTCCTCGTCGAAGCGATCGCCACTGAAACCTGAGGCTTCCGTCACGCCATCGGTGTAATAGAGCAGCACGTCGCCGGGGTCGAGCACGGTCTGCTCAAGGCCGTAGTCGGCTTCGCTCTGCAAACCGATCAACAGCCCGGGGGCATCGAGACGCTCCACCTGGTTGCGCTGGCGGCGCCAGATCAAGGGCGGATTGTGGGCCGCATTGGCGTAGCGCAGCAGGCGGGTTCGCGGGTCGTAGTCGGAATAAAACAAGGTCACGAACCGGTGCGATTGGGCCAGGTCCTCCTGGGCCAGCTGATTGAGGTCGTGGAGGATCCGCTCAGGGGAGTGGCCGCTCAGCACCTCGGCCCGCAACATGCCGCGCAGCAGGGTCATCAGCAGGCCGGCCGGCACCCCCTTGCCCATCACGTCCCCCATCACCAACGCCCAGCGGGCCTGTTCGCGGCGGCGGCCCAGCAGCTGGGGCCGGGTGGGAATGAAGTCGTAGTAATCCCCCCCCACCTGGAAAGCGGGGCGGCAGCGGGCCGCCAGCTCCACACCGTCGATCAGCGGACAGCGATCCGGCAGCAGCTGGGCCTGGATCTCGGCACCGATGCTGAGCTGACGGTCCAACCGCTCGTGACGCCGCATGGTTTGCAGCAGCGCCTCGTTTTCCAGGGCCACGGCGGTGAGATCGGCCACCAGCTGCAGGTGGCGGCGGTGCACCTCGCTCCAGGCAAACCCCTTGCGGCCACTGAAGACATACAGACGACCCCGCTGCAGGCTGCGGGACACCACCGAGGTGGCAAACACCTGCTCTTCCCCCAGCAGCCGGCCGATGCGCTGGTCGAGCAGGGCGACCACCGCCGCTTCGCCGCTGAGGGCCGACAGCTCGGCATCGCCGAGGGCCGCCAACTGGCGCACCAGCTCAGCGCAGCGCTCCGCCGGGGTGGTCTGCAGCTGCTCCCGCCAGAGGCGACCGTCCTCGTGGAACACCACCAGCACCGCTCCTTCCGCCTCCACCAGGCGGGTGGCCACCACGGGCACCAGCTCCAGAAACCGGCCCAGGTTGGTGAAGCTGCGCAGGGCGAAGGCCAACGAGGCGAGCAGCTCCTGGTTGCGCCGCTGCTCCCGGTTGAGGCTGTCGAGCAGCTGGCGCAGCGACGCCGCGGCCGAAAGCACCGGCCTTGCTGCAGGCGGGGCCTGCTGGAGCGGATGGGGGGGCGGCGTGTTGCTCACCGATTGCGCACGGGGCGACCGCGGCGGGTTCGCAAAATAGCGGGGTCTGCCAGCGTTGCCTGGGATGGCTCAGCGGGCAAGCAGGGCTTCCACAAACTCGAAGCTGTTGAAGGGGCGCAGGTCGCGGATGCCTTCACCGGCGCCAATGAATCGGATCGGCAAGCCCGCCTCGGAGGCCACCGCCAGGGCGACACCACCGCGGGCACTGCCGTCGAGCTTGGTGAGCACCACACCGGTGAGCCCGGCAGCCTTAGCAAAGGCCATGGCCTGGCGCAGGCCGTTCTGACCCTGGCTGGCATCGAGCACCAGCAGCGACTCCACCACCGCCTCGGGGGCCAGCTTGTCGACAATGCGGCGCACCTTGCTGAGTTCCTCCATCAGGTTGTGCTTGGTCTGCAGACGACCGGCCGTGTCCACCAGCACCAGCTCGGTGCCCTTGGCCTGGGCGGCGCCAATGGCGTCGTAGACGACGGCCGCCGGATCGGCGTTGGCGCTGGGATTGGCAATCACCGGCACGCCGCTGCGGTCGCCCCACACCTGCACCTGCTGCACCGCCGCGGCCCGGAAGGTGTCGGCGGCGGCGATCAAGCAGCTGTAGCCACTGCGCACCGCCAGGTTGGCCAACTTGCCCAGGGTGGTGGTCTTACCAACGCCGTTGACGCCGACCATCAACCAGACATTGAGTTGCTGGCGCTGGGGAGCGAGCAGCGCGTGGCCGCTGGAGTCGATCGGTTGGTCGAGGATGGCGCGCAGCTGTTCCTTGAGAAAGCGCAGGCCCTCGGCGGGATCCACCACCTCCTCGTTGAGGCGCTTGCGCAGGGCGTCCAGCACCTGGTCGGTGGCCTGGACACCCACATCGGCCCGCAGCAAAGTCGTTTCCAGGTCGTCCACCACCTCCGGGGTGAGCGGGTCGTCACCGAGGGTGTCAAGCAACTGGGTGACAAAACCCTGGCGGGTTTTCTCCAGGCCCTGGCGTAGGCGTCCCAGCCAGTCGATCTCCTCGAGCGACACCTGATCGACCCGCTTGCCCTGGGCCGCCAGCACCTCGGCCGACCAGGTGAAGGTGGTGTCGAAGTCGCCGAGGCTGGGCTCGCTGGAATCTGTTGCCACTCGCGGGATGGACTCCGCAGGGGCCGCCTCGACCGGAGCAACGGCAGCACTGGCGGTGATGGCCTGCTGGCGCTCGGCCCGCTGGGCGGCGGCCTGCTCCAGCAGCGACAGACCGGCGGCTGGAGCCTGCTCCTGGGACTGTTCTGCCTGCTGTCCCGAAATCTGTACAGACTGTACGGAATCCAGGAGGGACGCGGATCCACCACCGGCGTCCGGGGAGGGGGTCGATTCGGCGTCGCTCGGCTGCGGCTGTGGCGCCTCAGGTTGGTTCTGCTCCTGCTTCTGGGCTTCCTGCTGCGCTTTCAGGCGGGCGTAAGCCTGCCGCGCCCACTCGAGGGCCTCCGCATTGGGATCGGGATTGGGATCAGCCGGGCTCCCCTCGGGCTGGGCAGCAGCGGGGGCTGGTGCGGCAGCAGCATCCGGAGCGGCCAGCGGCTCCGAGGCCTCGCGTGGCGGAGTCTCGCCGTCGGCTGCGGCAGGCCCGGTGCGATTGAACCAGTCGTACACCATGGTGCGCTCAGGCCTCCGCCGCGGTGCGGGCGGCCGTGAAACGCCGCAACACGCCGTTGATCATGCGGCGCCCCTGCTCATCGCTGTAACGGTTG
>Ga0194121_10010383_pt1 | contig 11317 bp, 8 predicted proteins | sample TA2MahCa50mmetaG_FD_148609 | JGI IMG/M metagenome (GOLD analysis project Ga0194121, IMG submission 148609) | Freshwater microbial communities from Lake Tanganyika, Tanzania - TA2015020 Mahale Deep Cast 50m | ecosystem: Environmental > Aquatic > Freshwater > Lake | place: Tanzania: Lake...
CTGGGGCATCGCGCTCGTCATCGTGGTGCGCCTGATTCCAATTCTTGCGGACGGCTGTCTCTGGGGCCTGCTGTTTCCCACCGGAGAGCGCCCGCGACTGAAACTGCTGCTGTGGACCCGCTGGGTCGGTGAGGCGGTCAATACGCTCTTGCCTGGACTCCAGATGGGCGGCGCGCTCGTGCGTACCCGCTTGCTCGTCGTCAAGGGCGTGCCCGGGCGGTTTGCCGGCGCGAGCGTGGTGGTCGATCTGACGCTGAGCACGCTCACCCAGCTTCTGTTTACGCTCATCGGCCTCGGCTTTCTGGTCGCCCATCACGGCGACAGCGGCATTGCGCGGGGAGCGGCGATCGGCGTCGCGGTCGGTCTCGCCTTGCTTGGCGGATTTTACGTGTCGCAACGGCGCGGGCTTTTTCGCGGACTCGCGAGCCTGTTCTCGCGCGTCGCCAAGGGGCGCGCTTGGGTCGCGACCGTCGGCGGCGCGGAGTCGCTCGATGCCACGATTCGGGCGGTCTATCAGCAACGTTGGGCGGTCTTCGGCAATGCGACCGGCCAACTTGCAGCGTGGATCGTTGGCGCGGCCGAGGTGTGGCTCACGCTCTATTTCATGGGTTACCAGGTCAGCATCGGGGATGCGCTGCTGCTCGAGAGCCTCGTGCTCGCGGTGCGCGCGGCGGCGTTCATCGTCCCCGGCGCATTCGGCGTGCAGGAGGGGGCGCTCATGCTGCTTGGCGCCCTGATCGGCCTGCCGACCGAGGTGGCGCTCGGGCTCTCGCTCGTCAAGCGCGTGCGCGAGATCGTGCTCGGCGTGCCGGCGCTGCTCGTCTGGCAGGTGGTCGAGGGTCAGCGCATCTTCACGCGCGCGCCGCGACCATCGGTAACAATCGATGATGGAGCGCCGCCGCCCGAGCAACGCTGAGGCCGGGCGCTATTTCGCGTGCTCTACTCGGCGGCCTGGGCCTCGATCTTCTCGACGCGCGCTGCGCAGTATTTGAACTCGGGGATCTTGCCGAACGGGTCGAGCGCCGGATTGGTGAGCAGGTTCGCCGGCGCTTCGGCGTAGCAGAAGGGCACGAACACGACGCCCTCAGGCACGCCGCCGTCCGCCCGCGCCTTGAGCGCGATCGTGCCGCGGCGGGTCTCAACCCGCACGAAATCGCCCGGTCGGATGCCGCGCCGGGCCATCTCGAGCGGCGCAAGGTGTGCGACCGCCTCCGGCTCTAGCGTGTCGAGCACGCCGGCCCGGCGCGTGATCGCCCCCGTGTGCCAGTGCTCGAGCTGCCGCCCGGTCGTCAGGATCAGCGGAAAATCGCTGTCCGGCCGTTCATCCGGCGGAATGATGCTTGCCGGCACGAACTTGCCGCGCCGCGAGGCGGTCGGGAAACCGTCGCGAAAGATAACGTCATTGCCCGGCTTGTCCGGCGCATCGCACGGATAGGTGACGGCGCTTTCGCGCACCAATCGATCCCAAGTGATGTTATTGAGCGAGGGCATGCAGCGCGTCATCTCGGCGAACACATCGCTCGGGCCCGCATAGCGCCAGTCGAGCCCCATGCCGAGCGCGAGCGCCTGGATGATCCACCAATCGGGCCTGGCGCCGGCCGGCGGCTCGACCGCCTTGCGGCCGAGCTGCACCTGCCGATTGGTGTTGGTGACCGTGCCGTCCTTCTCGGGCCAGGCGGTCGCCGGCAGCACGACGTCGGCGAAGAACGCCGTTTCGGTCAGGAAGATCTCCTGCACCACGAGATGGTCGAGCTTGGCGAGGGCCTCGCGCACATGATGGGCGTTGGGGTCGGACATCGCGGGGTTCTCGCCCATGACATACATCGCCCGAATCTTGCCCTCGTGCGCGGCATCCATGATCTCGACGACCGTGAGTCCGCGATTGGGGTCGAGCTTGGTGCCCCAGAAGTCCTCATAGAAGGCGCGCGTCTTGGTGTCGGTCACCGGCTTGTAGTCCGGATAGACCATGGGAATGAGCCCGGCGTCGGATGCGCCCTGCACATTGTTCTGGCCGCGCAAGGGATGCAGGCCCGTGCCCGGGCGGCCAACCTGGCCCGTCATCAGCGCGAGCGAGATCAGGCAGCGCGCATTGTCCGTGCCATGGATGTGCTGGGAGATGCCCATGCCCCAGAAAATGATCGCGGCCTCGGCCTTGGCGTAGAGACGTGCGACGGTGCGGAGCGTATCCGCCTCGATGCCGCAGACCGGCGCCATGGCCTCGGGTGTGTAGGCCTTCAGGTGTTCCCTGATCGCCTCGAACCCCTCGGTGTGGGCCTGGACGTATTGCTGATCGAACAGCCCCTCGGTCACGATGACGTTCATCATCGCGTTGAGCATGGCGACATCGGCGCCGGGCTTGAACTGCAGCCAATGATCGGCGTGGCGGGCGAGGGGCGAGCCGCGCGGATCGAGCACGATCAGGCTCGCGCCATTCTTCTTCGCGTTCTTGAGGAAGGTCGCGGCGACCGGGTGGTTGGTGGTCGGCTGCGCGCCGATCACGATGATGACGTCGGAGTGAACCGCCTCGTTGAAGCTGGCGGATACCGCGGCGGAGCCAACGGTCTCCATCAGCGCGGCAACCGAGGAGGCGTGGCACAGCCGGGTGCAGTGATCGACGTTGTTGGTGCCGAAGCCTGTACGCACCAGCTTCTGGAACAGATAGGCCTCCTCGTTCGAGCCCTTGGCCGAGCCGAAGCCTGCGAGCGCGCTGCTGCCATGGCGCTCTCGCGTAAGTTTCAAGCCGCTCGACGCGATTTCGAGCGCTTCCTCCCAAGTGGCTTCGCGGAAATGGGTCCACGGATTGGCCGGATCAATGTCGATCTCCGCATGCTTCGGCACACCCGGCTTGCGGATCATCGGCTTGGTCAGGCGATGCGCGTGGTTCACATAGTCGAAGCCGAAGCGGCCCTTGACGCACAGGCGCGCCAGGTTGGCCGGTCCCGACTTGCCGTCAACCTTGACGATGCGGTTGTCCTTCACGCTATAGGTCAACTGGCAGCCGACGCCGCAATAAGGGCAAACCGAATCCACCTGCTTGTCGGGCACGATCTTGCCGGCCTGCTTGGCGGGCATCAGCGCGCCAGTCGGGCAGGCCTGCACGCATTCGCCGCACGCAACGCAGGTCGACTGGCCCATCGGGTCATCGAAATCGAACACGATTTTTGCGTGGGCGCCGCGCCCGGCCATGCCGATGACGTCATTGACCTGCACCTCGCGACAGGCTCGCACGCAGCGGGTGCAGTGAATGCAGGCGTCGAGATTGACCGCCATCGCAGGGTGAGACGGATCGGGCGCGGGCGTGCGCTTGGCCGGAAAGCGGCTTTTCAACTGGCCCATGCGCTCGGCCCAGGCCCAAAGCTCGGACCTCGGATCGTGTGCTGATTCGCGCGGCGGCTGATCCGCCACCAGGAGCTCCATCACCATCGCGCGCGACTTGGCGGCCCGCTCGGTCGCGGTCTTGACCACCATGCCCTTGGTCGGTTTGCGGATGCACGAGGCGGCGAGCACGCGCTCGCCCTCGATCTCGACCATGCAGACCCGGCAATTGCCATCGGCCCGGTAGGTCGGCGCCGGGGTGTAGCAGAGGTGGGGAATCTCGACGCCGATGCGCTTGGCCACCTGCCAGATCGTCTCGCCGGGCTCGGCCGCAACCTCGCGGCCATCGAGCGTGAAGCGGATCGGCTCGCTCATGCGACCTCCGAACGAAAATGCTTGAGGACCATCAAGAGAGGATTGGGCGCGGCCTGTCCTAGACCGCAGATCGAGGCATCCATCATCGCCTTGCTCAGCTCATCGAGCAGCGGGATGTCCCACTTTCCTGCTTCCATCAGCTTGACGGCCTTTTCCGTGCCGACCCGGCACGGCGTGCACTGGCCACACGATTCATCCTCGAAGAAGCGCATCAGATTGAGCGCGACCGCGCGCATGTCGTCCTTGTCTGACAGCACGATCACCGCGGCCGAGCCGATGAAGCAGCCATGCGGGTTGAGCGTGTCGAAGTCGAGCGGGATGTCGGCCATCGATGCGGGCAGGATGCCGCCTGAGGCGCCGCCCGGCAAATAGCCCTTGAAGGTGTGGCCCTCGGCCATGCCGTCACAATATTCGTCGATCAGCTGGCGCATGGTGATGCCGGCGGGCGCGAGCTTCATGCCGGGCTCCTTGACCCGCCCCGACACTGAAAACGAGCGCAGGCCCTTTCGGCCATTGCGCCCCTGGCCGGAGAACCACTCGGGGCCGCGTTCGACAATGTCGCGCACCCAATAGAGCGATTCGACGTTGTTGATCAGCGTCGGCCGACCGAACAGGCCGACCTGCGAGGGGAAGGGCGGCTTGTGCCGCGGCTCGCCGCGGCGGCCCTCGATGCTCTCCAGCATTGCGGACTCCTCGCCGCAGATATAGGCGCCGGCCCCGCGGCGCAGATGGATGCGCGTCTTCGCGGTCAATCCGGCCTGATCGAGCTTCGCGATTTCCGCGAGCAGCACTTCGCGCACGCCCGGATACTCATCGCGCAGATAGAAATAGACGTCGGCGGCCTCGACCACCCAGGCCGCGATCAACATGCCTTCGAGCGTGCGGTGCGGATCGGTCTCGAGGTAGACGCGATCTTTGAACGTGCCGGGCTCGCCCTCATCGGCGTTTACCGCCATCAGGCGAGGCGCCGGTTCCTGCCGCACGAAGCGCCATTTGCGGCCGGTGGGAAAACCGGCACCGCCTAGACCACGCAGCCCGCTGCCCTCCATGAGCTTGATGATGTCCTCCACCGCGCGCTCGCCAGACAGGCAGGCCCGATAGAGTCGATAGCCGCCGTTCTTCACATACTCATCGAGGCCGATATGCGCCGGCACGTTGGGCGCGTGGCTCGGGGCACGCACCGCCGCCATGACATTCTCTACGCTGGCATGCTCGACATGGCGATGGCCCACCTCGGCGATCGGCGCCTTGTCGCAGCGCCCCATGCAGGGCGCGCGGACGACGCGGATATTTGGCGAGAGCTTGCCCTTCAGCGCCGTCAACAACGCCGCCGCGCCCGCCATTTCGCAAGAGAGGGAATCGCAAACACGGATGGTGAGAGCCGGGGGCGGCTCCTCGTCTTCCATCACGACATCGAAGTGGGCGTAGAACGTCGCGGTCTCGTAGACCTCGGCCATGGAGAGCTTCATCTCTTCGGCAAGGGCGGCAAGGTGCCTGGCCGAGAGGTGGTGATAGCGATCCTGGATCAGGTGGAGGTGCTCGATCAGCAAATCGGCCCGCCGCGGCCGATCACCCAGGAGGGCACGCACCTCCGACAACGCCGTCGGGTCGGTCTGGCGGCCCTTCAGCGTTGAGCGCGCGGCGCCACGGCCGCTGCCAGGATGTTTGTGCCGCTTCGGCGTCGAAGGGGTCTTGTCCGAGCCCGACATGGTGTCGTCCCGCTTTGTCGATGGGGTGATCATGATCGCAGAGTCTGGCCGCCCTGTATAATCAGCGTGGCCTATCAATCGATCAGACTATTTGAGCTTCTGCTTCGGCTCAAACAGGTCAACGCCGCGCAGCTCCTTCACGATGTCGAGCATGGCCTTTGCCGCAGGCATTTTTGGCTCGCGGTCAGCCACGACAAGCCCGACAAGGTGGCTGATCTCAGGCGACACCAGATCGACAATGGCGAGGCCGGCCGGCAGACCGGGGGCAACCATCAGATGGCGGGGCACGACGCTGGCCCACTGGCCGCTCTGGACATGCAGAATGAGCCCGGTGATTGAGTTGGTCTCGACCTGTGCTTCAGCCTCGACGCCGGCCGAGCGGAAGGCAGCATCGATGATCCGGCGGTTCTGCATGTCACGGGTGAGCAGACAGAGCGGTTCCGCCGCCGCGTCCCGCCAGGCGATCTGCTGGCGCTGCGCGACCGGGCTGTCCTTGGACACGAGGAGCGCATAGCGCTCGCGATAGAGCGGCACCGAACGCACCCGCAATATGGGCTCGTTGTCGAGATAGGTGACGCCAAGATCGAGCTCGAACTCGTCGAGCCCGCGCTGAATGGCATTGGAGCTCGAGACCGTTGCAGTGACGGTGACGTGGGGGTGGCGACGGCTGAACGGCGCGGTCAGCTTGGCGATCACGGGGAGGGCGGTCGGCACGACCGAGACGCGCAAGTCGCCGTGCAGGCTGCCGCGCATCTGGCTGAGATCCTGCACCAGGGCGTCGCGGTCGGCCAGAATGCGCTCCGCCCAGGCCAGGACGCGCTGGCCTTCGGGCGTGAAACCCTCAAATCTCCTGCCACGTAAGACAATTGGAACCCGAAGCTCATCTTCCAGTTGCTGAACCGCCGTCGACAATGTGGGCTGCGAGACGCGGCACGCAATCGCGGCTCTACCGAAGTGTTTTTCTTTTGATAATGCAATAAGATATGAGAATTGTCTAAGAAACATCGCGAGCCTCTATGCCCTCGATCTGGTCGTGAAATGGTTGGACTCGTGGTCGGGCGCGTGGGACTGTTCGAGCACGGCGATGGCGCTATCCACGAGTCGCTTGCCCGCGTGCTCGAAGTTGATTGTCACCCGGTTGCCGATCACCGATTGAATCTGACCTGAGCCCCAATCGGGTGCGTCCTTCAAGCGGACCCACGCCCCTGGCACGAGTTCGAGTGGCATGGCGTCGACCCTGTCCCAACAGCAGCCCGATCGAGGCTTCGTCACAGACTAGCGTGTTTCGTCCCGGAATTCGATGCGTCCTGAGCGCCGCTTCTACGCGCCTTGCCGATGCCTCATCGAGTTGCTATGAGCACCCAACATCCACCGAATCGGGCCGGGGCAGCATGGCATCCGACGGACTCGACACGGATTTTCGGTTGGTTTCGCTCATGGGCGCCAAATTGTGCATGACCTTCTTGGACCAATCAGCGCGCTCAGCATGGTGGCGGAGAGTCTCGAGGACGAGGATCCCGCCATGCTTGATACCTCCCGTCGCATGCTCCTCGAAAGCGCGGGCAAGGCACTCAACCGCCTGAGCTTCTATCGTGCCGCGGTCGGCCGCGGCACCACCCTCGGCTCAGGCGAGGCGAAGGGCCTGATCGAGAAGGTGCTGGCCGAGACCAAGGTCTCTGTGAAGTGGGAGGATTCACTCTCGGCCCAGGCAGGGGAATCCGCGCCGGCGTTGCTGAAGATCGCCATCAACCTCGGCTATATGGTCGGGCACGCCGTCCATGGCGGCGGCACGCTCACTATTCGGCTCTCGGGCTCCTTGGCGGCGCCCTCGATCAGCGTCAGCGGCAGCGGACAGCGGCTCGGGTTTGAGGAGAGCGCGCGTGTCGCCTTGCTCGCCGGCGCCGATGCCGACCTCAAGGCGATTGCCGGGCTCGACCCGCGGGCTGCACAGCCCTATTTCACCGGCCGGCTTGCGGCGGTGCTCGGGCTCAAGGTCTCGGTGCCGACGATCTCGCCTGCCACGATTGAAGTGGTGGCCGCCCGCGCCTGATCGGCAAGCCGCGAGAATCCGGCGCTTTACCGAAATTTAGCCGCTTCCCCCTGATGCTTCGGCGGATTTAGCGCCGCCAACTGCGCGCCATAGCTGGCCGTTGCTCCGTCCCCGAGGGCGGAGCGCCCCGGTCCGGTTCGGCCGTCGAGGGGAGAGACATGGACGACCTACTGAGTGAATTTTTGACCGAGAGCGCCGAAAGCTTGGCAACGCTCGATGTCGAGCTCGTCAAGCTCGAGCAGAACCCGGAACCCAAGCTCATCTCGAGCATTTTCCGCTTGGTTCACACCATCAAGGGCACCTGCGGCTTCATCGGCCTGCCGCGACTGGAAACGCTGGCGCACTCGGCGGAGAACGTGCTCGGCAAGATCCGCGATGGCAAGTTGCCAGTCAGTTCTCAGGCGATCTCGCTGATCCTCGCCTCGATCGACCGGATCAAGATGATCCTCTCGGTGATCGAGAAGACTGAGGCCGAGCCGGCGGGAACCGACGCCGACCTGATCGAACAATTGAACGCCATGTTCAACGGCGATGCGGTCGCGACCGAGGCCGCCGCGGTTGCAGAGCCGGTTGCCGTCGTCGAGCCGCCGCCGGCGCTTGAGCCGAAGGCCGAACCCGCTCCGACTGCCGCAACCGCTGCACCCAATGGCAGCACTTATGAACACCTTGGCGGTGCCATCGCGATTGAAGCGGCGATCGAGCTCTTCTTCGCCAAAGCGATGCACGATGCATCCTTGGCGGCGCATTTTGCCAAGGCCGACATCGCGACCATCAAAAAGCAGCAAATGGCGTATCTGGCGGGGGCGCTCGGTGGTCCGACCGATTCCATCGCCAGCGCGCCGAATGACCTGCCCATCGGGATTGAAAATCTCGTCATTGGTGGTGAGACGGTCGAAGTCGATGTCGGCGCTCACCTCGGCGCGCACCTTGCCGAAGCCGACAATACGCTCGACGATTTCCTTGATCGAACGGGCGACCCGTTCCTCGAACGCAATTCGGTTGTCCTCGGCATTCGAGCCTCCGGCGCCTGAAGCGCCGCCGCCATCGCCGCGAGCCAGCAGATTGCCGGCATCGTCGACGATCGCGATGCGGCCGACCGCCAGGCCAGGCACGGCGGCGGCGACCAGATTTTGGATGGCGGCGATCTGCTGCCGGTTGAGCTTCGCGGCGCCGCGCAGCTTGAGTGCGATCGACGCGCTCGGCTCAACTTCACTTCGGCTGAACACCTCGCGCTTCGGCACGACGAGGTGGACGCGTGCGCCGGCCACCGGGCCAAGTGAACCGATGGTGCGGGCCAGTTCGCCTTCGAGCGCACGCAGCATGTTGACGTTCTGCACCAGGCTGGTCGTGCCGAACGCCTCGCCCTGATCGAAGATCTCGTAGCCGACCGAGCCGCCGACCGGCAGGCCCTCTTCGGCAAGGCTCATGCGAACGCGAAGAACCTGATCGGCCGGCACCATGATCTGGGTGCCGTCGCCGGCCAGCTGATAGGGCACGCGTTGCGCATCGAGCTTGGCGACGATCTCGCCGGCGTCCTTCGATGTCAGACCGCCGAAAAGCAGCGCCATGTTCGGCGCCGACATGCGGCCCATCAGAAAGATGAAGAAGATACCGACGCCAATGATGACCGCGCCCAAGATCACAAGGCGCGTCAATCCAAGCGCGCGGATCGTCTGAGCGAAACTGTTCAATGACTCGACCCCTGAGAGGAGCCGCGCGCAACCAATCATGGCACGCGCGGGCACAAGCCGTCAGGTCAAACGGGATTTCCCCGCTCAACTCCCGGCCATTGTGCGAAGAGGTCGGTGAAGGAGCAGTTAAGTAAACGGCAGATCTTGCCCACTGCCCGGCAAGATTCTCCTGTCGTTCAAAGATCTATGGACTCAGCGATAGACCTGTTCGCCCTGACCGCCGCCAAACATCGGGTCGACCTCGATGCCGCTCGACATCGTCTCGAGCATCATCGAGATGAAAAAGCCTTCGAACTCCTCCGCGACCTTGCGGGCGCGCAACTCGTTCGCCGAAGGCGTCGCCGGGGCGCTCGAAAGACCTGGGGTGACGGGGGCGGCGGTCGTCATCAGAACACCTGGATGTCGGCGTGCAGGGCGCCGGCCGTCTTGATGGTCTGCAGGATGGTGATGAGATCGCGCGGCCCGATGCCGAGCGCATTCAGGCCGGAGACCAGCTCCTGAATGCTGATGCCGGCCCGCATGACCGCCAAGCGACGGTCGTTGCTCTCATCAATGGTAATGTTGGAGCGGTCGACCTCGGTGGTCTGCGCGCCCTCCGGCGCGAAGGCGCCCGGCTGCGACACTTGTGGTGTCTCGGCGATGCGGATGGTGAGGTTGCCGTGGGCGATGGCGACCGTATCGATGCGCACATTCTCGCCCATGACGATGACGCCCGAGGTCTCGTCGATCACGACGCGTGCGATCGCGTCCGGCTCGACGGTGATCTGCTCGATCTCGGTCAGAATCTCGGCGGTGCGCGTGCGATACCCGTCCGGAATGTTCAGAAGAACCGTGCCCGGGTCGGTTGCATAGGCGGCATTCGCGCCGAGATGCTGATTGATCGCGTCCGCCACGCGCGAGGCCGTCGTGAAATCGGGGTTGCGCATGGCGATGTGGATGGCACCGAGCTCGCGCAGTTCGAAGCCGAGCTCGCGCTCGATGATCGCGCCGTTCGCGATCCGCGCGCTGGTCGGCACACCTTTGGTGATCGATGAGCCGGAATCGCCCTTCACCGTGAAGCCGCTCACGGCGAGCTGGCCCTGCGCAACGGCGTAGACCTCACCATCGGCACCGAGCAGAGGCGTGACCAGGAGAGTCCCGCCCAGGAGATTGGTGGCATCGCCGAGCGCGCTCGCGGTCACGTCGATGCGTGCGCCATGGCGCGCGAAGGGCGGCAGCGTCGCCGTGACCATCACGGCCGCGACGTTGCGGGTGTTCAGATTGGCATCCCGCGTATTGACGCCGAGCCGCTCGAGCATGCTGACCAGGCTTTGCTGCGTGAAGGCGGCATTGGCCAGGCGGTCACCAGTGCCGTTCAGGCCGACCACCAGCCCATAGCCGATCAGCAGGTTCTCGCGAACGCCCTCGAACTCGGCGATGTCCTTGATGCGGGAGCCGGCCTCGGCCTTGGGCGAGGCCAGAAGTGCGATGCCGACGGCAAGCGCGGCCATGGCCCCGAGAGCCACTGTCCGCCGCGCGAACCAAATCACGATTCCAAGAGACATGTTCCGACCCAATATCCACGGACAAGATGCCGCCGGTTCCTATGACGCGAACCTCGTGCCATCGGGCGAGACGGATTAAGTCGTTGGAAACGCAGAGATTATTTGGTCGGGGTGCGGGCGGACCGGTGCTCTTTCATCGGCAAACTTTGCCGCGCGAGGCAGGACCTGCCCGGCCAGTTGAGGCCGAGCGTCAAGCTTTTGGCTTCACCGCTTGTTAACAGAGGCGACCGATCCTCGGGGCAATGGTGTTGCCGTCTTCACAGCCCAAGGATTCGCAGCGATGAAGGTCGACGCACGCGGCCCCGTGCGTGCCGGCGGCGGACCCGGGCTGCGGCGCAATTCCGCCGGCCCGGCCGGGCGCTTCACCGTGGAGTCTCAGGCTGGTGCGCCGAGCGCGCCCTTGAGCGGCGGGGCACCACTGGCCTCCATGTCGGCACTCCTTGCAGTCCAGGCCGCCGAGGACCCGTTGGACTGTCGCTCCCGCGGGCGGAAGTGTGGCGCTTCCCTGCTTGATCGGCTTGAGGAAATCCGCCTCGGTCTGCTCAGCGACGGCATTCCGCGCCACGCACTTCGCTCGCTGGCGGCGGAGCTCAAGCTCAGCCGGGCCGACTTCGGCGACCCGGCACTCGCGGC
>Ga0194121_10010386_pt1 | contig 11316 bp, 11 predicted proteins | sample TA2MahCa50mmetaG_FD_148609 | JGI IMG/M metagenome (GOLD analysis project Ga0194121, IMG submission 148609) | Freshwater microbial communities from Lake Tanganyika, Tanzania - TA2015020 Mahale Deep Cast 50m | ecosystem: Environmental > Aquatic > Freshwater > Lake | place: Tanzania: Lake...
CAGAGATAATAGAAGTAAAATCTGGAATTAAAATTGATCCTCTAGAATTGCCGGAATTTATAGATCGAATAATCTTAGAAAAAATAGCATCAACTGAATTATAGGCATAATTTTTATCAGTAGGTATTTTTCATTAAATGCGATGGTGATTTTATTAATCCTTTACATGTGATAAAAAATGGAGTATAAAAAGCATAATTAACTACATTAAAATGGCTGATTTTTATAAAAACAAAAAAGTCTTAGTGGCTGGCGGAGCCGGTTTTATTGGCTCAAATTTAATCTTAAAACTACTTGAAGCAGGGGCTATTGTTAGGGCTTCAGATATTAGGGAATTGCAGATTAAGGATAAAAATATTGAATATATAAAAGCGGATTTCGCAAAAAAAGAAGATTGTCAAAAAGCAGTTGATGGTATGGATTATGTGTTTATGGCAGCTGCTAATACATCGGGAGCCGCTGTAATGGAAAAAACTCCATTGGTTCATGTGACCCCAAATATAATTATGAATAGTCAGATGCTTGAGGCAAGTTATGGTGCAGGAGTCAAAAAGTTTTTATTTATTTCAAGCAATACTGTTTACCCTGATTTAGATAGACCTGTTAATGAGTCAGATATGAAGTACGGAGATGTATTCTACAAATACTATTTTGTGGCTTGGATGAAACAGTTTTCTGAGGTGCTTTGTCAAATGTACACAAAAGTAAAAAATCCAATGAAGACAGTGGTGGTAAGACCTGCTAATAGTTATGGTCCATATTCTGACTTTGAATGGGAAACTTCTCATGTTATACCTGCATTGCTAAGGAAGGTTGTTGAAAAACACAATCCAATTGAGGTGTGGGGAGATGGAGAAGATATTAAGGATTTTATTTTTGTTGAAGACTTAGTTGATGGAATGATGTTAGCTATGGAAAAAATTGAAGATTTTGATCCGGTCAACTTAGCAACTGGAAAGCCTTGCACGGTCAAAGAAATATTGGGTCATCTTTTGAAATTAGAAAACTATCAAGATGCTAAAATTAATTTTGATGCTTCAAAACCAACTATGATTAAGAAAAGGTTAATTGACCCAGTCAAAGCAAAAGAATTATTAGGTTTTGAGGCTTCAACTCCATTAGAAGTTGGACTTAAAAAAACAATTGATTGGTATAAATCAACCGTTAAAACTGTATAAATAACTTATGGTAATTAGCAAAACACCATTTAGAATTTCTTTTTTTGGGGGTGGCACTGATTACCCCGTTTGGTACGAGAAGTACGGTGGGTCTGTTTTAAGTACAACTATAGATAAGTATTGTTATATTTCTACTAGACGATTACCTCCATTTTTTGATTATAAGTACAGGATACGATATACCACTAGAGAAGAGGTTAATGATATTTCTCAAATACAACACCCTTCTGTTAGGGAGAGTTTAAACTATTTGAGCGTCAACAATCCAATAGAAATGGTTCACACGAGTGATTTACCTGCTAGAACAGGCATTGGTTCGTCTTCTGCCTTTACGGTTGGATTTTTAAACAGCCTATATGCCTTACAGGGAAAAATGATTCCAAAGAAACAATTAGCTTTAGATGCAATACATGTTGAGCAGAATTTAATAAAAGAAAATGTAGGGTCTCAAGATCACACAGCCTCAGCTTTTGGTGGTTTAAACAGAATTGATTTTGGGGGAGCTGAAAAAATCAGTGTAAAACCTATTATAATGAATCCAAGTCGTTTGGAATCTTTGCAGGATCACATGATGTTGTTTTTTACCGGATTTTCAAGAAGTGCGTCTGAAATAGCAGGAGAGCAAATTAAAAAAACGCCAGATAAGTATAATGAGCTAATGCAAATGAAGTCTATGGTAGACAAGGCAATAGAGGTGCTTGTTGATGATAATATCCAAATAGAAGAGTTTGGTAAACTTTTGGACCAGTCTTGGAAATTAAAAAGAGGACTTACGCATTTAATCTCAAATAACCAAATTGATGAAATATATGAAAGGGGAATAAAGGCAGGCGCCATAGGCGGAAAGTTATGTGGAGCGGGGGCAGGAGGGTTTATTTTATTTTTTGTAAAACCTGAGAATCAAGAAAAAGTAAAGCAAGCGCTAAAAGATTTATTGCATGTACCATTTAGATTTGAAAGCCAAGGAAGCCAGATAATTTTTAATAATCCACAAGCTTTATAGCTTAGTAGCTTCATTATGAATAAAGACTTGTTAATAAAAAAGGCTATTGAGCAAAATATAGAAACAAAAAATAAGATTTTAGAAAACAATGAAATTTTGTCATTGATTAAAAATATTTCAGATGAAATAACAAAATCTTTCAAGTCCGATAAAAAATTGCTTGTCTGTGGTAATGGAGGGTCTGCCGCTGATGCCCAGCATATTTCAGCTGAGTTTTCTGGAAGATATTTCTTGGACAGAAAACCATTGCCAGCCGAAGCTCTTCATGTAAATACATCTTTTTTAACTGCAGTGGCTAACGACTATTCTTATGACGAAGTTTATTCAAGAATGGTTGAGGCTTCTGGTAAAGAAGGAGATGTGTTGATTGGAATATCAACCTCAGGGAACTCTAAGAATGTTATAAAAGCTATAGAAATGGCAAATGAAAAAAGAATGATTACGGTTGGTTTTAGTGGGTCTAGTGGCGGTAAGATGAGAGATATTTGTAAGTATATGATAAGGATTCCTTCAGAAGATACACCTCGTATTCAAGAATCTCACATTTTAATTGGCCATATTATTGCTGAAATTGTCGAAAAGGAAATTTTTGATAAACAATAAAAATATATGAAAGCAGTAATTGCTGCCGGTGGGAAAGGAACTCGTTTGGCTTTAGTTTCAAAAAACATTCCAAAGGCATTAGTAAAAATAGGAAATAAACCCGTAATTGAGCATCAAATATTACTCTTAAAGAAATACGGAATAAAGGAGGTCTGGATTCTCTTGGGTTATCTTGGATTTAAAATTAAAGATTATCTTGGAGATGGAAGAAAGTTTGATGTAAAAATACACTATTCAGAAAATGAAAATCCCCTAGGAAGAACAGGTGATTTAAAAAAAATAGCATCTTTATTAAAGGATGATTTTTTATTTTTATCAGGAGATATAATGATGGATTTTGATATTAAAAGATTTATTCGTTTTCATCAACAAAAAAAAGATAGTATTGTTGCAATGGTAGTTCACCCATCAGATCATCCTTTTGATAGTGATTTGGTAAAAATAGATGAGAATAATAAAGTAGTTTCTTTGTTATTAAAACCGCATCAGGAAAGTTTATTTTTTCAGAATTTGGGAATTGCTTCTGTATTTATTTTTTCTCCTAAAGTTTTAAAATATATTCCACAAAATTTAAAAACAGATTTTGAAAAAGATATTTTGCCTAAAATTTTAAAAGCAAAAAAAGCCGTTTATGCCTATAAAACTCCAGAGTATATAAAAGATATGGGGACTCCAGAAAGGCTAATAAAAGTTAATAAGGACTATAATTTAGGGAAGATTAAAAGGTTAAATTTCCAAAATAAGAGGAGGGCTATTTTTCTTGATAGAGATGGAACTATTAATAAGTACGATGGGGAGATATCAAAGGAGAGTGATATGAATTTATATGGCTTTGCAGCAACATCAGTAAATAAAATAAATAACTCTGATTATCTTGCTATTGTTATTACGAACCAACCAGGCATTGCTAAGGGATTTATAACAAAAAAAGAGCTTGATAATATTCATCATAAATTAGAATCAGATCTTGGTAAAAATGGGGCAAAAGTTGATGAAATTTATTATTGTCCTCATCATCCAGAGAAGGGTTTTGATGGAGAAGTTAAAAATCTTAAAATAAAATGTAATTGCAGAAAACCCGCTATAGGATTAATAAAGAAAGCTGTTAAAGATTTTAATATAGATATAAAAAAAAGTTTTTTTATTGGAGACTCAACTGCAGATGCTAGGGCAGCTGAGAAAGCTGGGTTAAAATTTATTGGAGTCAAAACTGGCAGAGGTGTTAAAGATGATATACATAAAATAGCCAAGAAGTTTATAATTAAGGAGAATTTACTTGAAGCTGTAAATTATATTATAAAATGAAACTTCTAATTATTTACCATGCAGGATTAGCTGAAGATTCAAAACATATATTTGAAGAATACGCTAGGCAAGGCATTGATGTGACGGTGATTGTACCAAAAAAAAATGGATCACTTGTCTACCATAAAAGTCACGATAAAAAGTCATTTGTCTATGTGCCATTAAAATTTAGGGCAGGATTTAGTTTTTTGGGACTTCTTTTTGCAATTAAACGAATAAATCCAGATGTAATTCATGTTGTAGATGAATACACTAGCTTATCTCTCCTGCAAGCCATTATTTGTAGAAATATTTTATATGGAAAGAAGGTTCCTGTCTTTTCTCTTTCATTTCAAAATTTGCCCCTCATTAATCCGCCACTAGTTTTTAGTTCTCCATTATCTTTTTTGAGAAGAATTTTTCATAAATTACTAATTCCTTTTATGATTTACTATCACAAGAAAAACTTGGCAGGTGTCGTTTGTGGAAATAAAGATGCAATAAATATAATTCGTGGATTTGGCGCAAATATACCAACAAAACTTATTTATTGGGGTGTAAATTTAAAAACATTTACTCCTAAAGACAGGAATGATTGTAGGGAAAAGTTGAACTTACCAAAAAATGTAAAAATTATTGGTTATTTTGGTAAAATATATAAAGAAAAGGGACTTGAAAAATTGGTTAGGGCAATAGAAAGGCTAGCTAACTGGCATTTGATATTAGTGGGAAACGGAGATTATAAGGGCGAGTTAGAAAACCTTGTATCTTCCTTAAATATAAAGACAAGAACATATTTTTATGATTTTGTAAAGTTAAGTGAGTTGGGCGATTATTATAACGCTTTAGATGCCTATGTATTACCAACATATACTACTAAAGATGTAAAAGAGCAGTATGGTAGGGTTTTAGTAGAGGCTATGTCGTGCAGGATTCCTATTATAGGTTCTACTTGTGGGGCAATTGAGGAGGTTTTGGAAGGATATCCAGCTCATGTAATTTTTAATGAATATGAACTATCAGATTTAATAGATAAAATAAAAATAGCAGAAGAATTAAGTGTCCCTGAAAGTTTTAATGGAAAAGATTTTTTGAGGAAGTTTAGCGTCGAACACTTTGTTTCAGAAAATATAAAGTTTTATAAAAATGAAAATTAATTGTCCAATATGCAACCGTGAATCATCTTTCTTTGTAAAAAAGAAGGATAGGTTTAATCAAAGCTATAACTATTTTAAATGTATGAGTTGTAGATTTTTGTTTGATGAAGACATAGTAAAAAATAAAAAAGTTTTAGAAGAAAAAACTAGCAAAGTTTATGACAAAGAATATTTTAAAAATATTGATAGTGGCTGGAAACAAAGAGGAGATAAAATGTTAAGCGTAATTAATATTTTTATAAAAATATTAAGTATTTTAAAATCTAATAAAAATATAGAAGTATTAGATTACGGAGCGGGAAATGGGTATGTGACTTCAAAAATAAAAAGCGCCAATGTTTTTTACTATGACAAATACGAACAACCAATCTATAATGGACACTACAAAGCTTTAGATAGGCCAGAAAAAGTAGATATTGTATGTGCAGTAGAGCTAGTTGAGCATCTATCAGATATTAATGAGTTAACTGAAATTTCTAAATTATCTGGCAAAGCATTGATATTAACCACAGAAGTTTCAAATGGAATTTCAGATAATGAATTGCTTGATTGGGTTTATGTAAACCCTGATGCGGGCCACACATGTATATATTCTTTTGAGTCACTATTTTTATTTGCTAAGAAAAATAATTTATTTTATTTCTTCTTTCCCTATAAGTTTAGTCATATATTCATAAAGAGTAAATTATTAAGTAGGCTAAACTTTGTTTCTGTAGAATACTTTGTCTATAAGTTAATTAAAAAATTTAAAAGTATAATATGAAGATATTTTTTGACAGCAAGATTTCATCAATTCAAAATTATGGAGGAATAAGCCGTATGGTTTTTGAAATGCTAAAGTCTCTTAATAATAAGAAGGATATTGATAAGATTTTTTATAGAGGGATTTACGTTGATAAATACGATTACAAAAAGGAGTGGTTTTTAAAATACTATGACTTTAAAGCGCCATTATTTTTAAATAATAGATTGGTAAATATTTTAGATAGTGTTGGCAATAAGTTTGCATATTGGTTAAATAATAAACCAGATTTGATATATCATTCTTTTTATCATAGGATTCCTAAAAACCACAAAGGGCCACTAGTAGTTCATGCTTATGATATGATTCAAGAGCTTTTTTACAATATGCCGAAAGCCTCAGTATTTAAAAAAAAGTCTTTTGAAAAAGCAGACTTAATTATTGCCATTTCACAATCAACTAAAAACGATATATGCAAAATGTATCCAATTAATCCAGACAAAGTAGTAGTTGCTCATTTGGGTGTAAATGATATTTTTTTTAATGAAAATCAATTTTCAGAAAAACCTAAAAGACCTTATATGCTTTATGTTGGTTCAAGGCTGTATGGTTATAAAAATTTTAACTTGTTGCTAGATATGTTTATTAATAAAAAATACTTCTTGGACTTTGATCTTATTTTATTTGGAGGTGAAAAAGAAATTAAAGAGGAACAAAAAAATAAAATAGCAGGAGTTAATTCAGGAAAATGGCTTAAGCAGGAATTTGGTGATGATGGGAAATTAAGCAATCTATATAAAAGTGCCACAGTTTTCATTTATCCTTCTCTCTACGAAGGCTTCGGAATTCCTCCCCTTGAGGCAATGGCTTCTGGTTGTCCTGTTATAGCCTCCAATAGCTCTTCTCTCCCTGAAGTAGTAGGTGAGGCAGGATTATTGTTTGATCCAAAAAACCCCGAAGATCTTGCTATAAAAATTGATAGAGTCATAAATGATAAATCTTTTTCGTCCGCCTTAGTTTTAAAGGGTAAGGAAAGAGCAAAGCAATTCACATGGGATAAGATGGTAGATATAATTTATAAAGAGTACATAAAGTTGCAATAAAAAAAGACTGTTTTGTGATAGTCTTTTAGTTTTTTTTGAGATCTATTATTCAAATGGATAAGGGAAGAGATCTGTTTCAATCAGCTGGTTTTTTATTCCACTTATGAATAGTCTTATCATATTAAACCATGGCTTAGCCAATTCTTTTGCTTTTGGCACCCTGAGCCACGTTTCCCATTCTAGCCAGAATTTCATGGCATTAAGAGGGTTTAGAGGGTTTTGATATGAGGCTTTTGGATCTTGATTTTCTATATATCTCGGATTATAAGCAGGACACTTTGAAAGTGCTTGCCCTACTCTTATATAACTGTTTGGACCAATAATAGCCAGCCGATCAGCGTCTTTTAGTATTATGGTCACTGGATTGTCATCTGGATCATTGGGTTTTGAATGATTAATAACAGCCTCAAGAACAGTTTTCTTCTGTCCGTCAGTTAGTCCTGTCAGATAATTAAGGTAATAACTAACTCTAGTTTCTACATTATTTTCTCCAAAAAGTCTATCAGTATTGTGGCATATACCAGCGACAAAAGCTAATTCCCCAAAGTATGGATTTTCTGAAATAATACTGCAGTATTGGGCAACCATTATGGCATGCAAGAAATCATGTACATCATTGGGTTTTTTAAATTTTATGTGGTCTTCTTTTACACACTCAGTAAGCTCAGAAAAATGTTTCCAAAGCCTTTTGGTTTTCATATATTATTCCTCTCATTGGTATGAAGTATGGGTCAATGAACTGGCCCAACTTTATCATAAAAACTATATTTGGTCAATCATAGCTAATCTTTAAAAAAACGGTAATATGTGGTAGATTTTAACATATATTATGAATATACTAATTACTGGAATAAATGGATTTATAGGTAGGCATTTGGCAGAGTATTGTTTAAAGAAGCCAAATGTTAAAGTTTATGGAACTATCTTTCCAAAAAATTTTAAAAAAGAAAAAAACGACTTAAAATATCTTGGTGCAAGAACTACTCTTTTTGAATGCGATTTAACCGACAAAAATAAAATAAATAAAGTTATTTTGAAAGTGAGGCCAGATAAAATATTCCATTTAGCTGGTCAGAGTAGAGTCTCTTTGTCTTGGAAGTATCCAAAAGATACCTTAATAAATAATATAACTTCTGATTTAAACTTGTTTGAGTCAGTTAGAGACCTTAAAAATAAGCCAGTAGTTGTAATTGCAGGAAGCTCTGAAGAATATGGTCTTTCATTTGAAAATGAATTGCCACTAAGAGAAGATAACCCCCTAAGGCCACTCTCTCCCTATGCTGTTTCAAAAGTTACCCAAGAAAAATTGGCGTTTCAATATTATATGAGTTATGGATTAAAGATAGTTATGATTAGGTTTTTTAACACTGAAGGACCAAGGAGATCGCCGGAATTTGTCATGTCTTCTTTTGCAAAACAAATTGCGCTTATAGAAAAGGGAAAACAAAAACCAATTATAAAGGTAGGAAATTTGAGTGCACAAAGAGACTTTACGGATGTGCGCGATGTAGTGAGAGCTTATTGGTTATCATCAGTAAAGTGTAAATTTGGTGAGCCCTATAATGTTTGCTCTGGAAAAAAAAGATCAATAAAATCAATTCTTGATTTACTTATTAGTAAGAGTAAGATAAAAAATATTATAATAAATGAAGACTTAAGTATAATAAGACCATCGGATATTCCGGTGACCGTGGGAAGTAATGAAAAATTTAAGAAGCAAACTGGGTGGGAACCCAAAATTCCATTTGAAAAAACTATGGAAGATTTATTAAAATATTGGAGAGAAATTGTATGAGTATAATAAGTATTATAAAGAAAAAAATAAGAGGCATTGGAAGAAGAACTGGATTGATGGATGATTTTGATTGGTCCTCATATAATGAAAAAGAGTACGCAAGTCAGGTGCACGAATTAGAAAAGCAATATACATTTGTTTTATCAGACGGAAAATATTTTATAGAAAATGGAAAGATAAAACTAGATAGTGGTCTTTTGAGTCTTAATGAGCATCATGAGGCTTTATATGAGTCAATAATAAAACTAAATCCTGAATCTGTATTAGAAGTAGGTTTTGGCGGTGGAGATCATCTGTATAATATTAAAAAATTAATCCCTCAAGTAGCTATAAATGGAGTAGATCTTTTACCAACACAACTAGAATTTTTAAGAAAAAGACATCCAGAGCTCGAGGGTAAGGCAAATTTATTAATTAGGGATATTACATTATTGCCGGTTAAGGAAGTAAATGTTGATTTAGTTTATACACAAGCTGTCATAATGCACATTCAGAGGCATAATTCTTATTTATCTGCTTTAAAAAATATTTTTTATTCCGCTAAAAAATATGTAGTTCTGCAAGAAAATTGGACAAGGCATAATTTTCTTGATGATATTAAAAAAATTTCAAGTAGCAGTAATTTTCCTTGGAAAGAATTATATTTTTATATGAATGATACGGGAAAACAAGTAGCTCTTATTTTGTCTAATACAAAATTGAGTGACTTTAAAGAAGTAAAAAGTAATGAAGAATTATTAAAATACTATAAAAGATGAAAAAAGCTTTAATTACAGGGATAACCGGTCAAGACGGATCTTATTTGGCAGAGTATTTGCTTCATAAGGGATATGAGGTTCATGGCATTATAAGAAGAGCTAGTACTTTTAACACTTCAAGGATAGATCACCTTTATCAGGACCCTCATTTAAATGGAGTTAGGCTTTTTTTGCATTATGGAGATTTGACCGATACGGGAAACATTGAAAGATTGATTAAAGAAATAAAACCAGATGAGGTTTATCATTTAGCGGCTCAATCCCATGTTAAGGTCAGTTTTGATATGCCAGAATATACTGCAAATACAGATGCTATAGGAACATTAAGAATTCTAGAAGCAATTAGAAACACAGATAAAGAAATAAAATTTTATAACGCTGCAACCTCAGAGATGTTTGGGTCTACTCCTCCTCCACAAAGCGAGAAGTCTGAGTTTCATCCAAGATCTCCCTATGCAGTAGCAAAAGTTTTTTCGTTTAACATTACAAGATTATACAGAGAGGCTTATAATATGTTTGCTTGCAATGGGATTTTATTTAATCATGAAAGTCCAAGAAGGGGAGAAACTTTTGTGACTCGAAAAATTACTAGGGCAATTGCAAGAATAAAGGCAGGATTGGATAAAAAGGTATATTTAGGAAATATTGATGCAAAAAGAGATTGGGGATTTTCCCCAGAGTATGTGGAAGCTATGCATTTAATGCTGCAACAAGAAAAACCTAAAGACTATGTGATAGGAACTGGACAATCAATTTCAGTTAGGGATTTCTTAAAAGAAACATTTGAATATGCTGGCTTGGGTGATTTTAATCAATATGTTGAAATTGATAATAGGTATTTAAGACCAGCAGAAGTAGAATCTTTGATTGCTGATACCACAAAAGCAAAGGAAGAATTAAAATGGGTTCCTAAAATTAAGTTTGAAGATTTATGTAGAATAATGGTGGATTATGATTTTAAAATTTTAAATATTGAATCTCCAAGACAGGGAGAAAAAGTTATTAAAGAAAAATTTACTAATAGATGGTGGCTGGTTGATTAGTATGGAATTAAAAAATAAAAAAATATTAATAACAGGAGCTGCTGGATTTTTGGGAAGACATTTAGTAAAAAAACTTGTTGAAGAGCAAGGTGTTTTAGAGAGCAATTTATATTTGCCTAAATTTGAAGAATTAGATCTTAGGAAATGGGAAGATTGTCAAAAGGCCGTAAAAGGTCAGGATGTAGTAATTCATTTGGCCGCAAAGGTTGGTGGAATTGGATTTAATAAAGAAGTCCCAGGTGAGCTTTTTTATGACAATATAATTATGGGTACTCAATTAATGGAGGCCTCAAGACAAGAAGGAATTGCTAAGTTTGTTGCAATAGGAACGGTTTGCGCTTATCCAAAAGAAACGCCGGTGCCATTTAAGGAGGATGATTTATGGTTAGGATATCCAGAGGAAACTAATGCTCCGTATGGATTGGCAAAGAAAATGTTGTTAGTCCAATCTCAGGCATATAGACAGCAATATGGATTTAATTCAATATTTTTATTGCCTCTTAATCTTTATGGGCCAGGAGACAATTTTGATTTAAAATCATCACATGTTATTTCAGCTTTAATTAGAAAGGTTTATGAGGCAAAGCGTGATGGTAGGAATTATATTGATGCATGGGGTACAGGAAGAGCTACAAGAGGATTTTTATATG
>Ga0194121_10010396_pt1 | contig 11306 bp, 11 predicted proteins | sample TA2MahCa50mmetaG_FD_148609 | JGI IMG/M metagenome (GOLD analysis project Ga0194121, IMG submission 148609) | Freshwater microbial communities from Lake Tanganyika, Tanzania - TA2015020 Mahale Deep Cast 50m | ecosystem: Environmental > Aquatic > Freshwater > Lake | place: Tanzania: Lake...
GGGCTCAGACAGGCGCCCAGATCACGCATCATCTCCACGCGTGCCTTCATGATGAACGTAAAATTACCAAACGTCTCCCAGTAGCGCATGCCATGGTATCCGGGGGAAGGCTCGACCATTTCCGGGAAGGTACCATTGTCCCAGTGAAACGTACCCCCATCGACAATGATGCCGCCAATGCAGGTTCCATGCCCACCAATAAACTTGGTGGCGGAATGCAACACGATATCTGCGCCATGCTCAAACGGTCGACACAGGTAGGGTGAGGCAAATGTGTTATCGATGACCAGCGGCAGGTGATGCTCGTGGGCAATGTCAGCAACGGCCTGGATGTCAAAGACGTCCGCCTTGGGATTGCCAATCGTTTCGCCGTAGAGCAGTTTGGTTTTGGGGGTAATGGCCCGGCGGAAGTTCTCGGGATCAGCCGCATCCACAAAATGTACCGTGATACCGAACCGCTTAAACGTGAGGGCAAACTGATTATACGTGCCACCGTACAGCGTGCTGGACGACACCATCTCGTCCCCGGCCTGGAGCAAGGTCGTCAGAGCAACGAGCTGAGCAGCCTGGCCCGACGCCGTGGCCAATGCCCCCACGCCACCTTCGAGTGACGCCACACGCTCTTCAAAGGCTGCTGTTGTCGGGTTGGAAATGCGCGTATAAATGTTGCCAAACTTGTTGAGGGCAAAGAGATGCGCGGCGTGTTCCGTATCCTCGAACACGAACGAGGTGGTCTGGTAGATCGGCATGGCCCGTGCGCCGGTCGTGGGATCGGGCGTTTGCCCGGCGTGTAACATCCGTGTATCGAAACCAAAATCAAACTTTTCCATGTGCCTAGCCCTCCTGTTGGCCTGGCCCTGGGAAGATGCACTCGAACCGGTCAGCCGTCAACACACCCGTTTGGAGACCAACGACGTCCAGCCCATAATCCTTCTTCCCGTAAAAACGGCAGTGCTCAATCTTCACGCAGCGATCCATCACCACTTCCAGACCTGCGGCTTCTGCCTGAGCGGCGGCCTCGTCATTGACCACACCAATTTGCATCCAGAAGACTTTCGCGCCGATTTCCAGCGCTTCACCAATCAGAGGGATCACCGTGTCAGCACGCCGAAAAATGTCGACAATATCCACCGGCTCCGGGATTTCGAGTAACGATTTGTAGCACTTCAGCCCCAGGATCTCGTCGTAGCTTGGGTTGACGGGATAGACCGTATATCCCTTGCTCTTCATATGCACCAGTGCCCGGTAACTGGCGCGTGTTGGATTCCCTGATACGCCCACCATAGCAATCCGGCTGTAGCGCGTTAAAATATCACGCGTGCGGGTGGTCAGCGCGCCTGACATAATACCTGCATAGCGCATGGCCTCTCTCCTCGCTCTCACAAGAGACTAGAAACGTGCGGGCGCTCTCTAGGCGACGACTTCGAGCGCAACTGCCGCCCAGGTCAGACCCGCTCCAAACGATGCCATGACCGCGGTGTCACCGGGGCGCAGGCGTTCCAGACGACGCGCTTCTTCCAGTGCCAGGAGGACTGACGCCGCTGAAGTATTCCCGTAGCGATCAATGTTCACGACAATCTTGTCGAGATCGAGCGGCAGTTTCCGTGCTGCAGCCTCAATGATACGCCAGTTCGCTTGATGCGGTATGAGCAGGGCCAGGTCGTTCAACGTACGCCCCGCCTGCGTTAACACCTCGTGCACCAGCATCGGCAGTGTACGAACCGCAAAACGGAACACACTGCTCCCCTGCATGCGCAAGAAGTGTTCGTGCTTTTCCACGGTCTGGCTGCTGGCTGGGCAGCGCGAGCCACCAGCCGGCACCATGATCAATTCAGACTTACTGCCATCACTGCCCCAGAGCTGCGACAGCAACCGCAAGTCCCCACGCTGCCCCGGCCCGGACTGGACGACCATCGCTCCGGCGCCGTCCCCGAACACCAGTGCCGTTTCTGGGTCATCGAGATCCACCATGCGTGAGACAATTTCGGCACCAATCACCAGCATGGTCTGGCACACCCCGGCGCGAATGAGGCTGCTGGCGGTAATCAGGGCATAGAGCGAGCCAGTACATCCAGCATTGAGATCATACGAGGGGACAGCCCGCAACCCCAGGCGTGTTTGTACCATATTGGCAGTTGAGGGGGTCACATGGTCGGGGGTCGCGGTTGCCACCATCACCCCATCAATGGCCTCAGGGGCGATGCCAGCATTGTGCAGCGCCGCTTGCGCTGCCAGGACAGCCATATCGGACGTCGCTTCCTCCGGTGCGGCTCGCCGCCGTTCACGAACACCTGTGAGCTTCACGATATAGTCGTCGGTTACCCCGAGGCGCGTCGTTAACTCCTGATTGGTCAAGCGCGCCTCGGGGGTATAACACCCTACACCACGAATACACACCTGGGACATGCACACGCCCTCATACGAGCTGTTGGACTGCCCGGTCAATACGTGCTAACCCGTCCTCCAACTCGGCCATCGAGGAGGCGTAGGAAATACGCATGTAATGATCATCGCCAAAGGCATCGCCTGGCACCACGGCGACCCCGGCTGCTTCCAGGAGATAATCCGCGACGGCTGCAGACGTAGTCAGCAGTGTACCGCCGGCCCGCTTGCCAAAGAGCCCATCAATTTGCGGAAAAATGTAAAAAGCCCCCTGCGGCGTGTTGCTGCGAATACCTGGGATAGCATTCAAGCGCTGCACCACAAAATTGCGCCGCTCCTCGAACGCTTGCGCCATGGTCTGTACGCTCTCTTGCGGCCCGGTGAGTGCTTCGATACCAGCAACCTGGGCAAAAGCCGTCGGGTTACTGGTGGTCTGGCTCTGCAGACGATCACACATCTCTATGACGTCACGTGGCCCGGCGCAGTATCCCAGACGCCACCCTGTCATGGAGTACGCCTTGGAAAAGCCATTCACCACGATCGTCCGCTCTTTCAGCGCTGGATGTAGCGTGGCAATACTCACCTGTTTCAGGCCGTCGTAAATGATATGTTCGTAGATTTCATCGGTGATGATGAACAGATCCGTCTCGGCTAACACATTGGCCAGCGCTGCCAGCTCTGTCGGGGAGTAGACCACCCCGGTAGGATTACACGGACTGTTCAAAATGATGCCGCGTGTTCTGGGGGTGATAGCCCGCCGCAACATCTCAGGGGTAATCTTAAAATCCTCCGCGGCGGTTGTTGGGAGAATGACCGGGATACCGCCAGCCAGAATCACCTGCGTGGGATATGTCACCCAGTACGGCCCAGGGATCAAGACCTCATCGCCAGCGTCAATGAGCACCATGGCAACGTTATACAGGGCTTGTTTCGCACCACAGGAGACGATGACTTGCTCTGGAGCGTAGTCCAGGCCATTTTCGCGCTTCAGCTTCTCGGCAATGGCCCGCCGCAGGGCAGGGAGACCAGCCGGCGGAGTATACTTGGTAAACCCTTCCGCCATAGCATGTTCAGCGGCTCGGATGATATTCCCTGGGGTAGCGAAATCCGGTTCTCCGAGACCAAAGTCGACGATATTACGCCCCTGCGCCCGCAAGGTTTTCGCCTTCGTCGAGATCGCCAACGTCTCAGAGGGTTTGAGCTGGCGGGTGAACTGCGACAGTTTCATACGTTCCTCTACACCTGGTGCCACGCCCGACGTGCTGACAGACAAGACTCCCAACCTGGTGAGGAGCCTTATCGTGTGCCGTCCTAGCGTTGCAATTTTTCCTTCAGGGCCAGCGCGACCGGCGGCGGCACCAGCTCCTCGACGTTGCCACCATAGGCGGCGACTTCTTTAATCAAGCGCGATGCCACATAGGTGTATTCTTCGCGTGGCATCAGAAAGACCGTCTCGATATCCTCATCCAGACGACGGTTCATCAAGGTCATCTGGAATTCATATTCAAAATCGGCAATGGCGCGAAGCCCGCGGATGATGACATGCGCCTGGCGCTGCTTCGCATAGAACACCAGCAGCGTGTTACTAAACGTGTTGATCTCGATATTGCCCAGGCCTCTCGTCGATTCCTCGATCAAACGGCGGCGCTCTTCCACAGAAAACATTGGGCCTTTGGCGGTGTTCTCGAAAATAGCCACAATGAGCTTGTCGAACATCCGTACACTGCGCTTGATCAAATCCAGATGGCCATTGGTCAACGGGTCAAATGTCCCCGGATAGAGCGCAATCGTCATCGCTCCCCCTCTCGCCGCTCTGCTGCGGCTTGTGATATCGCCCCTGCTTCGCGTCCTGGTACGGCAAGTGTGACCGGCATCGTAGCCTGGCGAGTCTGGTGTGTCAACCGTTTCATCGTCCGCTCTTCAAAGCGCAATTGCCCACAGGCCGCTGAAATGTCCCGTCCGCGACTCTGACGTACAAAGGCGGAGAGGCCGTGCTGCGCCAGGTAGGTTTGGAAACGCTGCACGGTGTCCTCACTAGGGCGCTGATACGGCACTCCAGGGATTTCGTTAAAAGGCAAGAGGTTGATTTTACAACGCAGGCCATGCATCAGTTTGACGAGCCGTTTGGCATCGTCCAGCGTGTCATTCACATCACGTAGCAGGACATATTCAAACGTAATGCGTTGCCGCATAGCCAGGGGGAAAGCACGGCAGGACGCCAGCAAGGTATCAAGCGGATAGGCTTTGTTGATTGGCATAATCTCCGTGCGCACGGCGTCTGTCGTGGCATTCAGCGAGACGGCCAGTTGGACCTTCAGATCTTCGCGGCCAAACGCCTCCAGGCGCCGTACCAGACCGGAGGTGGACACCGTGATGCGGCGCGGGGAAATGCCCAGGCCCCAATCCGCCGTCAGGGTACGGATAGCCTGCACAGTCCCGTGGAAATTGTCCAGCGGCTCACCCATACCCATAAAGACGATATTGCTAAAGGCCCGTTCCGGGGTCTTCCCAGGCTCCTGGAAATGCAGCACCTGGCTGACGATTTCTGCTGGGCGCAAGCTGCGCACCAGTCCGCCCTGAGCCGTGAGGCAAAAACGGCAGCCAATGGCACAGCCCACCTGGGTTGAGACACAAATGGTGCGCTTGTCGCCAGCGGGAATCAGCACGGTTTCGATTTGATTGCCATCTTCCAGGCGAAACAACCATTTCTGGGTGCCGTCCTCGCTCTGCTGCTGTCGCAGTGGCGCCAGGGTGCTCACATAGCACTGGTGGCTGAGGCGCTGGCGGAGCGCCTCAGGGAGATCGGTCATGTGCTGTACTGCGGTCGCCTGGCGCTTGTAGACCCAGTGGCAGAGCTGGGTCGCGCGGAAGGCTGGCTCGCCGGCCTCCGCCAACAGAGCCGCCATATCGTGGAGCTGTAAATCCCGGAGATCGGTCAATGCCATGGGTTCCTACCCTTGTGATACCTCTCTCAGCCTCGAACGTTGTAACGTGCCATAGTGTAACACATGTCAGGATGTCGTCAGGGTAGGAAAACGCGTCCGCAGAGTGCAAGTCCAGGGTAGGATCACGGGGTATTTTCGGCTATGATGCTACGCAAGCTTCGCGTCTTTTCTCGGCTGCTTGAGGTGGATAGCCCCATGATACTCGCATTCCTACGTACCCATCACGATCGTGTCGTGGCGATGCTCTATGAACGTATCCGTCAGACCACTGCAGTCGAGGCCCATATCGCCTCACCAACGCTGCGCGACAACATTGCCCGTGGTGCCACTGCGTTCCTGGACGCCTTGGAAGCGGATGATCCCGGGGCTATCGACCGTTTCCTCGCGGAGCTCATTGGTCCGCGCACTGTCGAAGCGTTTCCGCTGGCGGTCCTGCATCGCACCTTTACCGTCTTTGGTGAACTGCTCCCGCCCCTGCTACGCGAATGTTATGGAGATGACACCGCGCGTATTTTGGAGGATTTACAGCACCTCCATCTCCTGATCGCCACGATTTTGCACAAACTCGTCGAGCAGTACGAAACGCGTTCAAAAGCCCTGGTACGGCAGCAGCATGAGCAGGTGCAAGCCTATAGCCGGCAATTGGAAGCTCAGCTTGTGCAGGTCGGCGAAGAATTTCAAACCTTACAAGATTTCAACGAGAGTATTCTCCAGAGTATGACCAGCGGGCTGCTAGTGGCCGATAAGACCACGCACCGTATCCTCAAGGTGAACCGGGCGATGGAGCGCCTGAGCGGTTTTGCCGCTGCAGAGATCGTGGGGCGTACCGTCGAAGCGGTTTTTGCGGGCTGGGAGGGTCTGCCTATCGAAGAATGTGCCGAAGAGGTCGAGCGCCAGGGCCGGATTACCCTCCGGAAACATCGCCTGCGTTCAGCGCGAGGTGACGAGCATTATCGGTCCATCCATGGGGAAGTGTTTTACAATCAACGTGGTGCTAAGCAAGGCGTGCTCGTGTTGGTGGACGACATCTCCGAGACGGAAATTTTACGGGACACGTTTCGTCGTTTCCTCAGCCAGCAAGTGATGGACGAGATCTTAGCCGATGCGGACCTACGTTCCTTGCGCAGCGCCCGGCGAGAGATGACAGTCCTCTTTGCCGACATTCGCAATTTTACCTCTTTTGCAGAACAACATACCCCGGAACAGGTGGTCGACATTCTCAACGAGTATTTTGAAGTGATGGTTGAACGGCTGTTCGCGCATCAAGGCACGCTCGATAAATTTTTGGGTGATGGTCTCCTTGCCTTGTTTGGTGCCCCTCTTGTCCAGGTTGATCATCCACAGCGCGCTGTGCAAGCAGCACTCGAAATGCAAGACGCTGTGGTAGCGCTCAATCACAGGCGCCAGCAACAAGCGCAACCCACCCTGGCGATAGGGATAGGTATCAATACTGGCGAAGTGATCGTGGGCAACATTGGCTCTGAGGAGCGCATGGAGTATACGGTCGTCGGTGACATGGTTAACGTGGCGCAGCGTTTGCAAGCCCAGGCGCAAGGTGGTGACATCCTCATTGGCACGACCACCCTGGCCCACGTGCAACCCCTGGTCACGGTGCATGAGACCATGGAGGCACAAGTGAAAGGACGGCGCCAGCCAGTCCGAGCGCATCGTATTGGTCCACGCGAGGGCATCTCCAGGCGCGTCCTTCGCCGTGCCCAGGAGTAGAGACGCACACGGCGTCTTGCGGAAGTACGCGAGCCCAGGGAAGGCGCGAGGAGAGCCCGGGAAATTCGTGCCATACAACGCGATTTGGCATTGCACAAGCCCCCAAAAGCCTCTATAGTATGACACACTTTGTGCCGAAGTGGCGGAATTGGTAGACGCGCATGATTCAGGGTCATGTACTCGCAAGGGTGTGGAGGTTCGAGTCCTCTCTTCGGCATACAGGAAAATCAGATAGTTGTAGAGATAATCCGCTATGGTAACCTCTCAAGAATTCTCCTCACTACAGCAACCGTACAGCAACCCAGTGTTATTGCCCTCCTGACAGGACCGCGTTGAGCTTCGCAGCGGCCTTCGTTTCGAGTTCGAGACTCACATGACTGTAGATGTCCAGCGTCATGGCCACGGAGCTATGCCCGAGCATGGTCTGGACCGTTTTCGGGGACTCGCCCAGCTCCAGCAGCAGCGTTGCAAAGGTGTGTCGGGCATCGTGTAGCCGGATCGCCGGGACACTCGCTTGCTGCAAGAGTGTCTGAAAGTGCGTGGAGAATTTACTCGGCTCAATTGGGTGACCATTGGGACGACAAAAAATCAGCCCGTGATCCTCATACGCTGGCCCGAGCAACAGTTTCTCTTCGGCCTGGCGAGCTTTATGGTGCTTGAGGGCGGTGAGGCACTCGGCAGGAATTGGCACGGTACGACGAGACGAGGCCGTCTTCGGCTCCTCAAAGATTAAGCGGCTCTTGGCTGTATCCGCTGTGGCATCGTGATTTTTTACCCGAACCAGCGTTTGTCTGATATGGAGTACGCCTGCTGTCACATCTGCGTCTTTCCAGCGTAACCCTAGGAGCTCACCACGGCGCAAGCCTGTGCCAAACAGGAGAAACACCGCTGCAAACAGCCGGTCAGCGGCAATGGCAGGGAGGAAGTGGTTAGCGATTTGGGGCGAGGTGAGCGTGTGCATTTCCTGCCGTGTTTTCCTGGGTGGCGTGACGAGAGTGGCCACATTCCTCGCGACGACTTGATTCTTTTCCGCCTGGGCTAGTGCACTATGTAAGAGCGTGTGGCAGTAGCGTACCGTACGGGCAGACAAGCCTTGCTGCGTCTTCGCGTTATAGAAGTGCTGCAGATGCTCTGGCCTTACGTCCTGTATTAGGAGATGTCCTAGCATAGGTTTGAGATGCCGCCGTACCACCATTTCATAACTGTCAAAGGTGAGCGGGCGGAGTTTAGGCCGCTTGTAGTCTTGCAGCCAGGTATCGAGCCATGTCCCCAGCGTGAGTTTGTGCGGGGCCACCAATGTGCCTTGCTGGTGGTCTCGCAGGGCTTTGGCAAGCTGCTCGGCTGCGGCCTGGCGGGTTTTGGCGTAGAAGGTGGCGCGTTTCGACTTGCCGGTCTGTGGGTCACGCCCCAGGGTCACCTGGGCCATCCAGAGCCCGTCTTTGCGCCGCGTGATCGAGCCTTCATGATTGCCGCGTTTTTTAGCCATCTCTCACTCCTTGGCGTGGTGCCTGCATCACGAGGGTGCCGCGATCGCGGCACCCCGTGCACGTTATCGGTGACTCCCACGGCACCACTGGCCGTGGTGTTTGTGCGAGTACCACGTCTCGCCGTGCTTGGTATGTGGCCGCATCGTGACATGATGGACCGGGCAGATCGGTGCGGCGTCGGTCTGGTCGCCTTCCCCGGAGGCTTGGGCTGCTGGATACTGCGCCAGGAGCGCAGCCAGGCGGGTCAGCATGCGTTGCTCGTCAGTGTCGCGTAGGGTCACTTGCACCTCCCGACCGGCGATGGTGAGCCGCACATTGACAGACGCGGGCGCCTCAGGCAACGCTGGGGCTGCGGCGGTATGGGGCCTCTCGACCGGTGGAGGCGGCCCCATAAGCGCCGCCTTCGCCTGCTTCGTCAGCGTGACCGCCAGGCGATGCTTACACCACCAGCCGTCCCCATGCTGCCGGAAATCTGCACAGGCACAATGCCCATTCACATACCGCGTGCCGCTCTCCGTGCTCACCAGGGCGCCATCGGCATCCTCTTCGAGCCGCACCGCGCCAGGGTCCAGGGCGATAGCGTAGGCTTTCTTCAGCCGTTCGCGGTCGACGCCAGGCTGCGTCACCAGGGCTTGCGCAGCCGCGAGGACAGCCTGCTGGAAGGGCGCGCGAGTTTCTGGTACAGTAGTCATCGTCAATTCCTCATACGTGAGGGGTTACAAGGGGCGTGTGACGTTTGCTTGGCGGCTGAGTCACACGCCTGCTCTTTTCTCCTGCTGCGGTCTTTTCGGTTCCGCTTCCTACCTCCCTGTGGGAGGCCCGAGCACCATGACGGGTCTTTCGGATTTACCCCACTTCCGGCTGTTGGGTTCGCGTCACCGACTCGTGTGAGATTCAGGATTGTTGAAGAGCGTCATCACTTGCAATCTAGTATAGATTATTGGTGATATTTAATCAACACAATAGTGGTGATATTTTTCAACAAATATTTGCTTTTTAGGCTGACGATTCTTATAGTAGATGGTGATTTTATCTAAAACAGGAGACCACTATGGTTGGGGATAGATTACGAAAGTTACGCAATAAACGTGGTTTGTCGGTTCGACAGCTTGCGCGTCTGGCGAATGTGCCGCATGAAACTATTTCCCGCCTGGAAAATGACCATCAGCGCTATCCTTCCCTTCCCGTGGCTATGCGCCTGGCAAAAGCGCTCGGCATAACGCTCGACTATCTCGCCGGGATGTATGAGGACGACACCGATGCCCCAAGCCTGGCCGTGCTAGGGGCGGGGTAGTTGCCTATACAGGCGTACGAGTGATACGGACTATGGCCAGGGAGGGAGAAGTGTTCTCGGTTGGCCTTCTCTACGATCAAGTGACGAGCAGGCATCTCATACGCACGATACTACATACATGGATGCGCGCGCATAGGAGTGGCAGTCTCTGACAGAGGCCCCTGATTCGGCTCTATGTTCTGCTGAGGGAACTATAAAATCCATGGATAACGCCTGGGAGTCTTTAGGCCGCTTCTTTCAACCGTTCATTTGGCTTGCGTTGATCGTGTATGAGTTGGTGGACTTCTTGTCTGCGTGGCTGGATGACTGGATGAAAGCAGACCCAGTCAGGGCTATCGTGCTTGCGGGGGGGCGTCGCCTTTTGGGTCTTAGCTAGACAAAGTAACAATACACAGCGCGAGGTAGGTGCGCTCAAACAGGAGGTAGGTGCGCTCAAACAGGAGGTAAGTACGCTCAAACAGGAGGTAAGTACGCTCGAATGGGAGGTAAGTACGCTCAAACAGGAGGTAAGTACGCTCAAACAGGAGGTAAGTACGCTCGAATGGGAGGTTGCTGGTCTGACCGACCGGATAGACGATCTGGAATATGGGGACGATCTGGAATATGGGGACGATCTGGAATATGGGGACGATCTGGAATCGCCAATATAAGCATGTACAGTGTTTGTGGTCCCTCTCCTCCCTGCCTGTCTCCATGTGGCGCTCGGGCTACAATGATGTCAACGCTGTCTGGAACTTCTACACACTCAGCACGGGCACTCCAGTATTATCCCCGTGACAATATCCACAGGACTCTGCCCTGCCCCTCGACACCACGGCTCCCCGTGCTTATGACTCTGCCAGCGCCTGCGTGCATGGTGCTGACGCGTCATGGCATGCCGCCACCGCCGCTGTAAGCAGGCGGTGACAGCTACGCAGTACGCACGGCGTCTTCCAGCGTCGTAGGGCCTGGGCACGGGCATAGCGTGCGTGCTATCCTCAGGTTCTCTAGAATGTGAGCGCAGAAGGAGGACCGCTTTCTGCTCAGGAGCCAAGACGATGTCTCTACAACGGCGAAGAGGTCTGCTATGTCTGGGTTTGTTGTGCCTCACTCTGCTGCGGGTTGCCCCTGTGGAGGCGGGGTTTGACGAGGGGGTCCTCGCGTATAAGCGCGGCGACTATGCGACGGCATTGCGTGAGTTTCGCGTGCTGGCCGAGCAGGGTCTGGTGGAGGCGCAATACAATCTCGGGCTCATGTACGAAAAGGGCCAAGGTGTGCCGCAGGATGCCAGCCAGGCCGTGCAGTGGTATCGCCGCGCTGCTGACCAGGGTCTGGCGGGGGCGCAAAACAATCTCGGGCTCATGTACGCTACCGGCCAAGGTGTGCCGCAGGATGCCAGCCAGGCCGTACAGTGGTATCGCCGCGCTGCTGACCAGGGCTACGCGGAGGCGCAAAACAATCTCGGGCTCATGTACGCTGAGGGCCAAGGCGTGC
>Ga0194121_10010401_pt1 | contig 11303 bp, 10 predicted proteins | sample TA2MahCa50mmetaG_FD_148609 | JGI IMG/M metagenome (GOLD analysis project Ga0194121, IMG submission 148609) | Freshwater microbial communities from Lake Tanganyika, Tanzania - TA2015020 Mahale Deep Cast 50m | ecosystem: Environmental > Aquatic > Freshwater > Lake | place: Tanzania: Lake...
CTTCTTCACCAGGTAGCGGAGCAGGTCGCACTCCATCTGCGTCAGGCGGTACGACTTGCCGGCGGAGCGTACCTCCATCGTCCGGAAGTCGAGCGTCCGGCCGGCGAACGCATACACATCGGGCTGCTCGTTCCAGCGCTGACGGCGCAGGAGCCCGTTGAGACGCGCGATGAGGATGGTGAGCTCGAAGGGCTTCGGCAGGTAGTCGTCCGCGCCGGCCTCGAACCCGTTGAGCACGTCCTCGGGACGGCTCCGGGCGGTCAGCATCAGGATGGGCACGTACTCGCCGGCCTCGCGCAGCTCGCGCGCCACCGTGAAGCCGTCCTTGCCGGGCAGCATGACGTCGAGGACGACCACGTCGAAGGGGCGCTTCTCGCGCAGGACGATGTCGAGCGCGCGCTCGCCGTCGGGCGCGACCGACGCCTCGTGCCCCTCCGCTTCCAGGTTGTACCTGAGTCCGTCCGCGATGTGCGGCTCGTCCTCGACGATGAGGATTCTGCTCAAGACGCCACGCGGGGCAGTTCCAGCGTGAACGTGGCACCGCGCCCCTCGCCCTCGCTCTGCGCGAAGACGCGCCCGCCGTGCGCCCGCGCGATGGCGCGGACGATGTAGAGGCCGAGGCCGGTGCCCTTGATCTGCTTCAGGCCGCGCGCCTGCACGCGGTAGAAGCGGTTGAAGATGCGCTTCAGCTGCTTGCGCGGGATGCCGACGCCGCGGTCCTGCACGCGCACCCAGACGGTGTCGGGCGACGGCGCGGCCACCGACACCGTGACGCGCACCTGCTCGCCGGAGTACTTCACCGCGTTGTCGAGGAGGTTGGTGATCACCGTCCGCAGCTCCTCGGCGTCGCCCGAGACGATCAGCGGGCTGCCGGCGTGCGCCTCCAGCGCGACGGCATGCTCCGGCAGGTGATGGCGCACGTGCGCGAGACGGACGCATTCGCCGCTCAGCGCGGCCATGTCCACCGGCGTGCGCGCGACGATCTTCGGCTTCTGCGCGACCGCGCCGGCCTTGAGGACCTGCTCCACCGTGCGATGGAGGCGGTCGGCGTCGGCGAGCATGATGTCGTAGAACTGGCGCCGCCGCTCGTCGTCCACCTCGCGCGACTGCAGCGTCTGCAGGTACAGCCGCATCGAGGCGATCGGCGTCTTCAGCTCGTGGGTGACGGCGTTGATGAAGGTGTCGTGGTCTTCGTTGCGCTTGATCTCGAGGACGAGGAAGACCGTGTAGACGATGAGGCCGGCGATGATCAGCGCGAAGGTGATGATCCCGAGCACGAGCGGCGTGGACTGCCGCGCGTTCATCACGATCCAGCTGATGTTGAGGGTGATCGCGGCCCCTACGAGCAGGACGCAGAGGCCGACGAAGAACGCGATCGCCTTCTGACGCCGGGTCACAAGGCGATCTTAATAGGCCCCGGGCCCAGGGGCCCAGGAATCAGGCGACGGCTTCTTCCGTCTCGACGAGCACGGGCTGGTCGTTCTCGTCGTGGGGCACCGCCTGGGCGATCGTCGCCAGCTTGACGTCCCACGCCAGGCCGAGCGCCTTCAGGACGCTGATCCCCATCCAGTTCATGTCCAGCTCATACCAGGCCAGGCCGTGGCGGGCCGACGTCGGGTGGGCGTGGTGGTTGTTGTGCCAGCCCTCGCCGAAGGTGAGGAGCGCCACCCACCAGTTGTTGGTCGAGTCGTCGCGCGTCAGGAACCGGCGCGAGCCCCACAGGTGCGTGGCGGAGTTGACGAGCCACGTGCAGTGCAGGCCGAAGGTGACGCGGAAGAAGATGCCCCAGAGCACGTACGGGATGCCGCCGAAGGCGAGCAGCAGCAGGCCGACGACGACGTTCGAGGTCCAGTGCCACTTCGAGAGTGCGACGTGGAACGGGTCGCGGGCGAGGTCCGGCACGTAACGGCCGAGCACCGTCGCGTCGTGGTGCATCCCCTTGCCGGTGATGATCCACCCCATGTGCGACCACCACCTGCCCTCGCGCGGCGAATGCGGGTCGCCTTCGCGGTCGGACTTCTGGTGATGGATGCGGTGCGTCGCGACCCAGAAGATCGGGCCGCCCTCGAGCGCCAGCGTGCCGCACGCGGTCAGGAAGTACTCGACCGATTTCGGCGTCTTGTAGCCGCGGTGCGTCAGCAGGCGGTGATACGCCATGCCGATGCCGAGGCTGCCGGCGACCCACCAGAGCAGCATCGAGGTCACGATCGCGCCAAGGTCGATGTAGAAGAACGCCGCAATCGCGCCGATATGGAACGCGGTCATGGCGATCGTCGTGATCCAGTTGACGCCGGACTGGTGTTTGCGCCCGTAGGCAAGCAGCGGAGTAGCCATCGCGGTAGTGACGATAGCAGCCTCGACCGCAGGCGACTGTAATACTTGTGTAATAGCTGTAAGTGCTGATTTGAGAATTAGATACGGGTTGACTGGGTCGCCCTGCCACCGGCGGCGATCGAGTGATGCGGCGCCATGATGTCGAGTCGCCGGCGTCAACGCCCTCCACCGGGATCTCCTCGCCCGCGCGCTCGAACGCCGCCTTCGGGTTGAGCTCGCGCAGCAGGCGCGGGCTGCAAGAGCAACTCCCAACTCCCAATTCCCAACACCCAAGTTGAGCTGTGGGATATTGGGATCGGAATCGGGCGCTTTGGGACTTGGAAGTTGGGAGTTGGGAGTTGGAAGTTGATTTACTCGTTGAGCATCCACGCCGACTACCGGTGCCAGCGGTCGGGCGTGTGCTGCTCGTCGGATTGGGATGTGCCGGTCGAGCTGCCGCTCTACCGCTCGCTGGATGACGCACTGCGCGGACAGCAGCTCGCGGCGGCGGCCGCCGCCGCGGACGACGAGCCGCCGCTCGTCTCGGGGCCCGACCTGCCGGACGATGCGGGCGCGATGGTGTCGCGGACCTCGACCGGCGACTGCGTCTTCTACCACCGGCATTCCGGCCTGTGCGTGATTCAGCGCGATCTCGGCGAGCCGTACCTGCCCGCGACGTGCCGGTACTTCCCGCGGCTGGCGGTGAGCGACCGCCGCGGCACGTTCATCTCGCTCTCGCACTACTGCCCGACGGCTGCGGGGATGCTGTTTCGCGACGACGTGCCGCTCGAGATTGTGGAGAGCCCGGCCGCGTTTCCGCCCGCGGACTACGACGGCCTGACCGTCGCCGCCGACCAATGGCCGCCGCTGCTGCATCCTTCGATGCTCATGGACGGCGACGCCTACTCCGCGTGGGAGCGCCACATGGTGGCGCGTTGTGCGGCCGAGTCACTCTCGCCGGAGGGTGTGCGGGCCACGCTGGAGCGCGATGCGCGCCGGCTCCGCGGCTACGCGGCCGGCGACGGCCCGCTCGCGCAGGCGATCGCGTCGCTGGGCGGGCTCGCCGCCATCGGGGCCGGGCCGCCGCAGACGCTCGAGGCGAGCCTCGCGCTGCACGCCGACGTGATGACCGCGGTGCCCGACGATTTGCGCCCGGAGCCCGACGAGGCCCGGCTCGGGGAGGTCTACGAACATGCGGTCCGGCCCGAGTGGCCGACGTGGAATGCGCCGCTGAAGCGGTATCTCGCCGCGAAGGCCTTCGCCTCGTGGACCGCGTATCAGGGCCGCGGCGTGCTCACGATGGTCCGCGGGCTGGACGCGGCGCTCGCGCTGGTGCGCGTCGAAGCGGCGCGTCACTGCCGCGACGCCGGACGGCCGCTGGACGCCGCGCTGCTGAAAGAGGCGATCCGCCAGGCGGACTTCATGCTCAATCACCTGGCTGTCGGCGAGGATCTGGCTGCGAACTGGTCGCGAGTGGAACAGCAAACGTAGCGATCACCGGGCCGTGATCGCTGGTGCCGACCTCGCGCTGCACCACGCAGGACGTCACGCGCTCCGCGAGAGCGGCCGCCGCGAACACGTAATCCAGCCGCCACCCGATGTTGCGCTGCTTCATGTTGCGCCACGGCGCCCACCACGTGAACAGGTCCGCGTTGTCCGGCTCGAGCCGCCGGTGCACGTCCACGAGCCCGCGGCTCAGGATGCGCTCGATGATCGCGCGCTCCTCGGGAAGCTGGCCGATCGCGCGCGGCTTGCGTTCCTTCGGATGGACGTCCATGTCCGTGCGCGCGACGTTCATGTCGCCGCACAGAATCAACGGCCTGCCGGCGGCCTGCGACTCGGCGGCGTATCCGTCCAGCGCTTCGAGGAACCGCATCTTCGCCGGAAAGTCCTTGCCGCCGTTCGGGACGTAGATCGACGCGACCGTCGCGTGGGGCAGGCGCACGGCGACGATGCGGTGCTCGTAGTCGAACTCGGGATGGTGAAAGGCCGGGCGCTCCGGGTGGGAGGCCGTGCGGACGTGCAGCGCCACGCCCGAGTAGCCCTTCCCGCCGTGCCAGCAGCACCAGTAGCCCTCGAGGTCGCACAGCCAGACGGGCAGCTGGTCGAGCGCCGCCTTGATCTCCTGCAGGCACAGAACGTCCGGCTGCTCGCGCTCGATGAAATCCTGCACCTCGGTTTGCCGGGCGCGGATGCCGTTGACGTTCCAGGTCGCGATCTTCACCTGCAGCGATGTTACCCTTCCATGGATGCGCGGCCGCGCGTTCCTCGTCAGTTTCCTGCTGCTCGTCCTGGTCTCGCCCGAGGCCGCGACCGGACGGCAGGATGCCGCGCGCCGCGTCACGTCGCCGCGCGAGCAGTTCGGCGCCGCCATCGGCGACGACTACTTCCTCGCCACGCTGACCCAGTTCGAACAGTACTGGAAGACGCTCGACGCCGAGTCCGACCGCATGTCGCTGGTCGACATCGGACCGACGCAGGAAGGCCGGCGCCAGTGGATGGCGATCGTCACGGCTCCCGGGAACTTCCGCCTGCTGGATCGCTACAAGGACATCTCCGCGCGTCTCTCGCGCGCCGAAGGACTCACCGACCGTCAGGCACGCCGCCTTGCCGCCCAGGGGAAGGCGGTGGTCTGGATCGACGGCGGTCTCCACGCGAGCGAGACGCTCGGCGCCCAGCAGCTGATCGAGACGGTCTATCAGCTCGTGAGCCGCGACGACGAGGAGACGCGGCGGATCCTGCGCGACGTCATCGTGCTGGCCGTGCATGCGAACCCGGACGGGCACGAGCTCGTCGCGAACCATTACATGGGCGAGCCCGATCCGCAGAAGCGCTCCACGGCCGGTCTGCCGCGCCTGTACCAGAAGTACGCCGGCCACGACAACAACCGCGACTTCTACATGGCGGCGCTCGCCGAGACCGTGAACATGAACCGCGTCCTGTACCGGGAGTGGTTCCCGCAGATCGTCTACGACCACCATCAGAGCGGGCCGCCGGGATCGGTCATGTTCGCGCCGCCGTTCCGCGGGCCGATGAACCCCGCCATCGATCCGCTCGTCGCGTCGGGCATCGAGCTCGTGGGCGGCGCCATGCACCGCCGCTTCGCGGCGGACGGCCTGGATGGGATTACGTCGCGGGAGGGCGGCACGTACTCGACGTGGTGGAACGGCGGGCTGCGCACGACGCCGTATTTCCACAACCAGATCGGCATCCTGACCGAGACGTTCGGGAACCCGTCGCCGCGCAAGAGCCCCATCGGGCCCGACCTGTGGCCGTTCCGGCGGTCGATCGACTACTCGCTCTCGGCCAACTGGGCGGTGCTCGGCGCCGCGTCGCGCCATCGCGAGGCGCTGCTGTTCAACGTGTACCGCATGGGGAAGAACTCGATCGCGCGCGGCAGCCGCGGCGTGCGCGCGTACGTCCTGCCGTCCGATCAGCCCGACTTCCCGACGGCGACGACGTTCGTGAACGCGCTGCTGAACAACGGCATCACCGTGCACCGCGCGTCCGCGGCCTTCGCCGCCGCCGGCCGCCACGTTCCCGCAGGCTCGTACGTCGTCAGGACGCGGCAGGCGTTCCGTCCGCACATCGTCGACATGTTCGAGCCGCAGGATCATCCCGACGACTTCACGCCGGCAGGCGCGCCGATCCCGCCCTACGACAGCGCCGGATGGACGCTCGCCTACCAGATGGGCGTGAAGTTCGAGCGCCTCCTCACTGACGTCGATGGACCGCTCGAGGTGATCGAGGGTGCTGCGCGGATCCCGGCGGGCGAGGTGAAGACGCGTCCTGAGGCGGCCGGCTACGTTTTCAGCCACCGTTCGAACAACGCATATGCTGCCGCCAACCGGCTGCTCGCGGCGGGCGAGCGCGTCTACCGGTCCGCCGGGGGCGCGATGTACGTGGCCGCCGGGCGTTCGACGCTCGAGACCCTCCACACGGCGGCCGCGGAGCTGGGGTTGACGTTCACAGGTGTTGCGGCCGCGCCGGCCGGCGACGCCCTCGAGCTGCGACCGGCGCGTGTGGGTCTGGCGGATCGGACCGGTGGCTCGGCGCCGAGCGGCTGGATGCGCTGGGTGCTGGAGCGCTACGAGTTCCCGTTCGAGGTCGTCGCGTCCATCGACTTGGAACATGCCGATCTCGAGGGATTCGACGTGATCGTCCTTCCGGAAGACGTCACGCCGGATGTCCGGGCGCACCCGCGGCTCACGCGCTTCGTCACGGATGGCGGCACGCTGGTGGCCGTTGGACGCGCCACGGCCGTCTCGAGCGCGTTCGACCTGCCGATTGTCAACCCGCTGGCCGGGCTCACGCAGGAGAAGTACTTCGTGCCGGGCTCCCTGTTACGCGCGCGCGTAGACACCAGCCTGCCTGCCGCCTACGGCCTCGAGCCCGATGTCGATATGTTCTTCGACAACAGCCCGGTGTTCCGCCTCCAGGCAGGCGCCGCGGCGCGAGGCGTGAAGCCGATTGCGTGGTTTGCCACCGGCGCGCCGCTGCGCAGCGGTTGGGCATGGGGGCAGGCGCACCTGAAGGACGCGGTCGTCGCGCTCGAAGCCCCGGTCGGGCGCGGACGCGTGGTGCTCTTCGGCCCCGAGATCACCTTCCGCGCGCAGTCGCACGGCACGTTCAAGCTCCTGTTCAACAGCATCCACTACGCGGGTGGCAGGTGGTAGGTGGCAGGGCCGGCTGAGGAATCAGTCGTAGGCCGGCTGAGGAATCAGTCGTAGGCCGGCTGAGGAATCAGTCGTAGGGGCCGGCTGAGGAATCAGTCGTAGGGGCCGGCTTTAGCCGGCCCAGTGTGACCGCAAGCAGCGACACCAGCATCACTCCGGCGTTCGGCAGCCACGCGGCGACCCTCGGCGTGACCACGGACGACCAGCGGCGCCCCGCTTCACCGTCAAGCGCGAACATGTACGCGAAGTACGACGCCAGAACGACGCTCCCGGCCAGCATGCGCGCAGCACGTGATCGGGTGATGACCGCGTAGCTCGATCAGCGTGAGCTCATCTGTTCCCTTCGGAACCGGTGCGCCGGCCGGGGCGCGTCACCGGGCGAACTGTCAGCCGCTAACGAGAGTACGATTACAGGCTCCGTGTCTCTGTGTCTCCGTGGCCCGTGGGAGCGGGCATCCAACCCATGTTGATCGTCATGAAATTCGGCGGCACGTCCGTCGGGTCCGCCGAACGTATCGCGCAGGCCGCGCAGCTCGCGGTTGACAGCGCCGCCAAGGGCCACCAGGTCGTCGTCGTCACCTCCGCGATGAGCAAGGTCACCGACCTGCTCATCGGGGCCGCGCGCAAGGCCTCCGCGGGCGAGTGGGATCCCGCGATCAGGCAGGAGCTCTTCGATCGTCACAAGGCGGTTGCCGACGCGGTAGCGGGAGGCGATGCCGGGCGCCATGGTGCCGTGCTCGACATGCTGCGGCAGCGGCTCGACCGGTTCGAGAAGCTCTGTTACGGGCTGTCGATGGTCCACGAGCTGACGCCGCGCCTGCTCGACGCGATCTCGGGCATGGGCGAGATGCTGTCCGCGCCGCTGCTGTCGGCGGCCATTGCCGCCAAGGGGCGGCCGTCGCAGCCCGTCGACGCGACCGAGGTCGTCGTCACCACCGACCAGTTCGGCGGCGCGGAACCGATGATGGACGAAACGCAGGCCAAGGCGGGCGCCCGTCTCAGGCCGGCCATCTCGCGCGGCGAGATCCCGGTCGTGACCGGCTTCATCGGCGCGACGCTCGACGGCGTGATGACGACGCTCGGGCGGGGAGGGTCGGATTACTCGGCGTCGATCGTCGGCGCGGCGCTGGACGCGGACGAAATCTGGATCTGGACCGACGTGGACGGCGTGATGACCGCGAACCCGTCGGAGGTGCCGGAGGCGCGCACGCTGCCGGAGATCTCCTACAGCGAGGCGTCGGAGCTCGCGTACTACGGCGCGAAGGTCCTCCACTACAAGACGATCCTGCCGGCGTTCCGCAAGCGGATCCCGGTGCGCATCCTCAACAGCTTCAACCCGGGCCATCCGGGCACGAGGGTGAGCGTCGAGGGGGATCCCGCGGCGCTGGGGGTGAAGGCGGTGACGTCGATCCGCGGCGTGAACCTCGTGGCCATCAGCGGCACCGGCATGCAGGGGATTCCGGGCATCGCGGCGAAGACGTTCGACGAGGTGGCCGCGCAGCAGGCGAACGTGCTGATGATTTCGCAGGCGTCCTCCGAGAACAACATCTGCTTCGTCATCAGCGCCGCCGACGCGCCGCGGGTGGTGACCGCGCTGCGGCGCGCGCTGGAGATGGAGCTGATGCGCGGGCACATCGAGCAGATCTCGGCGGAGCAGAAGGTGGCGATCGTCGCGGCCGTCGGCGACCGCATGCGCGGCACGCCCGGCATTGCCGCCACGGTGTTCGGCGCGCTCGGCAAAGCCGGCATCAACGTCATCGCCATCTCGCAGGGGTCCTCCGAGCGGAACATCTCGCTCGTCGTCACCGACCAGGACGCGGCGGCGGCCGTCCGCGCCATTCATCAGGCGTTTGCGCTCGAGCGCACGTAACCTCGACGTGCTCGCCGCGCGCATCCGCGGCGCGGCGAGGCTGACGATCCTCACCGGCGCCGGCGTGTCGGCGGCGAGCGGCGTCCCGACGTTCCGCGGTCCCGAGGGTCTCTGGCGCCAGTTCCGTCCCGAAGACCTCGCCACCCCCGAGGCGTTCGCGCGCGACCCGCGCCTGGTGTGGGAGTGGTACGCCTGGCGCCGGGAGAAGATTGCCGCGTGCCGGCCCAACGCCGCGCACGACGTGATCGCCCGGTGGTCTGGGGTCAGACCCCGGAACGGGGCGACTCAGGGGTCAGACCCCGGAACGGAGCGACTCAAGGTTGTCGTCCTGACCCAGAACGTCGATGACCTCCATGTGCGCGCGGGCACACGGAACCTCGTACGCCTGCACGGATCGATCTGGGAGCTCTCCTGCTGGAACCGCTGCGCGACGGGCGCCGCCTGGCGCGATGAGCGCGTGCCGCTGCCGGAACCGCCGCCGCGCTGCCCGCGGTGCGGCGGGCTGGCGCGGCCCGCGGTGGTCTGGTTTGGCGAGTCGCTCGACGCGCGCGACGTGGGCGCCGCGGTCGAGGCAACCGAGTGCGATGTCTTCCTGACCGTCGGCACCTCGTCGGTCGTGTATCCGGCCGCCGGGCTCGTGCATCGGGCGCGCGAGCGCGGCGCGTTCACCGCGGAGGTGAATCTGGACGAGACGCCAGCCTCGTCGATGGTCGACCTCGCCATTCACGGCCCCGCGGAAGAGATCCTTCCCGCCCTGTAGATTAAGATTCGGGCATGCACAACGCGTTCGTTCCCGAGACACTCGAGGGGTGGAGCGTCCTCCACCTGATGTACCGCGTGCGCTGGGATCGCGTGCGCGCGCACGCGTCCCGGGAGCAGCTCGCCGCCGGCGCCATGGAAGCGCTGGCAGTGCCCGACGCCGGCGCCACCACGCTGGTCCAGGTGCTCGGCCACAAGGCCGACCTGATGGTCATCTGCTTCCGGCGCGGCTTCGAGGAGCTGGCGAAGGCGCAGCTCGCGTTCTCGCGCACCGAGCTCCACGATCTGCTCGAACCCACGTCCTCGTACGTGTCCGTCGTCGAGCTCGGCATGTACGAGATGACCGCCAAAATCCACGAGCAGCTGGGCGCGACATTCAAGCCGGGGAGCGACGAGTTCGAAAAGGCATTCGACGCGGAAATGGAGACGCAGCGCCAGCGCGTGATGAACCGGCTGTTTCTCGACATGCCGAAATCGCGCTATGTCTGCTTCTACCCGATGAACAAGCGGCGCGGCGAAACGCTGAACTGGTACAGCGAGAGCTTCGAGCGGCGCGCGTCGATGATGCGCGAGCACGGCATGATCGGCCGCACGTACGCGGGCAGGGTCACGCAGGTGATTTCCGGCTCGATCGGCTACGACGACTGGGAATGGGGCGTCGATCTGTTCGCGGACGATCCGCTCGTCTTCAAGAAATTGATCTACGAAATGCGCTTCGACGAGGCGAGCGCGAAGTTCGCGGAGTTCGGTCCGTTCTACACGGGGCTGCAGTTCGGACTCAGAAATCTGCCTGCTTTTCTGAGCGGCACTGTCCCCCAAATTGGTTGACGATCGCAGGATTTGCTACAGGTTTTGGATCCAGATGCATCAATTTGGACCCACCCGCGCGATTACGATTTCGTCCCCCGCCGCTAAGTTCTGATCGCTGAACACGAAGCAGGAACGGCCCTCCACCCCATCCGAAGGTGTCGGAATTGCATCCCCCTGTGTCGGAGATCAGGATGCCGCTTACACAGGAGACCTTCATTACCCGTCTGCGTCGTCATCGTGAACGCAACAAGATCTCGCTCGACGAGATCTGCGTGGAAACCCGGATCAAAGGCGAGCTGCTCGAGGCCTTCGAACGCTGCGATCTGTCCGAGTGGCCGCGCGGTCTGTACGCGCGCGCGTGGGTGCGCGCGTATGCCAGCGCGATCGGGCTCGACCCGATCGACACGGTGGATGAATTCTGCCGGCTCTTCCCGCACGGCGATCGCCGTGGCGGGCCCACCGTGCAGGACATGGCGGCGATCGTCGCCCACCCGTCCGAGTATCGCGACGAGTTCGGGCACGAGGTCGATCGGCGGCGCTCGCCGCAGATGAACGTCCTGCAGCGGCCGTCGTGGCAGGCGCTGCTGGCGCAGGCCAGCCGTCACATGCGGATCTGGGGCCTCACCCAGGCCTCGCCGCTGCTGCGTCCCAAGGGGACGCCGCGCACGCAGTTCTAGCGCGGTTTCGACTTCTTCGTAGTGTCCGGCTTTAGCCTGGCTTTAGCCGGACCACACACGGCGGTGCCGATCAACTTGGTCCGGCTAACACTACTTTGTCAGATTCATTGATTCGTACATCGTGATCCAAAACTTCGTACTGTACTTTCCGATCGACGTTTCTTACGCTGTGGTGCGTGGAGGTCCGCGGCGCGGGAG
>Ga0194121_10010403_pt1 | contig 11301 bp, 13 predicted proteins | sample TA2MahCa50mmetaG_FD_148609 | JGI IMG/M metagenome (GOLD analysis project Ga0194121, IMG submission 148609) | Freshwater microbial communities from Lake Tanganyika, Tanzania - TA2015020 Mahale Deep Cast 50m | ecosystem: Environmental > Aquatic > Freshwater > Lake | place: Tanzania: Lake...
ATTTTCTGACGCGATTTCGGCAGTAAAAGAATCTTACGAAGCCGGAATCACTGACGAGTTTGTAAAGCCTTGTGTGACCGCTGGATATATAGGTATCAAAGACGGAGACACCCTGCTATTCTGTAACTTTCGCGCTGATCGTGCTCGCCAAATCTCAGAAAAACTTTTTGCTGAGGTAAAATTTTCCCAAGCCATAGCTTTAACACAATATTCCGAAAAGCTTGATGAGTACTACAAAATACTATTCCCACCAATCGAAGTGAAAAATTCTCTGCCGGAAATTTTAGCGGCAAATGGACTAACTCAGCTGCGTATTGCCGAGACCGAAAAATATGCTCACGTCACTTTTTTCTTCTCTTGCGGGCACGAGAGTGAGCTGCCAGGCGAGGAGCGGATATTGGTCAAATCGCCCGCGGTCGCAACTTATGACCTTCAACCAGAAATGTCGGCGAATGAAGTTGGCGAGAAGCTGAGAGCCGCTATCAAATCGGATAAGTTTGATTTCATCATCGTGAACTATGCCAATCCCGACATGGTCGGACATAGTGGTCTACTGATACCATCGATCGCAGCAGTTGAGGCGATAGACAAACAGCTTGGTATAATCGAAGAGGTTATTTTGGAGAAAAATGGTCTAATGCTTATCTCGGCAGACCATGGGAATATTGAGTGCATGCAGGATGAGAATCATCAGCCCCACACATCTCACACCACAAATCCCGTGCCACTGATTTTGATTGGAAAAAAAGTAAGCGGTTTACACCTAGAAAATGGCAGCCTCGACGACATCGCCCCGACAATCTTGCATCTAATGAAGCTCAAACAACCACTCGAGATGAGCGGTAAAAATCTTATTCGCTAACAATGTCTAATCCTGCACCTAACAAAAAAAAAGAGCTCGGCTTCTTTCCAACTCTCATCATAGCTTTAGTTTGCGCTGGCTTAATCCGCTCATTTTTTTTCGAGCCTTTCCACATCCCATCTGGCTCAATGAAACCAAATCTGCTCATCGGCGATTACATCTTCGTTACCAAATATTCCTATGGCTACAGCCGCTACTCCTTTCCATTTGGACTACCTCTTTTTGAAAACAGATTTTGGCAGGTGGGAAAACCGCAGCGCGGTGATGTTATAGTTTTTAAGCTACCATCCAATCCCAAAATCAATTACATCAAGCGCTTGATTGGCCTACCTGGAGACCGTATCCAGATGCGCGATGGTACCCTCTATATCAACGATAAGAAAATCGAAAAATCTGCCGACGGAATCTTTGATGATGAAGATATGGCCATCTCTGCGCAAATCAGAAAGTTCCATGAGAGCCTACCTGAGGGCCATCAGGTCACAGTACTTGATCAAAGAAAATCACCGCAAGACAATACTGGAATCTATGAAGTACCGGAAGGCCACTACTTCTTGATGGGGGATAATCGAGACAACTCACAGGATAGTCGTTTCCTAGATTTTGTTGGTTATGTACCTGAAGAAAATCTGGTCGGACGTGCCTCCACCATATTTTTTTCAACCGCCAAACCAATCTGGCAAATCTGGTATTGGCCTGTCTCCATCCGCTTCAACCGTATCTTTCAAGGAATTAAATGAACCAGGATCTCAAAAATTTCTGCATCAAAATCTCTTACTATTTTAGCAACCCGAAACTGATGGAGGAGGCACTTACGCATCCAAGCCTCTCTAAGAACAATATCGATAAACCGAACTATCAACGCCTCGAATTTTTGGGAGATAAAGTGCTTGGATTGGTTGTCGGTGAGTTCTTGATGAGTAGATATCATAATGAGATGGAAGGCTCGCTATCTAGGCGTCAAGCCGCTTTGGTTTCGGGTGAAACCCTTGCCGAAGTTGCGCTGCTAATAGGCCTCGAAGAAGTTTTGCAGATCAGTAGCGGTGAAAGAAAACTGGGCGGAAAGCTGAATAAACGAAATCTAGAAAATGCCCTAGAAGCCCTGATTGGCGCTATATATCTCGATTCGAATTATGACGAAGCGAAGGCTTTTATCATGAAATTTTGGCAGTCATTTTTTGAGCGCGATATCCTTCCGCCAAAAGATCCTGTGTCCGAACTACAAGAGTTAGTACAGATGCGCACCAAACAGTTACCTCAATATTCAACTATTAAAGATGGTGGTTTTGATCACGCCCCGATCTTCACTTCAACAGTAAAAATTCCACTGAGAAATCTTGATTTTTCTGCTTCTGGCAGTTCCAAGAAAGAAGCACAAAAGAAGGTGGCGAAGGTAGCTTTAGACTATCTACTCAACAACGCTTAGCGCCGCATAACTCATCGGCAAATCGCGTAAGATGGTTTTGATCTTATGATGTGAGAGCTTAATTTGCCTACGTGCAAACCGATTCAACAAAAGCTGTTTTAACGCTTCTCTGCTCGGATTCTCGATCTCTACCACAAAAATATTTTTCAGACGCGACTTGAGATCTTTAAGGCGCAAGCCGGATATCTCACGCATAGTAAGCAACAAAAAGGCTCGCGACTCAGAGATCAGGTTGATTAAGCTCAACAACTTTTCCTCATTTGTACATTTCTGTAAATCTTCAAAAACGTAAAAGTGGTTTTCCGTAAAAATCCGCCGCTCCAAATCCACAAACTCCACGCCATATTTTTTTGCAAAAATATTTAGCAGATGAGTTTTTCCTGAGGACTCTTCACCCTTAATAATTAAGAATGGAAGCGGTGCTGTGTTAAAATCTTTTTGTGCAAAAAACTTTTCCAGAAAATTCCGCACCACCTCGTTTTCCGGCAGCAAAACAAAATCTTCTTTTAGGTAAGAATCGGTCTGATCTTGGAATGGAAGAGATAGTTGGCCCAAGTTTATTCGATCACTTTTGGCACGGCAAAGTAGCCATATTTTGCCTGCTTCGCATTTCTTAAAACATCATCAGCGATGCCGCCATCGCTGACTTCATCCTTGTTTAAACGTAGCAACATCTCATGCACATTGGTCAGTGGTTCGACATTTTCTGTGTTAACTTCGTTGAGCTTTTCAACCCAAGAGATTATCCCGCCAACCTGCTTGGATACAGTCTCACGCTCTGATTCTGGCACTTCTATTCGCGCTAAGCGGCAAAGTTTTTTCAAATCTTGTTCAGTGATATTTGGCATAGGTTCTAATCAAAAATCAAAAGTCAGAAATCAAAATATAATGAAAAATGCAAAATGCTATGCGCCCAATGTTTAGGCCATGTCTCAGCATTTTTCCTTTTACATTATATTTTGATTTTTTGTTCTCATGAGCTCAACCAACCAACCTAGTGGCCGCCTCATGGCACTGGATATCGGCACCAAAAGAATCGGCATCGCAACTTGTGATGCAACCAGATTAATAGCCACTCCGCGCCTAATCATTCACCGCGAAAATCTCGCTGACGACCTCATGCAGATCAAAGAATTCTTGGAAGAAAACCAAATTGTCAGCATCGTGATTGGCCTACCTGCTGGTTACGAAGATACTCAGATACACATCAAAAACTTCGCTAAAAATCTCGACGAGCTTCTTTTGAAAAAAATCCCGATCTTTTTTTTAGACGAGTCACTAACAAGCTTTGAGGCTAAGCAAATCCACACTTCTCCTTTGTCGCGTAAAAAAAATAAGTTCATCGACGACATCGCGGCCAGCCTTATCCTTCAACGCTTCTTAAATTCACATGGGACTAGTTCGTAGAATTTTTTATAAACCTCACTTCGTCTTAGATAAGTTTGAGAAAAATCCTTTTGGCCTGAAGCAGCAGCTGAATGGCTATCTCAGGAACTTCGGCGAAAAAAATCCTGACAAGTTTTTTTACGTCATCTGGTGCGTTTCTGGAGCTGGATTTTTTGCCAATCTAAACCGTGTGTTGGCGCATATAAAAATCGCCTATCGCCTCAACATGATCCCGGTTGTTGATTTCGAAAACTTCAAAAACATCTACAGCGAGAAAGAGCCAACCAACGGCACTAGCAACGCTTGGGAATATTACTTCAAACAAATCTCCCCTTACGACCTCAAAGAAGTTTACCAAAGCAAGAGAGTATTTTTCTGTGATGGGTGGGTAGTGCCCGCAGCCATCGGCGAGCAGTTCCCAGACAGTAATGAAAATTTTTTCAACGGCGCTTCTTACAAAAAATTTTGTGAGGAACATCTGCAATTTCAGGAGGCGGTAAAAAACGAACTAAAAAAATATGACCACTTCTTTGAGCAGCGAATTCTTGGCATCCACTTTCGCGGTAAAGAGTTCAACCTTGCCCAGCTCCACCCTTTCTGCCCAACGGTTGAACAGATGTTTCGCTACACTGATGAGATCCTCGAAAAATACAAAATCGAAAAAATTTTCATGGTGACGGAGGAGAAGGATTACCTCGATTTGTTCATCAAAAAATATGGAAAAAGAGTGCTTTATTCCAGCGCGCTACGTGTGCCAAAGATTAACGCTTACAACCTGATCAATCCCCGTCCTCATCATCGCTACTCGCTAGGAATGGAAGCTTTAGTCGATGCCACACTGCTAGCCAAATGCACCGGCATGCTTTGTGGTCACAGTAACCTTTCCGGCCACTCTCTCAAGATGGGTGAGCATGAATTCACTTACGTCATCAACAACGGCATCAACCATAAAAAGTGGTACGTCGCCAGATTCGCTTTCAACATCAAAAAATATTTGCCGGCCAAGTGGGGTGGATTGTTGGATGAGGTAACAATTAAAGAACGGCCTGTAACGCCCGCACTAACTCACTGATCATCTCCTTAGTGTGCAACGGCGTGATGGTGATACGCAAACGCTCGTCGCCCTTAGCAACAGTTGGATAGTTGATGTGCTGAACATATATGTCGAACTCCTCAAGCAAACGCTTTGAAACCGTTCTAGCCTTGGCGGCATCGCCGATTAGAACTGAGATGATATGCGAATCGTTTTTGACGATATCGATGCCAAGCCGCGCCAGCTCTGCTTTCAACACCACCACATTTTGATGTAACTTCTGCCTTAGCGAATCATCGCTGCGACTGCTTTGGATATTCACAATAGTCGCCGCGGCGATCATCGGCGGTAGTGCGGTTGTGAAGATAAAGCCAGAAGCAACAGATCGCACCGCATCAACAATATCATGCCTTCCCGCGATGTAGCCCCCGATCGTGCCAAAGGCCTTAGCGAAAGTTCCTTGAATGATATCGATCTGGTTGGACAGACCAAGAGCATCGCACCAACCAGCGCCAGTCTTACCATAAAGCCCTACAGCATGCACCTCATCGATGTAGGTCAGCGCCTGATATTTCTTAGCAAGTTCGATGATTTTTCTGATCTCCCCAAAGTCGCCATCCATGGAATACACGGCTTCGGCAATGATTAGCTTTGGCCTCGCTAGTGAATATTTTCTTAGTCTACCTTCCAAATCAGCCATGTCGTTGTGATTAAACACTTCCTTTGCAGCCTTGCTATTCCTGATGCCGCTGATGATCGAGGCATGATTTTTCTCGTCAGAAAAAATCACCAAATCTGGCAAGATTTTTGCAAGCGCTTGGATCGTCGCATCATTCGCCACATAGCCGGAAACGAAGCAGAGCGCGGCTTCTTTACTGTGTAGCTCCACCACTTCTTTCTCGAGCTTAGTTAAAACCACACTCGTTCCCGAGATGTTACGTGTACCTCCCGCACCAAGCCCATAGCGATCTAATGCCTCATGTGCTGCTTTCAGCGCTTCCAAATTTTGCCCCATTCCAAGGTAATCATTCGAGCACCAAACCGTAATCTTGTGACCATTCTGACTGTTGATGGCGTAAGGAAACTCACCGCAAATCCGCGCGATATCGACAAACTCGCGGTAACGATTTTCTGCTTTGAGATTGGAGATGGTTTGGGAGAAGAGCTGGAGCAAGTTTAAGTGCTCAGTGCTCAATGCTCAGTGCCCAGACTCTCATTAACTCTGAGCACTGGGCACTGACAACTGGGCACTGAATCATAAATCCCGATAAAACCTTACCGCTTCTGGATCGGCGAAGATTTTCTCGAAACTGATCGATTGGATGAAAACGCCTTCAAGCTGGCGTGCACGCGACAGCGCAACATAAACTTGACCCGGACTAAAAGCATCAGCTAAATCACAAGAAATCTTGTCCAGCGTGAGTCCCTGCGATTTGTGGATGGTCATCGCCCAAGCCAAAATCAGTGGGACTTGCGTTAAAACCGCGTCGGTCATCACCATATTTTTTTCAGAATCGAAGCGCTCAAGCAGCCACTCCTCCGGCGCGATGGTTAGGATTTTTTTATTCGCAAACTCAACCACGGGATAGGATTTTCGAGCGGAAAAATCGCGCACGATGCCCAGCGAACCATTGATGATTCCATCTTTTTGGTATGTGTTTTTTATCATCATCACCTGCGATCCCACCTTGAGCTGCAAGCTTTCAGCCGCTAGACAGTTTTTTTTCAGAAATTCTATTTTCTCAGGATTACCAGAATATTCCGCTACGTGAACAACCTCTGGATGTGGTATTTTCTTGAGCTCACCTTGGTTGATCTGCTCAACCTTAAGATTGTGCGTGGTTAAAATCGTCGGCCTGATCACATCATTATCCTTAGCGCCAACCCTTGATTCTAGAGCATCTCTGTCAGATCGCGTCAGATTCCCAACACGCAGATTATTCAATATCTTCACAAAATCCTGGTCGGATTGGCGGAATGATCCGTCAAGCACGAAGGCTTGCATATCAAGCTCTCGCCAACTTTGTGAGTTAAAGCAAAAAGCCTGACTGCGCACCGGCGGCAGCTGCAGAAAATCGCCGAAAAGCAAGAGCTGGAGCCCTCCCATCGGCTTCTCACTTTCACGCACCGCCCGGAAAACCTTATCCAGAATCTCCAAAACTTCTGGCGAGATCATCGAGATTTCATCGATCGCCAAAGCCCGTGCGCGCCTGATTTTGCGCCGCACGCGCGCCATCTTCGCCGTAAAAATATTTCCGATGATTTGAGGAAGAGGAAGATTGGCAAGCCCAATCCCCGACCAAGAATGAATCGTCGCCCCACCAATATTCACCGCGGCGATGCCAGTGCTGGCAGTTACTTCCAAACCGGAATGCCCGTAGTTTCGCTTAAGAAAGCTGAGCAGATAAGACTTCCCGCTACCCGCCCCACCAGTTACAAAAATATTTTTGCCCGCTTCAAAGGCTGAAACGACTGCTTGCTGAGAGGGGGAGAGTGATTCTGTAACGGTGGTCATGACTCAAATAAAAAGGGCTGTCACTCTTCGACAAGCTCAGAGTGACAGCCCTAGATAACTAAACGGGTCAACTACTTCTTAGCACGAACCGCGGCCACTTTTTCTTGCAGCGACTTCACATCCAAGGCACCTGGTACAACTTCTTCACCGATCACAAAACCAGGAGTACCGTTGATTCCGATCGATCCACCAAGCTCTAGATTCTTCTGAATGATGCCGTCGATCTCAGCTTTTCTGTCCTTTAAAGCCGCTTCGATTTTATCCGCATTAAGTCCAATCGACTTCAAAATCTTAAACGCACCATCCTTGCCATGTTCGCTACTCTTCATCGCGGCATCATGGAACTTTTTGTAAGATTCAGGAGAAGCAAGATGGACTGCCACGGAGACTTGCGCCATCTCCATCGAAGGCTGGCCAAGGATTGGGAACTCCTTGTAAACGACGCGTATCTTTTTGTCTTCCTTGATCAACTGATCAACAGTTGCCTGCGCTTTTTTGCAATAGCCACAGGAGTAGTCAAAGAACTCAACCACAGTCACATCATAACCAGCAGGCGCATATTCGCCGGAGTTTTTGTCGTTAAAGAGATCGCCTTTTTTCTCGCCGATATTTTTCTGTGCGTTCTTCACCATGTCTTCTTGCATCTTTTTTTGCATGTTAGCTACAGCTTGTAAAATCATATGTGGATTGGTCTCAACCCACTTTGCCATCACCTTCTCAACATCTCCAACGGTCTTAACTTTTTCATCTTGATCCAGACCGGTTGCCTTGACTCCTGCAACCATCACATCCACTGGATTTGTTGGAGCAGCAGCTTCCTGTGTTTGCTTATCCTTGCTAAGTTTTTTGCCACTAAAAGTGTAAAATCCACCGATCACGAGCAGCACTGCAACCACGATGGCGATTGGTTTAGATAAGGATGGCTTGTCACTAAAATTTTTGTTTACGAAAGACATTTTGGGAGAAGTTTTAGTTGAAAAGAAGGCACAGCACTAAACCGCAACTTAACTAAACATGCAACCAAGTTTTTTGATCGAAAACACATATCCAAATCTGCTCGTTGCCAGCATCGATGAAGCTGGTCGAGGACCGCTTGCTGGGCCAGTTGTCGCCGCTTGCGTAATCTTGGATAAAGAGGATTTTCCAAGCGGGATTAACGATTCAAAAAAACTCTCCAAAACCACCCGTAAAAAAATTTTTTTGGAGCTAAAAACTAAGACGAAGTTTGGAATTGGAATCGTCGATGAAAAAATCATCGATGAGATAAACATCCTAGAGGCAACAAAGCTGGCGATGTTGCACGCCTACCTGGATTTGCGCGAAAAATATTTGGTTAAACCACAGGTGATTTTAGTCGACGGCAACGTTGTTCCGTTCGCCAAACAAGATGAGATCAACGAGATTTTGCCAGTAGTGAAAGGCGATCAAAAAAGCCTATCTATCGCTGCCGCATCAATCCTAGCCAAAGAAACTCGTGACCAAATCATGAATGAGCTCGACAAAAAATATCCGCTATTCGGCTTCGCTAAACATGCCGGCTATCCAACCAAACTACATCGTGAGATGATTAGTAAAAATGGGCTTTGCGAGGTGCATCGAAAAAGTTTCTCATGCAAATAGTTAACGAAAAAAATCCCAACGCCGCCACCCTCGCCCACAAGTTTTTGCGCGCCGGAAAAATCATCGCCATCCCCACTGATACAGTTTATGGACTTGCTTGTGATGCCTCTAATCTCAGGGCCGTAGAGGCTCTCTACAAAATAAAAAATCGTGATGAAAAAAAACCGATCGCGATTTTTTTACGCGATATCGCTCACGCTAAAAAGATTTTCATCTTCGATGAAACAGCAGAAAAAATCGCCGCTAGATTTTTACCCGGAGCGTTAACTTTAGTTTTAAAGAAACGCAATGAAGCCAACTCCCCCTTAGCTTCCAACCTCAACAAAGCAGATGACGAGTTTTTGGGATTTCGCTTGGTCGACAGTTTTTTCGTCAAAAAAATCTTCGAAAAATTCGACGGAATTTTGGCGGTCACCAGCGCTAATATGAGCGGTGAGACGGCGGCAAACACAGCGCAAGAAATCAAAAGAAATCTCTCCGATCTTGATTTGTTGATCGAAGGTGAGCTATCCAGCCAACCAGCATCCACCGTGGTTAAAATCGACAACAACAAAATCACAATCCTTAGACAAGGCTCAGTAGTTTTATGAAGAATATTCTGGATTTTTTGCGTATCCCACTCGTCAAAATCATCGGCATCTGCCTAGTTCTCTACTTCGCACTTTTCTCCAACAAACAAAATCCAGATTCGCTGCGCAACCGCCTCTCAAAAGAACAAGTCACACAAAACCTCCAAACAGCAAAAGAGCAGAGCCAGTTCATCATCTCCAACGTTCGTATGGCGCAGGGAATAGATAAAAACACCGTAGCCGCTGTTGAGATTGAGGACACTGCAGCCGGCCAAGATGGCGAAGCAGTGACTTGTGGCAGCGAAGTCGTAATCTCTTACGGAATCTATGATTCGAGTAACAAACAGATTAAGTTTGTTGACGGCGAATCACTCATCATCGGCAGCAAAAAAAACGAGCTGATAGAACAAAATATCACCGGCTTAAAACCAGACAGCATAAGGAATATCATGATCCCAAAAGAGCTCGCCACCAACGACAAAAACCTGAGCGAGATGCTAAAGTTTTATGGTAACATCAGATATCAAATCTCAGTTAAAGCCGTAACACCACATCCAGAATCTCAATCATCTTGCGGATGAAAAAAAGATCTCACGACGGCACCGCAAAATTCCTTTACGACTATCTCCCGCTCCTCGTTTTTTTTGCCTGCTACAAATTCGCTAAAACCCCAAATCCACTTATCACCGCCACCTTCTACATGATCATCACTACCTCTATCGCCATCCTTATCTCTTATCTTCTCACCAAAAAAATCCCGATGATCGCACTAGCTTCTGGAGCGATTCTCGGCGTCTTTGGCGGACTCACAATTCTACTAGAAGACGAGCTCTTTATCAAACTCAAACCAACCATAATCAATCTGCTTTTCGCCACGATTTTATTCTACGGATATCTGCGCAAAAAGCCGTTTCTCTCTTATCTCTTAGGCGAGCAAATAAAGATGCACAACCGAGCCTGGCTTACCCTCTCCGCTCGCTGGGCTTGGTTTTTCGTTTTTCTCGCTTGTCTAAATGAGATAGTCTGGCGCAGCTGCTCAACAGATTTTTGGGTACAGTTCAAAGTGTTTGGGATGATGCCAATCTCCCTGATTTTTACCTTTTCCCAACTGCCTTTTATGCTGCGTGAAATGAAGAAGTTTTAGCTGATTTTTAAACGAGCCCTTGCGACTCAGGGCTTTTCAGACTACAAAAACCTCCCCCCGAGAAGACTTTTTAAAAAACTACCTCAACACTAACGGCATCATATCCTTCCCGTGACCAAAAGATTTTTCTGACAAAATCAGGATTTTTTTCGGCAGTTTTTCGGCGAATCTTTTTAGGGCGATCTCAATGTTTTTAGCCTTTGGAGTACCGTGCGGATTGGCCTCAAGAAAGTTCCCCAGCAGAATCGCTTTTGGTGTTTTTTTAGTCTCACGAATGATCGTAGCGATCTGCGTGAAGTAACGATCGAGCCGCTCTCCATCCTCCCCCTCATCCTCCAGGAACAAAACTTTTCCCTGCCAGTCAATTTGGTTTTTGGTGCCGAAGTGAGAGCAGAGAACGGAGAGACAGCCACCGGTGATAGGGGTAAGTGGTAAGTGGTAAGAAGTAGTAAGTGGGATGGATGGTTTTTGACTAAAAACCAAATCTAAGATCGCTTGTTCGGATTTTTTGGAGACCATCGCGAGAGCAAGCTGGATCAGCATCGGGGCACTGATCACCTGCCATCCCCAGTTTTGGATTAAAAAAATATTCAGCGAAGTGATGTCGGAAAAGCCAATGAAAATCTTTGGCTTTTTTGGTTTTCTCATCTTCTGCAAAAAGGGTAAGAGATCAGCGCTACCATAGCCTCCGCGTGTACACCAGATTATATTTGCATTCGACTCGATGGATTTTTTTAGCTGCGCAA
>Ga0194121_10010408_pt1 | contig 11298 bp, 14 predicted proteins | sample TA2MahCa50mmetaG_FD_148609 | JGI IMG/M metagenome (GOLD analysis project Ga0194121, IMG submission 148609) | Freshwater microbial communities from Lake Tanganyika, Tanzania - TA2015020 Mahale Deep Cast 50m | ecosystem: Environmental > Aquatic > Freshwater > Lake | place: Tanzania: Lake...
CTCGCGGTCGTGATCGGCTTCCGTGTAGTCGGCGCGCTGCTGGTGCTCGGCCTGCTGATCGCCCCGGCGGCGACCGCCGCGCTGTTGACCAAGCGGCTGCCGACGATGATGGCTCTGTCGGCCGCCATCGCGGCGCTCGCGGCTCCCATCGGCCTGCTTGCGAGCTGGCACCTGGATGTCGCCGCGGGACCCGCGATCGTGCTCGTCGCGGTCCTCGCCTTCGCGGCGGCGCTGCTGCTGCGCCCGGCTCAGAGTTGACCCTGCCGCAGCTCCGTCGGCTTCGCGTCAGCGCTTCCCTCCAGCCCTTCGCGAGCCTCGAGGCGCTGCTGGCGGTAGGCGTTGAGCACCGCCCCGATCACCACCAGCACCGGCAGCGCGTAGAGGAACCAGAGCGCGTAGTGACCGGCGTGAGCGAGCGGAATCGTGATCGACCCAGTATGGCGAGCCGAGTCCATCCCCGAATTATGATAATGATTCTCATTCGCAGCGCCAAAGGACCGGCGACGCCGGTCACCCACCTGCAAGGAGTCGAACCGTGAAGATCGCCGCCTCGCTGCTGACCGTCCCCGTCCTGCTGTTGGCGAGCGCGTGCGCCTCCGAGGAGGGCTCCGAGCAGGGAGGCGACGGAACCGGAGCGACCGTCAGCGCCACGACCGGGATCGTCGCCGACATCACCGAGCAGGTGGCGGGCGATGACGCCACGGTCGAGCAGCTGATCCCGGACTCCGCCAGTCCGCATGACTTCGCGCTCTCCGCACAGGATCGCGCCGCGCTCGAGGACTCGGCGCTTCTGGTGAGCAACGGCGCGCAGCTGGAGACCGGGATTCCCTTCGAGGACCTCGACACTCCCCAGGTCGCCCTGGCGGATCACGCGGGCGAGCTGCTGGCCTTCGGCGAGGAGGGGGGCCAAGATCACGAGGGCGAGGAGGGCGGCCACGAGGATGAGGGGGAAGGTCACTCCGAGGAGGATGAGGGACACGCTGAGGAGGGGGAGAAGCAGCACTCGGAGGAGGAGCACGGGCACTCCGGCGATGATCCGCACGTCTGGATGGATCCGACGCGGGTGGCCACGGCGGTGCCCGCGATAGCCGACGCGCTGGCGGAGGCCGATCCGGACAATGCGGAGGGCTATCGCGAGCGAGCCCGAGAGTACGTCACCGAGCTGGAGGCCCTGGACGGCGAGGTGGAGGAGCAGCTTGCCGAGGTCCCGGAGAACCAGCGCGAGCTCGTCACCTCGCACGATGCGCTCGGCTACTTCGCCGATCGCTACGGGTTCGAGGTGATCGCGACGCCGTTCCCGGCCTCCGGGCCGGAGGCCGAGCCGAGCGCGGCCGCGATCGTCGAGGTCGAAGAAGCCGTCCAGGCGTCCGGCGTGCCGGCCGTGTTCGCCGAGGAGACCGACGACCCCCAGGTGCTCGAGCAGATCGCCGACCGCACCGGCGTCGAGATCGTCGACGGCCTGCTGGTCGAAGCGCCGGGGGACGCGGGCAGCTACGTCGAGATGATGAGGCGAAACGCCGAGCTGATCGCCGGGGCCCTTGCTGAGCCCCCGCAGAGCTCGTGACGCAGGAGATCGACACGACTCTCGTCGGACACGTCGCGGCCGACCTGATGGAGCGCATCTCCGATCAGTTCGGGGAAGAGGCGACCGTCGAAACGGTGGCTATGGTGATCGAGGTCCGCCACTCCGACGGTGAGGAGCGGGAGGCCACCACCATCACCTGCTCGTGCTCGGATCCCCGAGCTTGGGCGCAGGCAGGTCTGCTGCGCTTCGCGGCGGGCCTGGTGGAAGGACGCGTTACAGAGGCCTGACGGCAACCGACCAACGAGAGGAGCAGCGTGGGAATCGAGTTCTACAACGTGAAGATCAGAGAGAAGGTCGAGGTCCCGGAGTCAGCCGTGCGCAAGGTGCGCTACGAGCGCGAGACCAAGTCCGGCAAGAAGAGCGTCCGCTACGGCCTTCGCGCCGAGCACGAGGGCACCAAGATGACGAAGTTCGTGAGCGAGAGCGACTGGAACGCGCTGGACGCGCCGATCGACTAGTCCGGTGAAAGGTTGCGTGAGGGGCCACTAGCATCCTGCGATCGGATCCGGAGGTGCCCATCGTCTCCCAGCAACGGCGCGAGCGCTGGGCGTACTCATCCTCGCGGGGTGCGCGGCGGCGCTGATCGCGTGCGGCGGATCTGACCAGGAGGCCGAAGCTCGGCCGTCCCTGTTCGTCGAGCCCGCGCCGAGCGAGCGGGCGAAGCGACAGATACCTCCCGAACAGCGGGCCGCCTACCGGCTGGCCGCCCGCGAGCTCGACCTCGACTGGACCGTGATCGCCGCGATCGCCGCGATCGACGGCGCGAGCCTCGACGGGGATCGCGAGCGAGCGCTCTCGATCGGCTACGAGCTCGAGAGCCTCGGGGCCCCCGGGGACTATCGCGCCGCTCTCGCCGCGCGCGGCGGGACCGGATACGCCGCCCGTGTCCTCCTCCTGGCCGAGACCCTTCGCGGCCCTCCCGCCGGCACGATCTCACCGCCCCCCGAGAGCGGGCCGCTCGACCCGCCCGTGCCGGGGCCGGTGCGTGCCGGCTTCGGCCTGCTCTACGGGCGCCCGCACCTCGGCATCGACTTCGACGCTCGGGACGGGTCCCCGGTCAGGGCGGCGGCGGATGGAATCGTGACCGAGGTCGGGAGCGCGCCGGCCTACGGGCGCTACCTCTGCATGCTGCACGCGTTCCCGGGAGGCCTGCGAGGGGAGCGGAGCCTGACCAGCTGCTACGGCTACCTGACCGAAGCGACCCGGCGGCCGGGCGAGGTGGTGGGCCGCCGCGAGCAGGTCGCCGTGTCGGGATGCAGCGGCCAGTACTGCGTCTCGCCGAGGGTGCACTTCATCCTCCGCCCCGGTGTGCGCCCCGACGGCGTCCCAGTGGACCCCGCTCCCTACCTTCGAGACGGCGGGCGCGGCTCCTAGACTGCGGCGCGTGCGGGAGCTGGGAGCAACCAGGGCCGGCAGGCTGCTGATCGGGACGGCGCTCGCGATCGCCGTCGCCACGGCCGTGGGCCTGGCGCTGCTCTGGCCGGGCGAGGTGGATCCCAAGCTGGGGCAGGTCTTCTCCGCCGACAGCGAGCGCGCCGAGGTGACCGGGATCGAGGAGTTCCCCTGCTCGAGCATCGTCACGGACGTCTGCGCGAACGTCACGATCCGGCTCGAGAGCGGCCCGGACGAGGGCACGACGACGACGATCCGCAACCTCGGCGCCGACGGCGGCCCGATCCCACCCGGGCTCGACGTCGGTGACGCGGTCCGCGCCACGCCGTTCGTCCAGACTCCGGACAGCGCCGACCAGCCGCCCCAGTACTCGCTGACCGATTTCGAGCGCAGGGCCCCGATGCTGTGGCTCGCCGTAGCCTTCGCCGCGCTCGTCGTCGTCTTCGGACGCTTACGCGGGGCCCTCTCGCTGGTCGGGCTGGCACTTAGCCTCGCGGTCGTGCTCGTCTTCATCGTGCCCGCGATCCTGGACGGGTCGGACCCGCTCTCGGTGGCGATCGTCGGCGCGCTGGCGGTGATGATCCTGACCATCATCCTCGCCCACGGGCTCAATCCGAAGAGCCTCGCCGCGCTACTCGGGACCACCGCCAGCCTCGCCCTCGTCGCGCTGCTGGCCCAGCTGTTCACGGACGTGACGAGCCTGACGGGCCTCTCATCCGAGGAGTCCGGAACCCTCGTCTTCAACGAGATCGTCTCGCAGGACTCGCTGCGGGGCCTGCTGCTGGCCGGGATCGTGATCGGCGCACTCGGGGTGCTCGACGACGTCACGGTGAGCCAGGCGTCCACCGTGATCGCCCTGCGGCGCGCGAACCCGGCCCTCGGCTTCGGCCGCCTCTACAGGGAGGCGATCGAGGTCGGGCGCGACCATGTCTCGGCCACCGTCAACACGCTCGTACTGGCCTACGTCGGCGCCTCGCTGCCGGTGCTGCTGCTGCTCACCTCGAGCGACATCGGCCTGACCGAGGGGATCAACTTCGAGATCGTCGCCAAGGAGGTGGTCGCGATGCTCGTCGGCTCGATCGGGCTGATCGCAGCCGTCCCCCTGACCACCGCGCTGACGGCGCTGCTGGCGGTGCGCGTCGAGCCCGAGGACCTGAGCGCGGCCTCCGCCGTACCCCACGCCCACTGAGGCGGGTCCGGCCGGCGGGCGCCGAGCTAGGAGACCCGGACGCCCGCCGCTAGCACGGCGGCCGTCAGCAGCGCGACGGTCAGAACGCGCAGACGCGCGTCGGTCATCCAGCCCGGGCGGCGAGCGGCGGCCCAGGCGCGAAGTCCCGTTGCTCCGGTCGCCGCGGTCGCGGCGACTGCCCAGCAGGTCGCGCACATGCCGTCGAGTATGACAGCCTGCTCGCCTGGTGATCAGGGAACCGAAGCGGCGATCGATCTGGGCGGCGGCGCTGTGCGCTCTCGCGACCGCGGCGGGGTGCGGCGGCGGAGGCGAGGATCCGACCTTCAGCGCCCAGGAGTTCGTGACCGAGATCAACCGCCAGGGGGTGGAGCTGCGCCTCGGCGAGGAGCTGGTCACCGACGAGCCCGGCAAGCGGCTCTACGGGGTCGAGCTGGAGCCCCTGGGCGGCCCCCGCACCGACTCGGCGGGCGAGCAGGTTCACGCCGGCGGCTCGCTCTCGGTCTACGAGCGCGAGGACGAGCGGGTCGACGAGGAGCTGCGCTCCTGCGAGGAGGCCGCCGACCTGCTCTGCTACCGCGCCGCCAACGTCGTCGTCGTGCTAGAGGGCGGTGGGCTCGAGGCGCGCCAGCTCGCGGTCGCGATCCAGCGGCTCCGGCAGCGATGACCGGCTTCGCCCTCAGGCCGCGGCCGTAGCGGCCACCCGCATCGGTCGCGACTGCTGAGCCGGCCTGACGGCCGCTAGGCGTTTGCCTGGCTCAGCAGGTAGAGCCCGAGGCAGGTGAAGCCGACCATCACCGCCAGCATCCAGTACTGGGAGCGCGCCGCGAGCTGGGGGTCCTTCCAGATCGTCACGGCGCGGTCATGGGCCAGGGTCAGCGCCGTGACGTGGCCGATCACCAGCGCCGCCACCTGCACGTACCAGACGCCGGTGGCGCCGATCAGCCCGTAGTCGACGCCGCTCGAGGCGGTCCCGAACAGGTCCGAGCCGTCGCCGAGCGGGTCCGACAGCAGATAGGTGAACTGAGCCTGCTCCTGGAACACGAAGAGGCTGAAGTAGTGGGCGACCAGGTAGGCGAGCGCGATCGGGATCATCGTGTGCGCGAACGATCGCGCCAGCTCCCGCACCGGCGGCGCGCCCTTGACGGTGTGCATGCCGCGGATCCCGATCATGTAGAGCAGCGCAACGCCCGCCAGCACGATCGCCATCCAGATCGAGCCGCTGAGGCGGAAGGCGGGCACGATCCCGAAGCCGATGTCGCGCATCAGGTCGAAGGTGGAGTTGAGCGGGGAGTCGAGCGCACCCTCGCTGCCGCCGTCGAAGGTGGTGACGCCGATCGTGACCAGCACGAGCGCCAGCGAGCCCCCGATCTCTCCCCAGGACGGCGCCCCGGTCAGGAACCGTCGCCTGCCCAGGCGCCCGTCCCTGACCTCGAACAGCGAGAGCCGGGAGAACATGCGGAAGTAGACCGAGAACGCCTCGCCGCGCTCGATCCACTTCTCGACGCCGAACAGCGCCATCGCCACGAACGTGATCGCCGAGTAGGTGAGCGCGGCGATCCCGACCGTCTCGGGGCGCAGGCCGAGGGTGACGCCGGTGCCGTAGATCAGCTCGAGCCAGACGAAGGCGACGATCCCGACCACCGCCGGCCAGTGGCCGAGCCGCTCCGGGTAGCTCAGGGGCGGCGGCGCCGACTGGCCCGCCGCGAGGCGGAAGACCCCGCCGAAGGCGCGGCCCACCGCGCGCCAGGGGTTGAAGGACTTGAAGACGTCACCGAAGAGGACGCTCAGCAGCACCAGGCCGAGCCAGAAGGTGACGAAGACGAAGGTGATCGAGAAGTTACGGTCGGGCGCCTCGGTGCCCTCGAGCCCGGTGTAGATGACCACGACCAGCAGCAGCGCCCCGATCAGGCCAGTCACGGCCTGGGTCACCGGCCCGTTCGCCAGCGCCGAGAGCCAGCCCGCGCTCGGCCGCCAGCGCTCTTCGGTCAGCTTCGGGCTGCGCCAGGCGATCGAGAGCACCGCGAAGGAGACGATCAGGACCAGCGAGGCGCCCCAGGCGAACAGCCACGCGGGAATCGGCAGATCCTGCTTGCCGACGAGGGCGTGGCCTAGCGCAGCCTCCGGCACGGCCAGCACGAGGGCCGGCCCAGCCACAAGGGCGAGGCCGGCCCAGGCGACGGCACGCCGGGGAGGCGGTTGTCGCAGCCGCCTCATCAGGACGGGTTGACCACGAGCTCGGCCAGCTCGACGTCCCCTGAGGGGCCGTGTGCCTCGAGCTCGAAGATGCCGTCGAGATCAGCGCGGAAGTCGAGCCGCGCCGTGCCGCTCGGGTTCGCCTCGGTGATGTCGTAGCCGTGCAGGTGGACCTCCTCCTGGGGCTCGTCGAGGCGGATCAGGATCCTGACCTGGTCGCCCTTCTCGTATTCGAGCTCCTGCACGCCGCCGACCGGGGCGCCGTTCTCGAGCCTGATCACGTCGATCCTGGGCTCCGGGGTGGTCGTGGCGGCGCTCGTCGCCGTCGTTTCTGCGCCGAGGTCGCTGTCGTCCCCGCCATCGTCGCTGAGCGCGATGAACAGGACTATCGCCGCGGCGGCCAGCACCGCCAGCAGCACGGCTCTCGTGGCCGTGGATCGCATCTTCTACCTCCTTCGAAGAATCGGTCAGGGAATGGCCGGCGCGGGAGGGGGCCGGCGAGCCTGACCGAAGGCGAGCGGAGAAAGCCCCGACGCGGGACGCAGCTCCGGGAGCGCGCGGCCCCGGCTGCGCGGGGGCCGCAGGCGTGGAAGCCGCCGGGGCTTCGGCGCGAGGACGGCCTCGATCCTCTCGAGCGCGGCCAGCACCAGAGCCGTGCACGCCCCCAGCAGCAGCGCCAGCGGCAGCGCGACCCAGCCGGCGCCCGCGGTCAACGCTGCGAGGCCGGCCGGGTGGCCCGAAGCGAGCGCCCCCTCGAGCAGCTCCTGTGAGCCGTAAACGGCGAGGATGGCGGCCGAGGAGAGCAGGGCGCGGCGAACGTGGGTGTTGCCGCTGGGCGCGGGCGCCAACCGGGCGCGGAGCACGGTGGCCGCGATGACGGCGGCGAGCAGGGTGGCCAGGATGGGAAGCGCGCCCGCCAGGTAATCGTGACCTTGGGCGGACAGCTGCGCCCCGGTTTCCTCGCCGTGGGCCACGGCGTAGCGGAGCTGGTGCAGGCCGAAAGCCGAGAAGGCGAGCAACCCGGCGAGCCTGGTCGCGCTGATTGCCTTGGAGGCGACGTTCATCCGCGGGGAAGTCTAGGGCTGAGGCCTTTCGGACTGCCCTTCGGAGCCCCCCTGCCCCTGGGGCGGCGCCGCCTGCTCGATCTGCCCCTCGCCGGAGATGCCGGGGTCGTCGATCGTCTCGCCGCTGCCGAGGAAGACGAACGCGGCCACGATCGCCACACCGAGCAGAATGCCCAGCGCGATCCCGATCGCCCGGTCGCCGGCCCTCATCCGGTCCCGCTACGCCCGCCGGGCATCCCCGCGGGCGCGCCGGGGGGATGCCGCCATCTCCGCTTCCTCAGCCGACGCCGTCGAGCAGGCGCAGGTTCGCCTTGAAGACCGACTCGGCCGACGCGACGATCGCGTCCTCGTCGCCGGGCTCCATCGCCTGCTCGATCATGCGCCTGTTCTCGGCCGCGTGGGCCTCGTCGGCGGTCTCGTGCACGCGGAAGTACTCGCTGCCGGCGCCGCCGTTGATGCCGTAGAACTCGGCCAGGCCCTCGCGCTTGACCCGCGAGATCTCGGGCTGGCCGCTCTCGATCGCGTACATCGCGGCGAGCGCCTCGATGTAGCTGCCCTGGGTGGTCCAGTCGCGGACGCAGTCGGCGGTCTCGGAGGTCGGCTCGGCGCCGATCTCGCCGCCGGTGGCCTCGACGAAGCCGTCCCAGAGGGCGATGTGACCCTGCTCCTCCGCGGTGTGAAGCTCGATCTCGGCCCGCTGCGCCTCGGGGGCGCGCTCGGCGGTGTCCGCGCAGAGCTTCGCCAGGGCCTCGGTCGCATGGCGGTACTGGCCCGAGTAGCGCGCCAGCTCCTCCTCGGTCAGCTCACCGGCCGACCAGCGCACGTAGAACGGGTGCTCGAGGACGTTGTGCCGCGAGCGGCTCTCCTCGATGCGATTCCAGATGCTCTCACTCATGCGTCTCTCTCCTCTATCTGACCGGATTGTCTTCGACGATCGGCTCTCGCCGGGGTTGGCAGGATAGCTGTCGCGCCACCCGCGACGGCATAGAGATCCCGTTCTGAGATATTGGCCCGGCTTGCGACCCCCTCGCGACGACATCGCAGCCCCTCCTTTCCCGGTGGACGCCGAATGGGTCGGCGCTGACGCCCCCCGGCTCGAGCGCCTGGTGGCGCGGGGGCCCCTGCTCGTCCACTTCTTCGAGCTCGCCCAGCTGAACAGCGCCCGGGCGCTGCCCTACGTCGAGGCCTGGCACGAGCGCTACCGCGACTCCGGGCTCGGGGTGCTCGGCGTTCACTCGCCGCGCTTCCCGTTCACCCGCGACGCCTCGGTCGTGGCCGCGGCGCTGCCGGGGCTGGGGATCGACTGGCCGGTCGCGGTCGACTCTCGGCACGCGATCTGGCGCGACTACGGCTGCCGGGGCTGGCCCTCGCTGTTCCTCTGGAGCCGGGGCGGCGCGCTGCGCTGGTACCACCTCGGCGAGGGCGACTACGAGGCGACCGAGGAGGCGATCCGGACGGCGCTGGCCGAGGCGGGCGCCGAGCCGGGGCAGGCGCCGCCGTTCGAGCCGCTGCGCCCCGAGGACGCGGCGGGCGCCGGCGTCGTCGCGCCCTCCCCGGAGGTCTTTCCGGGCGGCTCTCCCGAGCGGCCGTTCGATGTGAGCGGCGACGGCGAGCTGGAGCTCGACTACGCGGGAGGCGGCGTCTTCCTCGCCGCCACCGGCGAGGGCGAGGTGGCAGCCCGGCTGGACGGAAGCGAGCTGTCGCCGGTCGCGATCGGCCGCGCCGGCCTGCACCCGGTCGTCGTGCACCGGTGCCACGAGAGCCACGGGCTGCGGCTGCGCGTCCCGGCCGGCGTCGAGCTCTTCTCGCTGCAGTTCCCCCCGGCCCCACCGGGCTGAGCCGCGGTCACCCCTCGCCGCCCCGATCCGGCCCCCTGAGGCCGAAATCCCTGGCAGCGCGCGGTCGCTCAGCCGACGACAGGCAGCTCGGTGCCGGTGTCGGCGCGATCCGCCAGCTCGCGGCGGATCTTGGTCGGCAGCATGAAGCGCACGTCCTCCTCGACGGTCTTCAGCTCCTCGACGCTCTCGGCTCCGCGCTCGCGGAACATCCGCACCAGGTCCTCGACCAGGTCCTCAGGTGCGCTGGCGCCCGAGGTGATGCCGACGGTCTCGACGCCCTCGAGCCACTCCTCCTGGACCTGGTGGTGGAAGTCGATCAGGTGCGAGGCGACGCCGTGCTCGCGGGCCACCTCGACCAGGCGCACGGAGTTGGAGGAGTTGGTCGAGCCGATCACCAGCACCAGATCGCACTCGCGGGCGAGCTCCTTGACGGCCTGCTGGCGGTTGGTGGTGGCGTAACAGATGTCGTCGGTCTTGGGACCGGTGATCTTTGGGAACTTCCGCTTCAGCGCGGCGATGATCGCGCTGGTCTCGTCCACCGAGAGGGTGGTCTGGGTGATGTAGGCGACGCGGTCGGGGTCAGAGACCTCGAGCCGCTCGACGTCCTCCTCGGTCTCGACCAGCACGATGCTCTCGGGCGCCTCGCCCGTCGTCCCCTCGACCTCCTCGTGGCCGTCGTGGCCGACGAGCACGATCGTGTAGCCGTCGGCGGCGAACTTGCGCGCCTCGACGTGGACCTTGGTCACCAGCGGGCAGGTTGCGTCGATCGTGCGAAGCCGGCGCTCGGCGGCGTTCTCGTGCACGCTCGGAGCGACGCCGTGGGCGGAGAAGACGACCAGCTCCCCCTCGGGCACCTCGGTCTCCTGGTCGACGAAGATCGCGCCGCGCTTGGCCAGCTCTTCGACCACGTGCTTGTTGTGGACGATCTCCTTGCGCACGTAGACGGGGGCGCCGTGCAGGTCGAGCGCGTGCTCCACCGTCTGCACCGCCCGGTCGACGCCCGCGCAGTAGCCGCGCGGAGCCGCCAGCAGGACCCTCTTCGGGCCCGTCTTGTCTGTGCTCGTGGAGGAGGGCATCGGCGCCCCAAGGGTACCCATCCGCCCCGCGCCGGCCTTCATGACGGGTTGCACGGCGACTACCCTGGCCGGGTATGAGCGCTCACCTCGGAGCCGGCGCTCGCGTCGGGGACTACGTGATCGAGGCCGAGATCGGCCGCGGCGGCATGGGCGTGGTCTATCGCGCCCATCAGGAGCGCCTCGGCAGGGCCGTGGCGCTGAAGGTGATAGCGCCCAGCATGGCGGGCGACGCGGTCTTCCGCAGCCGCTTCGACCGCGAGTCCCGGCTCGCCGCCGCGATCGAGCACCCGAACGCGGTGCCGATCTACGAGGCGGGCGAGGACGACGGCGTCGTCTTCATCGCGATGCGCCTGATCGACGGCACCGACCTGCGGAGCCTGCTGGCCCGGGAGGAGTGGCTGGAGGCCGAGCGTGCCGCCGGCCTGATCGACCAGGTGGCGGGCGCCCTCGACTCCGCCCACCAGCTCGGCCTCGTCCACCGCGACGTCAAGCCCGCGAACGTGCTGATCGGCGGCGCCGGCGGGCGCGAATGGGCCTTCCTGACCGACTTCGGCCTCTCCAAGCACGCGACCGAGGCCACCGAGCTGACCGAGAGCGGCAAGTGGATGGGAACGGCCGACTACGCCTCGCCCGAGCAGATCCAGGGAAAGAAGGTGGACGCCCGCAGCGATGTTTACTCGCTCGGCTGCGTTCTGTACGAGTCGCTGACGGGCAGCATTCCCTTCGATCGCCCCGAGCCGGTCGCGAAGCTCTACGCCCACGTCCACGACGCGCCGCCCAAGGTCAGCGACAGCCTGCCCAAGCCCTCCCCCGCGATGGACGAGGTGATCGCCCGCGCGCTGGCAAAGAAGCCAGGCGACCGCTTTCCGTCGGCCGGGGACCTCGGCAACGCCGCGCTCGCCGCCGCGAGCGGCGACCAGGCCGCCACCCCCGAGCGCTCGGTCGCGGTGGGCGAGGCGGC
>Ga0194121_10010412_pt1 | contig 11296 bp, 6 predicted proteins | sample TA2MahCa50mmetaG_FD_148609 | JGI IMG/M metagenome (GOLD analysis project Ga0194121, IMG submission 148609) | Freshwater microbial communities from Lake Tanganyika, Tanzania - TA2015020 Mahale Deep Cast 50m | ecosystem: Environmental > Aquatic > Freshwater > Lake | place: Tanzania: Lake...
AAACAGAAGCATTAATGAAATTTGGATTATTTGCCCCGGGGCCCGACCAATTGTAAGAAGGAATTCCGGTGGCGCCGATTACAGACGCAGAGACCGCTCCCGTTGGAACACAGCTTGAAGCAGTGGGGGTCATTGTATTTATCGCAAGCGTTTGATTCATTGTGATTGTAACAGTATCGGTTCCTGAAAAATTACAGGCATCTGTCGCGGTTATTACATAGGAGACAGTTCCATTTTGAAAAATAGCCCCAGTATATGTATCTCCGGATCCAAGGGCGCCACCCCCAACATCGGTCCATGTGTAAGTATATGGCGCGTAACCACCCGATGCCGATGCAAAAAGTGGAATACTGTCTGTGGCACATTGAACGAAAGGATCATTCTCAGTGATATTAATTATCGGTCCTTCACCAATATAAATGGTTCCAGAGGATATGATGGTGTCTCCACAGGGATTTATAATTTCCACAGTGATAATAACAGATTCAAAACCTTCTGTGATGCCGTCTTGAGTTGGATTAAGGGTTACTATAACTGTATCTTCACCCGGAAGAAATATTACCGTATCAGGTAAAAAGTTGTAGTCAGTTCCTTCAATGGCGTCTCCTGTAATTGTATAATTGATCAATAGGGTATCATTAGTTTGTCCTACAGGGCGTGTAAATATAAAATCAGCATAAGTACACCCTTCCACGATGGTTGTGTCACCAGATACAGTTGCAACCGTAACTGCTACAGCATCGGAAGCAAAACTACCAGCCTCCAAGAACACTCCGGAGTCATAGGCTTGATCCCCTACATTTGAAATCGCTAATTTGATGTGGTAAGTTTGGTTGCATTGTACGGAAGCAGCAGCAGTTAAAACCACTGTGGTTCCGTCATATTGAATTGCGTCGTTGTAAGTTGAGCCAAACTCATTAAATACATAATAGTTTGTGTTCGATTCATCTCCTACGTTATTGATAGTAACAGGAATACCGCCGGGTATGACAGCAATATTGGCTCCGCCCGCCGGGAAACCCGCCAAGGCATATGGCCCCGAAATACCTGGGCCCCACAAAAACAAACCGAATGCATCGTTAAAGATAGATGGGGAATATTCTGGATATTCATCTGAACCAAAAATATATTTAAAACTCATGGTATCCCCGGAGGGAATAAAATCAAACTCCAGTACAACGCCGTTGGTAACAGTTCCATTTGCAATATCATTCAAATGAGGGTCAGAGGCAACATTCGCGGTTGGGGGCATATTATTTGTAAAACTCGGACTTGTGTTTGGTCCCTGAGCGGCAGCGCCATTACCAGTTGTAAGCAGCAAGCCCGCGCTAAAAGGAAAAGTTGGATTGTTGTTGGTGAAAGACGTCACATTCGCTATCGGGCTATTTGCGTTCAATGGATTTCCATTAATTGTTATGTTCGATGCAGTAACACCGAAACCCAAGAGTAAATTATTGATTAGTTGCGTTGGGGTTTGTGTTTCGTTAATGAGAATGCTTTGACAAAAGGATGCTGAGGTGATAAAACAGCATAACAAGGAGATTAAAATCTTATTTTTCAAAATCGACAATTTTTTTAAAGACTTTATATCTTTCAAAAAAGTTGCACATAAAAAATTGTAGAGTTTATAATTTAAAAAAACAATAACTTTTTGCACCTTTGGATACATAAACAAATCAAAAAATGACGAATACACAACTGTTTATCTGCACAGAAAAAGAAAGGTTTTTAGCAGAACTTTTAGACCTGCTCTGCATCCCCTCTGTCTCTGCCGACCCAAAATTTAAAGATGATATAAACGCGTGCGCAAGAATGGTTTCGAATCATTTAATTGCCATAGGTATCGATAATGTAGAGATTTGTCAAACGAAAGGACACCCATTGGTGTATGGGGAAAAAATAGTGAATTTAACTTTGCCTACGGTTTTGGTATATGGACATTATGATGTTCAGCCCGCAGATCCGCTGGATTTATGGCATTCTCCCCCATTTAAACCAGTAATTAAACGAACAGAAATTCACCCAGAGGGGGCTGTATTTGCAAGAGGGGCCTGTGACGATAAAGGACAAATGTTTATGCACTTCAAGGCCGTTGAAGCGATGTTAGCCGCTAATGAATTACCCTGTAATGTGAAATTCATGATTGAGGGCGAAGAGGAGATTGGAAGCGAAAATTTAGCCGAATTCGTAAAAAACAACAAGGAGAAATTAAAAGCTGATATAATTCTCGTTTCAGATACAGGAATGTTGGCAAATGATGTTCCTTCAATTACAACTGGCCTAAGAGGTTTGAGCTATGTCGAAGTAGAAGTTACCGGCCCAAATAGAGATTTGCATTCTGGGCTTTATGGCGGTTGCGTGGCTAATCCGATTAATGTTTTAGCTAATATGATAGCATCATTACATGACGATAAGGGTAAAATCACGATACCGGGATTTTATGATAAAGTGGTTGAGTTATCTGATGAAGAGCGGTCCGAAATGGCAAAAGCGCCATTTTCACATGAAAAATACTGTCAAGCGCTTGATTTAATAGATGTAATGGGGGAGACGGGTTACTCAACACCGGAGCGGGGATCTATTAGGCCAACATTAGATGTAAACGGAATCTGGGGAGGATATACCGGAGAAGGAGCAAAAACAGTTATTGCTTCCAAGGCTTTTGCAAAAATTTCTATGCGTTTGGTTCCCGATCAAGACCCAGAAGAAATCACTCAATTATTCAAACAACATTTTGAAACAATCGCCCCCAAAAGTGTGAGGGTTGTTGTTAAACCACACCATGGAGGAGAGGCAGCAGTGACGCCAATTGATTCCATAGGATACAAAGCCGCAAGCATGGCCTATGAAAAAGCCTTTGGTAAAAAGCCTATACCTGTGAGAAGCGGAGGTAGTATTCCCATCATTGCCATGTTTGAAAAAGAATTAGGTTTAAAGACGATATTAATGGGGTTTGGGTTAGACAGCGATGCTATCCACTCCCCAAATGAGCATTATGGTTTGTATAATTATTACAAAGGAATAGAGACGATTCCTTATTTTTACGAAGCTTTTGCTAAACTTCATTGCGAATGATTAAGCTTATAATTCTCTTTACTCTGCTTATTTTTTCTTCGTGCATTAGCTTCAAAGAGCCAGAATTCAAAGGGAAGAATGGATATGAGATGGGTAAACTGTCAGGTTCTGAAGTTTCATTTACCTTAAAACCAAGAGCATACAACCCCAACATTTATGCGTTGAAAGTGAAAAAATCTGTGCTCGATTTAGAAGTTGAGGGCAAGAACTTTGGAAAAATTTACCTAGAAAAGAAAATTTTTCCAAAAGCAAAAAAAACTTCAGAATTGCAATCAGGCGCAATGTTAAAAGTGATGCCGTTGATGCTTAAAGACGCTGTACGTGTTGTGATAAAAGGAGACCTCAAGGGTGGTGTTCTGGGGGTTTCTAAAAAATTTTCCATTGAATTTGATAAAAAATTAGTCCTAAAATGTTGAACCCATTTAAAAAACCATAAATGCTGTCAAAAGAACACCCAAAAAAATTATTTCTTTTAGATGCATACGCGTTGATTTACCGGGCATATTTTGCATTTGCTAAAAACCCAAGAATAAACAGTAAAGGACAAAACACATCGGCAGCCTTTGGGTTTTCCAATGTCTTGATAGATGTTATAAGAAATGAAAAACCGACGCATTTAGCAGTTGTTTTTGATCCTCCGGGTGGATCAACACAGCGCATGGAGGAATTTGAAGCCTACAAGGCCCACCGAGAAGAAATGCCGGAAGATATTCGCTCCATGATTATGCCCATAAAAAAAATTATTGAGGCATTCAATGTGCCAATACTTGAAGTCGCTGGATTTGAAGCAGATGATGTTATTGGTACGATGGCAAAAATTGCCGATGAAAGAGGATTTGTAACGTATATGATGACCCCAGATAAAGATTATGGTCAGTTGGTAACCGATACTTCGTTTATTTATAAACCGGGAAGAGGAGGAAATCCTCCTGAAATTATGGGAGTAAAAGAAGTTTGCGAAAAATTTGAAGTTCAAAACCCACAGCAGGTAATTGATATTTTAGGTTTGTGGGGCGACACATCCGACAATATACCCGGAATTCCGGGTATTGGAGAAAAAACAGCCAAGCTGCTCATTGCTAAATACGGTTCTCTAGAAAAGCTATTAGAAAACACACATGAATTAAAAGGCAAGCAACAAGAAAATGTAATAGCTTTTGCAGAGCAAGGCTTAGTTTCTAAACGTTTAGCCACAATTATAACAGATGTGGAGGTGGCTTTTGATGAGGAGGCCTTTATCATGTGTGAGCCAGACGCAGAGAAAGTAAAAGAAATATTTACGGAATTGGAATTCAGGAACTTAGCAAGGAGAATTATTGGAGAAGAGATTGTTGTTGTTGCCGAACCCCCAAAGCAATTAACACCCGATATAAACCAACTGGATCTATTTGGTTCACAAAGTTTAGTGGAGCCTCAAGAACCTTTAGAGACAAAACAATACAAAACCATTGTTACGGAAAGACCCAGCTATCACTTAATTACTTCACCAGAAGAGCGAAAAGAGCTATTAGGCTTGCTTTTACAACAAAACCAAGTGTGTTTTGACACAGAAACTACCGACATCGAAGCCATGCATGCCGACTTAGTAGGTTTTTCCTTTTCATACAAAGCAAGAGAAGCCTTCTATGTTGCTGTTCCTTCAGATTTTGAAGCAGCAAAATCAATTGTTCGTGAATTTGAACCCTTATTTTCTTCGGCTGCGATTGAGAAAATCGCACACAACATTAAATATGATTTAAAAGTATTACATCGCTACGGGATCAGTGTTGCCGCACCAACATTTGACACAATGATTGCAAATTATATAATTAATCCCGAAGCAAAACAAGCGATGGATTTTTTAGCAACCTATTATTTGCAGTACCAACCAATATCAATCGAAACGCTAATCGGCAAAAAAGGAAAAGGACAAGGAAACATGCGGGATTTATCTCCAGAGGAAGTCTACCAATATGCTTGTGAAGACGCGGATATTACCTTTCAATTAAAGCAACTGTTTGAGCCCGAAATACAAAAGCCATACCTGCACGACTTGTTTTATAACATGGAAATGCCATTGGTAGAGGTTTTGAAAGACATGGAGCAAGAAGGAATTTCAATAGATGTTCCGGCTATGGAAGAATACTCGAAAGTATTAGACGAGACCTTAATTAATTTGGATGGACAAATTAAGGATTTAGCAGGAGTTCCGTTTAATATCGACTCACCAAAACAATTGGGAGAGGTTTTGTTTGACCATTTAAAAATATCAAGCAAAGCAAAGAAGACCAAAACAGGTCAATACGCCACTTCAGAAGATGTGCTGCAAAAATTCGAGCACGATCATGCGATTGTTCCATTAATACTCGAATATCGTCAAATGAGGAAGTTGAAGAGCACCTATGTGGATCCTTTACCCACTTTGTGTGATCCACTTGACGGCAGAATACACACGAATTTTATGCAAACCGTAACGGCGACAGGACGTTTGAGTTCAAACAACCCAAACCTTCAAAACATACCAATCCGGTCTGCAAAAGGCCGGGAAATTAGACGGGCGTTTGTATCTAGAAGTTCAGAATATAAATTAATGGCGGTTGATTATTCGCAAATTGAATTACGCGTCATTGCTGCATTAAGCGGGGATAAAAACATGATAAGGGCTTTTAGAGAAGGGAAGGACATCCATGCAGCAACGGCAGCCAATGTATTTAATGTCTCGCTTGATGAGGTTTCGAGGGATCAAAGAAGCGCGGCAAAAGCAGTTAATTTCGGAATAATATACGGGCAGTCGGCTTTTGGACTCGCACAAAATCTAAATATTTCAAGAACCGAAGCAAAAACCATCATCGATACTTATTTTGAGCAGTTTGGCACTGTTAAACAATACATGGACGGCGCCATCGCCCAAGCGAGAGAAGTCGGCTATGTAGAAACGATAATGAAACGCAGGAGGTATTTACCGGACATCAATTCTGCCAATGCCGTGGTGAGGGGCTATGCCGAAAGAAACGCGATTAACGCACCAATCCAGGGTTCCGCTGCCGATATAATAAAATTAGCCATGGTCGCGGTACATAGCAAGATGAAAGCTGAAAACGTAAAATCTAAAATGATTTTACAGGTGCACGATGAGTTGGTGTTTGACGTGCATGTTTCAGAGGAATTACTTATGCAGCTGCTGGTAAAGGAGGCGATGGAAAAAGCAGTTCAAATGGAGGTTCCCATGGAAGTAGAATTAAAGTTGGCAAACAATTGGTTGGAGGCGCACTAGCAAGTTAAATGTTATTGAAAAGACATTCATGGAGCGCAATTCTTTTTGATTGTTTTTAGTATTTATTAACCAAGCCAAATTCTTGTTTTCTCAACACTTGAAGTTTACGTGTATATTTGTGCGATTAATAAAAATATACTAAATGGAATTTTGGATTAAAGCAGCACAACTTTTCTTATCGCTTGCTATTCTTGTTACACTTCACGAACTCGGTCACTTTATCCCCGCGGTCTTGTTTAAAACGCGAGTGGAGAAATTCTACTTATTCTTTAACCCATACTTTTCTCTATTCCGATTTAAAAAGGTGAATGGAACATGGAAAACCTCTTGGTTTAGTAAAAAATCTCCAGAGGAGTGGGAAGAAGATAAAAACACAACAGAATGGGGATTGGGGTGGCTTCCATTAGGCGGGTACGTAAAAATTGCCGGAATGATTGACGAATCCATGGATAAGGAGCAACTGGAAAAACCCAAAGAAGAATGGGAATTTCGCTCAAAGAAAACGTGGCAGCGCCTCATTATCATGATTGGTGGGGTTACCGTAAACCTTATTTTAGGGTTTATTATATACATGGCAGTTTTGTTAGTCTGGGGATCAGAACAAGTAGACACCTCTAAACTTTCTGATGGAATGAGCGTCCACCCATACATGAATACGTATGGAATTGAGTCGGGAGATAAAATAATTAAAGTTGAAGGAAAAGAGGTCACTAGTATTAATGAGATTAATAAAGAAGTCCTGCTGCGGGATGCTAAAAGCCTAACAATACAGAAAAAATCAGGCGAGGTGAAAGAGATTTCGCTTCCCGAAGGAATAGACATGGATTTGTTCCATGCGGGCGCCATGCCAATGGTGAGCTATAGAATGTATGCGGCGGTTGTCGATTCAGTTTTTGACGATAGCCCGGCAAAAACAGCCAAATTGAATGCGGGAGATTCTATTTTAAAAGTGAATAATAAAACCATTACTTATTTTGATGAATTACAAGCTGAATTATATCGTTGCAAGGGGCAACAAGCAACACTCACGGTTCAACGCGGAAAGGAAACAAAACAGTTAAAATCAGATGTGAGGGAAGACGGAACTTTGGGGTTTAAAATGAAGAACACTAGGGTCGCAAATGAAAAAGCCTATACTATTAAAGATTATTCTTTTGTAGAGGGAATTTCTCAGGGATTCTCCTATGGCGCTAATATCTTAAGCGACTACATAGCCCAATTCAAATTTATTTTTACGGAAAAAGGAGCGGCCTCTATTGGCGGTTTTGCTTCAATAGGTAATATGTTTCCATCCTTATGGAATTGGCAGGCGTTTTGGCTTAACACGGCGCTACTTTCTATCATTTTGGCCTTTATGAATATTTTACCGATTCCTGCGTTAGACGGCGGACATGTTGTTTTTCTTTTGTACGAAATGATAACTGGTAAGGAGGCGCCACAGCGCGTTCTTGAGGTTGCGCAGTACATTGGGCTTGCACTTCTTCTCGGCCTTATGATATATGCTAATGGTAACGATATCGTTAAGTTCTTTTTTAAATGATTCGCCTAGTACTTATTCTCTTCACTGTTAATGTTGCATTAGCCCAACAAAGCTGGATGGGTACATGGTATGGCAAATTAGCCATTCAAGGCCAAGAGCTGAGGTTAAATTTACACCTCACAAATGACAAAAACACTTGGAAAGGAACCCTAGACAGTCCCGATCAAGGAGCATTTGGAATTCCGGCCACTAAGGTGGAAATACAAGAGGATAGATTAACATTTGAAGTCAAAAACATAGGTGTTTCTTATACCGGAGTGCTTAAAGGAGAAGAGATTCAAGGCAACTTCAAGCAAGGCGGGATGAGTATGCCAATGGCGCTTTCTCGGAAAGAACCGTCGGTGGAAAAACCAAAACGGCCTCAGGAACCAATACCCCCTTTTCCATACAGAGAAGAAGAGGCTGTTTTTAAAAATGGAGAAGCAAAACTTGTTGGAACCCTGACTTTACCTCAAGGAGAAGGTCCATTTTCTGCTGTAGTTCTCGTGAGTGGTTCTGGCCCCCAAGACCGCAATGAGGAAATTTTAGGTCATAAGCCATTTCTAGTGATTGCAGATCATTTAACTCGAAATGGTATCGCAGTTTTACGTTACGATGATCGAGGAACAGGTCAATCTTCAGGAGTTTCTTTTATGGATGCGACATCTAAAGATTTTATGGAAGATGCGTCCGCGGCCGTAGATTATTTACAGGGACATCCACTCATCAATAAAGGGAAAATCTCTCTGTGTGGCCATAGCGAAGGCGCTATGTTGGCGGTAATGCTCGGGGCAAAAAGAAGAGATTTAGCTTCAATTGCCTTGCTTGCTGGCCCTGGAATCAAGGGAGATTCGTTATTACTTTTGCAACAAGCACTCATTGCGAGATCCGAAGGAATGAAAGAAAAAGAAATACAAGAGTTGAACACCTTTAATAAAAAATTGTTTTCAGGAATGCTTGTCGCGAAAGACATGAGCTCGTGCAGAGAATTTGTGGAAGGGGAGTTTCGAAAATACGCTAAAAAACTCTCTAAGAAGGAAATCAAACAATATGGGTCTAAAGAGAAATTCGTTGAAAGTTGCACTAACATATTTGTAAATCCATGGATGTTGTATTTCTTATCCTACGACCCAACCCTTGACTTAACCCGCGTTTCTTGTAAGGTTCTTGCATTAAATGGCGATAAAGATTTACAGGTTCCATCCAAAGAAAATTTAGCGGCTATAAAACGAAATGTATTAAACGTTACGGGCAATAACAAATACTTAGAATTACCGAATTTAAATCACCTTTTTCAGGAAACGAAAACGGGCGCAGTATCCGAATACGGCCAATTGGAACAGACAGTTTCTCCGGAGGTGCTAAACATACTGAGCGAATGGCTCATGGCTCCATAAAACAATATTTCTAATAAATTGTTAACGAAAAAACACAAAATGTCTTATTGCCTAGACCTTTTATACAGAAAAAGACTTGCAACAAAAGAAGTTAGAATAGGTAATATGACAATGGGAGCGAATAATCCTATTCGATTACAATCTATGACTACAACCGATACAATGGATACTGCAGCGTCTGTAGCTCAATCCATACGTATGATTGAGGCAGGTTGTGAGTTGGTGCGATTGACGGCCCCAAGTAAAAACGAAGCAGTAAACCTTAGTGTCATTAAAAATTCTTTGAATGAAAAAGGGTATAATACACCTTTAGTTGCGGATATTCATTTTACACCCAATGCTGCTGAAATCGCCTCGGGACTTGTAGAAAAAGTTCGTGTGAACCCAGGTAATTATGCCGACAAAAAGAAATTTGAAGAAATAGAATACACTGACGAAAGTTACGAGGCTGAGCTGTTACGCATTGAGGAAAAATTTACTCCACTTGTACTATTGTGTAAAAAGCATGGAACCGCTATGCGTATTGGGACGAATCACGGATCTTTGTCTGACAGGATTTTAAGTCGTTATGGTGACACACCTGCAGGCATGGTAGAATCTGCTATGGAATTTATTCGCATCTGTGAAAAATTAGATTATGACCAGTTGGTAGTTTCAATGAAAGCCAGCAATACCATCGTGATGGTGCAGGCGTATAGGCTTTTGGTAGCCGAAATGTTGAAGAGGGGGGTGATATACCCGCTACACTTGGGCGTAACTGAGGCGGGTGAAGGGGAAGATGGTAGAATAAAGTCAGCGGTAGGAATTGGAGCTTTGTTAGAGGATGGCATTGGCGATACTATTCGCGTTTCTCTTACAGAAGAACCTGAGTTTGAAATTCCTGTTGCCCGCAAATTGGCTGAAAAATGTCAAAACAAAGACAATATTAAATCGACACAAGAAGAAGTTACAGATTTACCTTACAATCCTTTTGATTATCAAAGAAGCCCTTCTTTTTCGGTTCATAATATCGGGAATCAACAAGTGCCTGTGGTTGTGGGGGATTTATCGTTGCGTCATGAGATAACACCAGCAAGCTTATTTGGGTTGGGTTATGTGTATTCGGTTCCCTTGGATAAGTGGAATGTTCTGGATCTTGCAGCGGATTATGTTTATATTGGAAGAAACATTATAAATTTCGAGCTCCCAGGCACCCTGGGGGTTATCACTTCGTTTGAATTATGGCAAGCGAAGCATCAAAATAAACCGGGGTTTTATCCTCTTTTGACAAATGAAAATTTGTCATTTTTAGATAAAAATCAAAAAGGATTCCTACTGGTAAATGCCGAAGAGGAAGTCTCAATCGAATGGAGCCAATACACCCAATTAGTTTTAGTGGTGCAAACAAAGTTTGCAAATAAAACACAGTTGTTTCGTCAATTTCGTTTGAATTATGCGAAAAAACAACTTAAAAATCCTGTAGTCATGCGGACAACTTCCCATGAAAAAGAAGCCGAGACTTTTCAATTAACGGTGGCTGCCGATATGGGCGCAACTTTTATTGACGGCTTTGGTGACGGTATTTGGATTTCTGCCGAGCAACCCCCACAATTGATTAATTCCACTTCCTTTGGGATACTTCAGGCAACTCGCTCCCGCATTTCAAAAACGGAATATATTTCCTGCCCCTCGTGCGGAAGGACGCTTTTTGACTTACAAGAAACGACAGCTAAAATTCGTGAAAAAACAGCTCATTTAAAAGGAATTAAAATTGGAATAATGGGTTGTATAGTGAACGGCCCCGGGGAAATGGCAGATGCCGATTACGGTTATGTAGGAACGGGTCCGGGCAAGATTAATTTGTATAAAGAAAAAACCGTTGTGAAAAGAAACATACCTGAAGACGATGCTGTACAAGCCTTAATTGATCTCATAAAGGAACACGACGATTGGGTTGAAACCACTAGTTAGAACCTTCCGTTTCTCAATTATAATAAGTTGTTTCGTTAGTCATAAAAGGCGGGAATATTCATTGTAAACCCTTTTTGGCAGTCGCTTATTTAATTAAAAAGA
>Ga0194121_10010413_pt1 | contig 11295 bp, 13 predicted proteins | sample TA2MahCa50mmetaG_FD_148609 | JGI IMG/M metagenome (GOLD analysis project Ga0194121, IMG submission 148609) | Freshwater microbial communities from Lake Tanganyika, Tanzania - TA2015020 Mahale Deep Cast 50m | ecosystem: Environmental > Aquatic > Freshwater > Lake | place: Tanzania: Lake...
CGCGAGGGCGAGGGCGAGCGCCACCCGCAGGGGCACCGTGAGCGCGACGAAGGTGAGCGAGTTCACCCCCGCGGTCCGGAAGAGCGGATCGGCGAGCACCTCGCGGAAGTTCGCGAGCCCGCGCCACGCGGGCGCCGACAGCCCGTCGTACGCGGTGAACGCGAGCGCGACCGAGAGCGCGACGGGGACCGCGACGAGCAGCGCGACGCCGGTCAGGTACGGTGCGAGCAGCAGCGAGAGCGACGCGCGGTAGCCGATCGTGGTCCCGTCCTTGGCGCAGAGTCTAGGCTAGTATGACCAGTCGAGGAGACTCGACATGCGTTTCGGCCTGTTCACGAGCATGGGGAATCAGACGTGGAGCGGCGTGCTGGAGCTCTGGCGCCACCTGGAAGCGACGGGCTGGGACGCCGCCTGCGTGACCGACCACTTCATGCCGAACAACCCGCAGCGCGAGGGCTCCACGCTCGAGGCGTGGAGCACGCTGAGCGCGCTGGCCGCGCTGGTCCCGCGCATGCGGGTCGGGACGATCGTGCTCGGGAACACGTACCGCCACCCGGCGGTCGTGGCGAAGATGGCCGCGCAGGTCGACATCATCTCCGGCGGCCGGCTCATCCTCGGCATGGGCTCCGGCTGGCAGGAGAACGAGCACGAGGCGTACGGCATCCCCTTCTACACGATGCGCGAGCGCCTCGAGCGGCTCGACGAAGCGTGCCAGGTCATGCGCGCGCTCTTCACCGAGCGCCGCAGCACGTGGAAGGGCCGCTATTATCAGCTCTCGGAAGCGCCGCTCGATCCGAAGCCCGTGCAGCAGCCGTATCCGGAGCTGATGATCGGCGGCGGCGGCGAGAAGGTCACGCTGAAGATCGTGGCGAAGCACGCCGACCGCTGGAACATCTGGGGCGGCCCGAAGACCGCCGCCCGCAAGGGCGCGATCCTCGATCAGCATTGCGCCGCCGTCGGCCGCGATCCGAAGACCGTCACCCGCTCCGCGAACATGGCGCTGATGATCACGGACAAGCCCTCGGACGTGGACACGCTCGCGCAGTTCATCGGTGCGCGCATGGGCGTGCACGTCGCCGACCCGCGCGACACCTGCCTAGCCGGCACTCCGGATCAGATCCGCGAGCAGCTCCACCAGCTCCGCGCGGCCGGCGTGGACCTGCTGTTCATCCCGAGCATGATGCGGCCGCCGCAGGGCTTCCCGCCGCTGCGCGAAGACCTCGACCGGTTCATCGCGGAGATCGCCCCGGCATTCCGCTCGGCGTGACGGCCACGCGTGCGATAGTAAAGGAGCGATGAGCCCCGAGCTGTCGATCATCCTGCCCGTGTACAACGAGGTCGAGAGCCTTCCCATCCTCTGGGACGAAGTGCGCGAGACCATCGAGACGCTCGGGCGCACCACGGAAGTCCTCTTCGTCGACGACGGCTCGAGCGACGGCAGCACCGAGTTCATGCGCGACCTCGCCAAGCGCGATCCGCGCGTGCGCCTGCTGCGCTTCGAGGCGAACGCGGGGCTGAGCGCGGCGTTCTACGCGGGGTTCCAGGCCGCGCGGGGCGAGGTGGTCGCCACCATGGACTCGGATCTCCAGACCAACCCGCGCGACCTCGTCACGCTGTACGCGCGGCTCGCGAACGCGGACGCCGTGGTGGGCTGGCGCTCGATCCGCCACGACACGTGGCTCAAGCGCATGTCGTCGAAGATCGCGAACGCCGTGCGCGACGGCGTGACCCGCGACCGCGTGCGCGACAGCGCGTGCAGCCTGCGCCTCATGCGGCGGCATTGCCTGGCGGCGATCCCACCGTTCGCGGGCATGCACCGCTTCGTGGTGACGCTGCTCCACCTCGCGGGCTACACGGTGGTCGAGGTGCCGGTCACCCACCGCAAGCGCCGGTACGGCCGGTCGAAGTACGGCGTGCGCAACCGGATCGTGACGGCGTCGGTCGACCTGCTCGCCGTGCGGTGGATGATGTCGCGGCGGCTGCGCTACCGCGTGGCCGAGGACACGGGCGGCGACGAGGCGTAGGCCTCGGTCTCCCGCCGCGCCCGGCTCACGCGGCGAAGCAGCGCCCCCACGATCACGAGGTTGATCACCCCGCTCCCCACCGCGTCGAGGTACGGGCGCGTGTAGCTCCCCGTCATGTCGAACGCATGCCCGCCGTGCCAGCCGCCGAGCCCCATGCCGAGCCACGCGAAGCCGACCACCACGGCGAGGGCCGTCGCCGCCACGCGTGGCGGCACCATCTCGCGGATGCAGACCCAGATCGACGTCATGACGCCGCTGAAGCCCATGCCGAAGATCGCGCTCAGCACGTAGAGCACCGGCAGCGACTCGACCTGCGTGAACCAGAACACCAGCGTGGTCTGGAGCAGCGACGCGAGGAAGTACGTGCGCAGCCCGCCGAGATAGTCCGTGAGCCGGCCGAGCAGCACGCGGCCGAGGACGCCGGAGCCCATGATGACGAAGAACACGCGCACGGCGTCCTGGTACTCGAGCCCGCGGTCGGTGAGCATCGCGACGGTGTGGACGATCGGCACCGACATGGTGGAGCAGCAGAAGATCGACGCCGCGCTGAGCCAGGCGACGAGGACCGGCGTCGACAGCGCCCCGCGCGGCGCGGCGGCGGGAGGCGCGGTGCGCGCGGCGGCCATCAGCGGCGGCGTCCGCACCAGCAGCGCGAGCGGCACCGCGAGCGCCGCGTAGACCACCGCGAGCACGACGTACGCCGTGCGCCAGCCGTGGGCGACCATCACGTGCCCGGCGAGGAACGCGACGCAGGCCTGCCCGAGCGGGCCGCCCGCGGACAGAATCCCGAGCGCGGTGCCGCGGCGGCGCGTGAACCACAGGCCGACGTTCGCGATGATCGGCACGTTGACGGCGGCGATGCCGATCCCGCCGAGCAGGATGTAGAACGCGTAGAACTGCGGCAGCGAGCCCTGCTGGGACAGCAGGAAGAGCGCGGTCGGCTGCGCGCACGCGCCGATGATCGCGATCGGCCGCGTGCCGAAGCGATCGGCGAGCCGCCCCCACACCACGCCCGCGATGCCGATGGTCAGCGCGGCCGAGGTGTACGCGATCGCCGTGTCGCCGCGCGGCCAGCCGAACTCCGTGGACACGGGCTTCAGGAACACCGAGAGGCTGGACAGCGCGCCGAGGTTCAGCGCGACGAGCACGGTCCCGATGGCGAGCATCACCCAGGCGTAGCGCGGTTCGGGAGCGTCGGGCGTCATGGCCGGACGGAGCGAGCGATCACGCGGGCAGTGTAGCGGAGACGGCGCGGGCGAGCAGCGCGTACTTGGCGAGCGTGCGGTGCGTGTGGAGATGGGCGGGCCCCGAATGGCGATTTGTTTGGAGATGGGCGGGCCCCGAATGGCCCCCCATACCCCCCAGGGTTTCTTCGCGGTCGATCGTTTGCACAAAGGCGTCGAGGACGTGGGCGAAGTGCGTTTCGTGGCCGCCGTCCAGTCGCGCGGGGATCGCGATCTCGTACGCGCCGTCCGCGGCATCGACCACGGTCACGCCGGGCCATTCGCCCTGCCACGCGGCGACCGTCGCGCGCAGCGCGCGGGCGCACGGCTCCGGCGCGCCGCGCGGCTCCACGACGAGGCGGCGGCGATGGCCCGTGCGCGGCCCCTGCGAAAGGCGCACGTCCGCCCGCTCGCCGCGCGCGACCAGCGACGACGCGTCGCCGCCGCCGGGCGGTGTCTCCACCTCCCACCCGCAGCGCGCGCGCACGGCGACGCGGCCCACGCGGAAGTCGAGCTCGGCGTTGCACGCGTAGACCAGCGCATCGCCCTCGACGACCGCGCGCAGCGACGGCGCGATCTCCGACTCGCCGGTGATCGCGCGGAAGGCGTCGAGCGGCACGCGGGTCGGCCACAGGCGCGCGCCCACGAGCTCGGGCGGCGTGTCCTCGCCGGCCAGCCACTGGGCGCGATCGACGAGATGCGTCGGAATGTCGACCACCCCGCTGCCCTGCACGCCGACGTCGAAGAACCACCACGGCCGTCGCAGGGGCACGCCGTCGACGCGCTTGGCGAGGTGATGCACGCTGTCCAGCTCGAGCGCGGGCGTGGCGGCGCGGAAGCCGCCGAAGACGTCGCCGCTGCCCACGAGCCGCGCCAGCGCGCGCGCCGCGAGGTCGTGGCGGCCGGTCATGATCTCGGCGACCCACGGCGGGCCGGCGAGGCTCGCGCGGATGTCCGCGAGATCCTCCGCGCGGACGAGCCACGGCTTGTCGGCCAGCACGTGGAAGCCCGCCTCGTGCAGCCGGCGGATCGCGCGCGCCTTGCCGGCGTTCCTGCCCGCCACGACCACGACGTCGCCGCGGCGCTCGGCGATCAGCGTCGCGAGCGGATCGGCGGTGGTCACGACGTCGACGCGCCAGGGATGCGGAAAGCGCCGCACGAGCGCGAGGAAGTCCCGCCGTTCGGCGTCGTCCGGCGCGTAGACGACCAGCTCGTCCGCCACCCGCGGGTGCGGCGTGCGCACCGTGAGCGCGGCGTGGAAGTGCCCGGGGGCGAGGAACAGCAGGCGATGCGGGTTGTCCACGGCTCCGCCGGATCGTACAGTGGCGCGCATGATTCTCGCCAACCGCGTCGCCATCGTCACCGGAGCGGGCAAAGGGATCGGCAGCGCGACCGCGCTGGCGCTGGCGGATGCCGGCGCCGACGTCGCGTGCGTCGACATCGACTGGCAGGCCGCGCGCGACACCTCGGCCGGCGTCGGGGGGCTCGGGCGCAAGAGCCTGCCGATCCAGACCGACATCGGCGACCTTGCCGCCATCGACGCCATGGTCCGGCAGGTCGTCGCCACGTTCGGCCGGATCGACATCCTGGTCAACAACGCCGGCGTCACCCGGCGCGCGTACATCATGGATCTCACCGAAGCCGACTGGGACCGCATCATGCGCGTGAACGGCAAGGGCCTGTTCTTCTGCCTCCAGCGCGTGGCGCGCGAGATGATTCCGCGGCGCACCGGCGTCATCCTCAACATGGCGTCGGTCGCCGGCAAGGGGTTCGTGGGCGCCTCGAACGCGATCTACGCGCAGAGCAAGGGCGGCGTGATCGGCCTCACGCGGCTCGCGGCGCTCCAGCTCGCGCAGCACAACATCAACGTCAACGCGATCTGCCCGGGGACGACGGTCACCGAGCTCTCGCAGGCGAACCTCGCCGCGCGCGCGGCCGAGCACGGCGTGACGGTCGAGGAGATGGAGCGGCGGCGCAACGCGAACATCCCGCTGGGGCGGCCCAACGAGCCGTTCGACGTCGCCGCCCTCGCCGTGTTCCTCGCCTCGCCCGGCGCGCGCAACATCACCGGGCAGTCGTTCAACGTCGACGGCGGCGTTATCTTTGATTGACCTGCGACCGGGAGGAGACCCATGAGCCTGTTCAAGCAGCTCAACCACGTCAGCATCACGGTCACCGACGTCGAGAAGGCCCGCGAGTTCTACTCCGGCGTCCTGGGCTTCACGGAGATCCCCCGGCCCGCGTTCGACTTCCCCGGTATCTGGTACAGCCTCGGCGGCGACCTGAGCCTGCACATCATCCTGAACGACAAGCTGGTCCGGCCCGCCGTGGAGCGCGAGAAGATCATCGCGCGCTACGCGCACTTCGCGGTGTGGACGGACGACTGCGACGAGACCGCGCGCAAGATCGGCGAGCTCGGCCTCACCACCCGCGACGTGATCTCCGGGCCGACGGGCCTGCGCCAGGTCTTCGTGAAGGACCCCGACGGCAACATGGTGGAGTTCATCGGGCCCTCGAAGAACGCCGGCGAGCGCCGCATGGAGACGCCCGCGTGAGTGCGGAGCGCGAGGCCGTCCATCCGGAGGTCGCGCGCGCGCTGCGAGCGCGCAGCGGGATGGAGCGGCTTCGCCTCGCGCACGAGACGTGGATCCTGACCCGTGATCGCCTGCGCGCCTACCTTGCCGCGCGCCATCCGCAATGGTCGGCCGAAGAGGTCGAGCGCGCCGCCGCTCGCCGGATGCTCGATGACCCAGGCCGAGCTGCTCCGATATCTCGTTGAGGTCCTCGAGTCGCTGAGCGTCGACTACATGATCGGCGGCTCGCATGCCGGGATCTACTACGGCGAGCCGCGCCTCACGCGGGACATCGACGTGATCGTCGACCTGCCGCCGGACCGTATCGCGCCGCTCCTCGCCCGATTCCCGGCTGACGACTTCTACGTCGATGAGGCCGCCGCACGCGAGGCGGTCACGACCCGCGGCCAGTTCAACATCATCCATCCGGCATCCGCGATGAAGATCGACGTCTACGTCAGCCCGGACACAGCGTACGACCGGGAGCGGCTGCGCCGCCGCGATCGGCTGCCGATCGTTCCGGGTGTCGACGCCTACTTCGTGAGACCGGAGGACGTCATCCTCTACAAGCTGCTCTACATCCAGCAGGTGGACTCGGCCATGCACGCGCGCGACGTCGTCGGCATTCTCAGGGTGTCGGGCGGCGAGCTCGACGCGCGTTATATTGCCCACTGGGCGGAGCAGCTCGGTGTGCGCGCGCTGTGGGACCGCCTCCGCACACAGGCCGAGTGAGAAAGGGCCCCGATGGCTGACGCGCTCTCGACGATCCTCGAATCCACCACGCCCGAGCGGCTCGCGACCGGGTTCCAGTTCACCGAAGGGCCGCTCTGGCACCCCGACGGCTTCTACTACTTCGTCGACATTCGCCGGAGCCGCATCCACAAGATCGCGCCCGGCAAGCCGGCGGAGCTCGTGCGCGACGACAGCGGCGAGACGAACGGCACGACGTTCGATCTGCAGGGCCGCGTGGTCGTGTGCGAGGGTGGCCATCGCCGCGTGACGCGCTGGAACGGAGATCTCAAGACCGGCGGCGAGACGTTGATGGATCGCTGGCAGGGCAAGCGGCTCAACCGCCCCAACGACGTCGCGTGCAAGTCCGACGGCAGCCTCTGGGTCACCGACCCCGGCTATCGCGTGCCGTTCGAGCAGCGCGAGCTGCCGCACGCCGCGGTCTATCGCATCGCGCCCGACGGCGCGATCACCATGGCGGCGGACTTCGAGTATCCGAACGGGCTCGCGTTCTCGCCCGACGAGCGGCGGCTCTACGTGGCGAACACGCGCTGGGCGCAGTACATCCACGTGCTCGAGCTCGACAGCGCGGGCACGATGATCCGCCGGCGGATCTTCGCCGGGATGCCGTCGGACAGCGACAAGAACGGCGTGCCCGACGGCATGAAGGTGGACGTGGAGGGCCGCGTGTACTGCACGGGCCCCGGCGGTTGCTGGGTGTTCGCGCCCGACGGCACGCACCTCGGGACCATCGTGCTGCCGGAGTACCCGGCGAACGTCGCGTTCGGCGGGCCCGACCTCAAGACCTTGTTCTTCACCGCGAACACCTCGGTCTACACGCTGCGCGTGAAGGTGCCGGGCGTTCCCCATCCCTGGTACTCCAAAAGGAAGTGACCGCTCCATGACGATCAATTTCGGCACGTTCCTCCTGATGCAGTCGCCGTCCGCGCGCCCCTCCCAGGAGATCTACGACCGCGCGGTCGAGATCGCGCAGGCGTCCGAGAGCCTGGGCTTCGGCAACATCTGGCTGGCCGAGCACCACTTCTCTACGTACGGCTATCTCGCGCGGCCGGCGCAGCTCGCCACGTACCTCGCCGCGAAGACCACGAAGATCCGCGTGGGCACCGCCGTCATCGTGGTGCCGCTGCACCACCCGCTGATCGTCGCGGAGGAGATCGCCACGCTGGACCTGCTCGCCAAGGGCCGCGTCGACATCGGGCTCGGGCGCGGCTACCAGTACTACGAGTTCGAGCGCCTCGGCCTCGAGCTCGACAGCGCGCGCGGCCGGTGGGAGGAGTCGGTCGACGTCATCCTCAAGGCGTTCAGCGGCAAGCCGTTCTCCTACGACGGGAAGTTCTTCAAGATCCCGGAGACCTCGATCTTCCCGCTGCCGTACCAGCAGCCGCACCCGCCGATCTGGGTCACCGCGCAGAGCCCCGACTCGATCGACGCGGCCGTGCGCCGCGGCTTCAACGTGCTGACCGGCGGCTTCGGCGTGTCGATCGAGCGCCTGGCGGAGTTCCGCAAGCTCTTCGACAAGGTCGTCGCGGAGACGCCGGGCAAGGCCCCGCAGATCGGCGTGCAGCGCGCGGTCTACGTGACCGACAACGACGCCGATGCCCGTGCCGCCGCCGAAGAGGCGCGCTGGAACATGCGGGTCACGCTGAGCCTGCGGAACCACTACGAGAAGGTGGAGCAGGGCCGCGCGATCCCGGTGCCCGCGCCGAACGAGCCCGACCTGGACGACCTGATGGAGCGCTACCTGGTGGTCGGCACGCCGGCGACGGTGATCCGGCAGCTCCGGCGCGTGAAGGAGCTGGTCGGCATCAGCCACTTCAACTGCAGCTTCTGGTTCGGCGACCTCGACCAGACGCGCGTGCTGCGCTCGATGGAGCTCTTCGCGCGCGAGGTGATGCCGGCGTTCCGCTGAGCGCGGCTACCAGGGAAAGAGGTCGTCGATCGCGAGCGTGCGATCCGGCGCAGCGAGTGGAGCGACACGCTCGCCGGGACGCACCACGCGCACGTCCGCGTAGTCCCACCCGTACGGGGCTGCCGGCGACGCGCGCGGATCGCGCCGAACCTCGACCACGCGATCGGCGAGGTTGACGATCCAGTACTCGGGCCGGCCCGCGCGAGCGTAGAGGCTCGACTTGTACCGACGGTCCATCGTGTGGCTCGTCAGCGTCACTTCCACCACGAGCACCGGATCGGCGGGGTGGTCCCTGCCGTACTCCCGAACGTTGCCGCGGACGACCGCAACGTCAGGCTCGGGCTCCGACACGTCGTCGAGCGCGATGGGCCCCTGGGAACGGACCCACCACCCGGCACCGAACGCTTCCGCGAGCGCATGGACGACCAGGGTGATCGCGTTGTAGTGGTACCCGGCCTGCGGCTCGGCCACGACGAGCTGGCCGTCGATCAGCTCGATCCTGTCGGTCGTGTCGAAGACGCCCCGCTCGATCAGCAGGTCGTACTCCTTGCGGGTCCAGCGCTTGAGCTCGAGCTCGTCGGACATCGGCGCCTCCGTCGCGACTGTAGCCACGCGGCGCCGCACGCGTCAACGTGACGGAACGGATACCATCGCGGACATGCTGATGCGATCGATCCCCTCCTCCGGCGAGCAGATCCCGGCTATCGGCCTCGGCACGTGGCAGGCGTTCGACATCGGCGGCTCCGCGGCCGAGCGGGCGCCGCGGCGCGAGGTGCTGCAGCGCTTCGTCGCGGCGGGCGGCGCCGTGATCGATTCCTCGCCGATGTACGGCAAGGCCGAAGCGGTGGTCGGCGAGCTCGCCGCCGAGGCCGGCCTCGTCGATCGCCTGTGGGTCGCGACGAAGGTGTGGACGAGCGGCCGCGACGCCGGCCTCGCGCAGATGGAGCGGTCGCTCCAGCTCCTGCGCAAGACGCCGCTCGACCTGATGCAGATCCACAACCTGCTCGACTGGGCGACGCACCTGCCCGTGCTGCGCGAGTGGAAGCAGGCGGGACGCATCCGCTACGTGGGGATCACGCACTACACCGCGAGCGGCTACGACGCGCTCGAGCGCGTGCTGCGCGCCGAAGCGCTCGACTTCGTCCAGCTCAACTACTCGCCCGAGGAGCGCGAGGCGGAGCGCCGGCTCCTGCCGCGCGCGCGCGAGCGCGGGGTGGCCGTGATGGTGAACCGGCCGCTCGTGTCCGGCGGGCTCGCGCGCAGCGTGCGCGGGCGGCCGCTGCCGTCGTGGGCCGCCGAGCTCGGCTGCACGAGCTGGGCGCAGGTCTACCTCAAGTGGATCCTCGCGCACCCGGCCGTCACGTGCGTGATCCCCGCGACCAGCTCCCCGGAGCACCTCGCGGGCAACATGGCCGCCGGGCTCGGCGCGCTTCCCGACGACGCGACGCGAGAGCGCATCGCCGCGTCGCTCGCACGCTAGCGCGTCGCTCGCACGCCAGGTGGTCGCGCGTTAGGTCGCGACCTCCTTCAGGATCAGGTTCAGCTCGACCTGGTTGCACGTGTAGCTGAACGTGTACGAGTGCCCGCTCGCCGCGAGCACCTTGCGCATGTCGCTCCCGACGACGGTGTTGATGTAGACCTTCACCGCGTTCGGCACCGACAGCATCGCCTCGTAGAAGCGACGGGGCCGGCGCGTCTTGCCGTCCCGCGTGGTGATCGTGGCCTGCATCAGCATGGCCTTCGCGTCCGGGAAGATGACCCAGATCGGCTTGATCCCGAGCCCGCTCGACAGGCGCTCCTGGTACCAGTCGAGCTCGTCCCAGCACCAGTTCGAGCGCAGCCACTGGCCGGTGAGCAGGAAGATCATCGTCTTCGAGTTGCCCATCGCGCCCTGGTAGAACGACTTCCAGAACGGGTTCGACATCTTGAAGATGCCGAGCTTCTGGTCCCACGTGTACTTCGTGCCCGGATCGACCTTGAGCGACTCGGCGTCGAGGTAGACGAAAGCCGGGTTGCCGTTGAAGGGCAGGTTGTACTTCTGCATGATGTTGCGCCGCAGCTCCATCGCGAACTCGAAGCCGCCGGAGGCGCCGCCGAAGCTGAGGATCACGCGCGTGTTGTCGACACTGAACTGTCCGACCTGCGAGGGATTCGTGAGGATCTGGGCGATCGACATGCCGAAACTCTAGCAAGCGACCCGCGGCGCCTCGAAGCGTTTTCGACGCCGGTACGCAAGATGCATTCGTTACATGGCATGGAGACCCTGCGGTTCGACAGCCTGACGCACGCGATCCTCCGCATCGGCGTGGGCCTGCTCTTCCTGCAGCACGGCTTACAAAAGGTCTTCGGCATGTTCGGCGGCGAAGCGGTCCCGCTCGGCTCGATGATGGGCGTGGCGGGCCTCCTCGAGCTCGTCGGCGGCGTGATGCTGATCGCGGGATTGCTCACGCGCCCGGTCGGCGCGGTCCTCGCGATCGAGATGCTCGCGGCGTACTTCATGGCGCACCAGCCCCAGGGCGGGATGCCCGTGCAGAACGGCGGCGAGCTGGCGCTGCTCTTCGCGCTGACGTTCGTGTTCCTCGCGGGGCACGGCGCGGGACCGCTGAGCGTGGACGGCGCCATCGCCCGCGCGCGCGCGCGCCGCGACGTGGAGGCCGAGGACTTCCGCCGGGCGGCGTAGCCGCGCGGCCTAGCCCGGACTATTCATGAAGGCACTCGTCCGAGACCGCGACGGCTCCAGCGAGCGCACAGTTGCGAGTTCGTGAGCTGAAACGAGCGCGCGGAGCGGCAGTACTACGATCGTGGCCCCGCGGGCG
>Ga0194121_10010415_pt1 | contig 11294 bp, 8 predicted proteins | sample TA2MahCa50mmetaG_FD_148609 | JGI IMG/M metagenome (GOLD analysis project Ga0194121, IMG submission 148609) | Freshwater microbial communities from Lake Tanganyika, Tanzania - TA2015020 Mahale Deep Cast 50m | ecosystem: Environmental > Aquatic > Freshwater > Lake | place: Tanzania: Lake...
CCGGGAACCGCCGCTGGGACCGCCCGCACGCGGACCGCCGGGACCGCGCGACTCGCGCTCGCGCGCCTCGGTCACCGACAGGCTGCGACCGCCGAAGGGCCGACCGTTCAGCCCCGCGATCGCCGCCGCGAGCTGCTCGGGCGTCTCCATGTCCACGAATCCAAAGCCGCGCGGCCGCCCGGTCTCGCGATCGAGGATGATCTGGGCCGAGCGCACCGTCCCAAACTCGGCGAACAGACCGGCGAGGTCGGACTGGTTGATGGAGAAGGGAAGGTTGCCAACGTATGCCCTGGCCATGGCTCGAGCGGGGATCTTGCTGGGACTCGCGACGCGGGTCGGGAGGGGGGAATCTGGAGAGCGAGCCTCGCGCCGCAGAAACAACTCCGCACGACGCCGCGCGCTCGCCCGTCAGGAAGGTTAGCCGCTCCCGTCAAAAACGGTCAAGACCCGCAGAAACCAGCCCTTTTCCCCCCGCGGCCGCCATAGTCCACCCGCCCGCGGACCGTCGCAGCCGGCATCGGGCTCGCTTAGCATGCCGGCCATGCTGAGCATGCTGATCGCGGGTGCGGCGTGGGCGCAGGTGGCGCCGGTCGAGGTTCCCAAGCTGGCGCTGCCGACGCCGCAGCAGGTGGCGTGGGCGGATGCGGAGGTCGGGATGTTCGTGCACTTTGCGCCGAACACTTGGCAGGACGCGGAGTACGACCAGCTGTCGACGCCGCTCCAGGCACTCGATCCCAAGGCACTCGACACGGACCAGTGGGTGCGCGTGGCGCAGTCGATGGGCGCGGGCTACATCGTGTTCGTGGCGAAGCATGTCGGCGGGTTCTGCTGGTGGCAGACCGAGACGACGGAGTACAGCGTGAAGAACACGCCGTGGCGCGGCGGCAAGGGCGACCTGATGCGCGAGCTCGCGGAGAGCTGCCGCAGGGCCAACATGAAGCTCGGCGTGTACCTCTCGCCGGCCGACACCAAGCACGGGATCGAGGTCGGCGGGCGCGCGGCGACGCCGGAGAAGCAGAAGGAGTACGAGCAACTCTTCCGCCGCCAGCTCGTCGAGCTGCTCTCCAACTACGGCTCGATGTTCGAGGTCTGGTTCGACGGCAGCCTCGTGTTCGATGTGGGCGACATCCTCGCTCAGTACGCGCCGGATGCGGTCGTGTTCCAAGGCCCACAGGCGTCGATTCGCTGGGTCGGAAACGAGGACGGCGTCGCGCCCTATCCGGCGTGGAACGCGGTGAAGTTCGGCGCGCGGCCGTGGGGCGTGTACACGGCCGAGGAAGGTACTCCCGACGGAGATCGCTGGCTGCCCAACGAGTGTGACGCGCGCATGCGCAACACGTGGTTTTGGAACACGCGCAACGCGCCGAGCTTGAAGAGCGTCGAGCAGCTGATGGACATGTACGAGCGCTCGGTCGGGCACGGCGCCGTGCTGCTACTCAACCATACGCCGGATCCGACCGGTGCAATCCCCGAGGCCGATGTGCAGCGCGCGGCGGAGTTCGGCGCGGAAATCCGGCGGCGCTACGGCACATCGCTCGCGGACATCGCGGGCCCCGGCCGCAAGCTGCAGCTCGGGCCCTCGGCGCCGCGCACGATCGACTGCGTGATCACGATGGAGGATATTGCGCAGGGAGAACGCGTGCGCAGCTACACGATCGAGGGCCTGACCGCGGAGGGCTGGAAGGAGCTCGCGCGCGGTACGGCGATCGGCCACAAGAAAATCGACCGCTTCGCGCCGATCGAGGTCGCTCAAGTACGCGTGCTCGTCCACGACGCTGCGGCCGAGCCGAGCTTCCGCCGCATCGCGCTGCACGACACGCGGCGCAAGTAGAATCGAGGAGCCGCGGCGACGCGCTCAGGAGAGCAGTCGCTCGAGGTCGTCGCGCGTGAGGTCGCGCAGGAGCGAGCTGTCGACGTCGAGGATCGCGGAGGCGAGCTCGCGCTTGGACTCCTGCAGCTCGATCACGCGCTGCTCGATCGTGCCGCCGCAGATCATGCGGTAGGCGAAGACCTTGCGCGTCTGGCCGATGCGATGCGAACGACCGATGGCCTGCGCCTCGACGGCCGGATTCCACCACGGATCGAGCAGGAACACATAGTCCGCGGCCGTGAGGTTCAAGCCGACGCCGCCGGCCTTCAAGCTCAGCAGGAACACGTTGCGCTCGGGCTCTTCTTGGAAGCGACGCACCTCGATCGCACGATCGGCGGCCGAGGTCTGGCCATCGAGATAGCCGAAGTTGCGGCCTGCGGCGTCGAGGCGGCGGCGCAGGATCGCGAGGAAGCTCGTGAACTGCGAGAACACGAGCGCCTTGTGGCCCGACTCGAGCACCTCGTCGAGCATCGGCAGGAAGGTGTCGAACTTCGCGCACGACTCGTCGATGCGCGCGGGGTCGAGCAGGCCCGGGTGGCACGCTGCCTGCCGTAGGCGCAGCAGCATTTCGAGCACGTGCAGCTTGTCTCGCTCGAGCTCCTTGTAGGTGCGGCGCTCGAGCAGCTCGCGCCGGAAGTGCACGCGCAGCTCCTCGTACTCGCGGCGCTGCGCGGGATCCATGTCGCATGTCACCGTCTGCTCGGCGCGCGCAGGCAGGTCGCTCAAGACCTCTTCCTTGCGGCGGCGCAGCAAGAACGGACGCACCGCGGCGGCCACGAGGACGCGTACATCCTTGTCGCCTTCGATGTCGCCCGTTCCGGCGACGAGCGATTGAAATGCGCTCGAACGGCCGAGCATGCCTGGGTTCAGGAACTCGAACAGCGACCACAGCTCGCCCAAGTGATTCTCGATGGGCGTGCCGCTCAGTGCGACACGGTGGTCGGCGACGAGCAGGCGCACCGCGCGCGCGATGCGGCTTGCGTCATTCTTGACGGCCTGCGCCTCGTCGATCACGACGACACCGAACTTCAGCTTCGACATCCACTCGATGTCGCTGCGCACGGTGCCGAAGGTCGTGACGATCACATCGACCCGCTCGAACTTCGCGCGACGTCCCGTGCGGTCCGTGCCGGCGTACTCGAGCGTCGCGAGCGCGGGCGCGAAGCGCCGTGCTTCTTCGATCCAGTTGTGCGTCAACGACTTCGGAGCGACCACCAGCGTGGGACCGGCGTCGGGCTCGCGCCGCTTGCGCGCGACGAGCCACGCCAGCACCTGCACGGTCTTGCCAAGGCCCATGTCGTCGGCGAGGCAGCCTCCGAAGCGGTGGCGCTCGAGGAACTCGAGCCAGCCGAGGCCCTCGCGCTGGTAGGGGCGCAGCTCGCCGCAGAAATCCTCAGATTCGTGCACCGAGTGGATCGTCTTGAACTCGTCGAGCCGCGAACGCTGCTCCTCCCACCGGCGGCGCGACTCCGCCTCGACATGCTCGTCGAGCAGGAAATCGACGAACCACGCCTGATTGCGGCCAAAGCGCAGCTTGCCGCCCTTGGTGTCCGCGAGCAACAGCGCGCGCTTCCAGCGCTTCACCCACGCCTCGGGCAGCACGCCCGTCGAGCCGTCCTCGAGGGCGACAGTGCTCTCGCCGCGCCGCAGAGCCGCGAGCAGCTTGGGGAATGTCGCGGCCGACATGCCTTCGACGCGCCCGTCGAGCTCGAGCCAGTCAGCTCCGGCCGAGATGCGCATCGAAGGTGTGTGAAGCTTGCGCCAGCGCGCGCCCTCGCCCTGCACCTTCCAGCCCTCGCGCTCGAGCTGGGCCACGAGCTCGGGGACCTTTGACAGCGGCACGCGCACGCGGCCATGCTTGTCGCCGAGCGGTTCGGCGCCGAGCTCGAGCACGCGCGCCACGAACGCATCCTCGACCGCGCGATAGCGCCGCAGCACTCCGCGACCGGCGATCAGCAGCGGCCGCGGATCCGACGCGTGCACGCGCTCGCTCTTGTAGTCGAACTCGATCTCACCCGCGGGCGGACCCCAGCCGCTGCCTTCGTCGCGCGGCGGCGGCGTGAGTGTGAGACGCGGGATCGGCGGCCGCGCGACCACGAGATCTTCCATGCCCGAGCCGGGCTCGACATCGAGGTCGCGGCGTGCGAGCTCGCGCAGGAGCTCCGTCGACTCCTGCTTTGCGATCGGCGGCAGCGGCGTGCTCAGCAGGTTGGCGAGCCAAGCGCGGCCGCGGCCGAGCCGCGTGCGCACGATGCGCGTGTCGAGCACGATGCAGTCGCCCGGCAGGACGCCGCGCAGCTGTGCAAACTCGACGCGCTCGCCGCCGCGCACGAGGTGCGCGCCCAGCTTGATGTCCGAGCCTTCCGTCGCGATGTCCATGCACAGGTCCCACGGCCCGTGCGTGTCGAGCGCGAGCGCCTCCTCGGATGTCACGCTGCGCCGCTGCCAGAAGAGCCGCCCCGTGGCCGCCATCTCGGGCAGCAGGGCCTCCACTTGCGCGGAATCGAGCAGGTAGCGCGCGTCGTGGCTCGGCCGGTACATCCCCGCCGCCAGCGCGGTCCCCGCACCGCGCAGCATGGCCGCGATGCGTCGATCGGCGGGTGCGAGCACCACCTCGCTGCTGCCGAGCGCGAGCGGAAACGGCACCGACTTGCCGTAGCCGCCGCGCAGGAGCCGCTTCGCTCGCCGCGTCTCGAGCACGGCCGACACCACGGCGGCCTCGTCGTCGAGGAGCAGCACATAGTCGACGCGGCAATCGCGGCTCTCGCCTTCAGGTCCGCGCTCCGCCTCGCGCGACTCGCGCTCGAGCTTGTCGAGTCCCTCCAGCCACATGCGCAGCGCCGAGCGCGGGCCCGCGCTCGGCGCGTCCTCGCCGGTCGTCATGGCCGCGCCCGAGAGCGCGCACAGCAGTGCCCACAAGTGCCTGCAGGCTTCCAGCTGACGGAACACGCCGCACGAGCAGGTCGCAGTGTGGATATTGCGCGAGCCGATGTCGACGCTCGGCTGGAAGGTCTGCGACTCGTCGCGCACGCTCGCCGCCACGCGCTTGTCCTCGCGTTCGATCGAGAGCACGCGGCCCGCGAGCGAGAGCTCCTCGCCGCGTCGCTGCATCTCTACCGAGAAGTGCGGTCGCCAGACCGCGAGACGGTCCTCTTCCTGCTTGCCTCGCGGCATGCTCATGCGACTCCGATTCTCGCCAACCCGGCCGCGAGCAGAGCCTCGCGCGCAACGCGATGGAAGATGTGTCCGTCGCGCTTGGTGAAGAGCGCCCACTCGAGGCCGCTGCGCGCGCGCGCGGCTCGCAGGCGCTCGTCCGCGAGCTCGCGCGCCTCGCGCGTGGCGAAGTCGAGCACGCCCGGCAGGAGCTGCACCTCGTCGTCGAGCGCGATCAGGCGCGCCGCCGCCCACAAGCCCCGCGGCAGCGAGTCGCTGCCGAGCTGGACCTCCTGCGCGCGTCGATGCGGCTCGAGCGGCCAGCGCACGCTGCCGTAGCCGTCGGTCCCGCACTCCGCGATCTCGATCAACTCGAGTCGCGAGTCGACGAGCCGATCGAGGACGGCGCGCTCGAGCGCGTCGCCCTTTGATCGCCAACGCTTCGAGTAGCGCTGTGCGATCGTCTCCTCCCCCGGTCGCGCGAAATCGAGCATGGCCCAGAGGAGAAAGTGCATCTCGCTGTCATCGCCCACCAGAAGCGGCAGCGCCTCGGGGATAGAGAGTCCGCGGAACTCATCGCCACCCAAGGTCGCGAGCGCCATCGCGGGGGCCTTCAGCTCCGGCTCGTTCTCAGCAAAGCGCACCATGCGCGCGAGCCAGTTCCCTAGTGCCTGCTCTTCTTCGCCCGGTTCGCGCTCGTCGTCCTCGTCGAGCGCATCTCCACGCTCGTCGGCCTGCGGCGCCGACTGAGGCTCGGGGCTGGGACCGCGGCCGAGCACATGCAGCGCGCCCGCATCGATCTGGCGCGCGACCACGAGCCGCAGCGGCTCCGGATCGTCCGCGTGCCGCAGCGCGAGCGACTGGCAGCCGGGCCGCCACGCGAGCTTCGCGACCGGCGTGCGCTCGGCCGAATGCGGCGAGTCGACGCCGCGCGAGCCGAACTCGCAGCGCTCGTCCCAAGGGACGCCGGAGACGAAGCACGACCACGGACCCTTCGACACCCGCAGTTCGCGCGCCGCGAGGTCGTGTACGCTCGCGAGTGTCGCCGTCGGCGGCACGGCGAGGTGCACGCACTCCGTGCCGCCCTCCTCGCGCCACGCCACGACTTCGAAGCCTCGCTCGACCATCCTGTCAGGATAGCGAATCAGCGTCGCGCGCGCGTGCTACAACTGCACGCGTGAGCCGGAACGAATGTACAGCGAGGGACGCATGAAGTCGGAACGCAAGACGCTCGACCGTGCTCTGTCCCGCGCGGGCGTGATGAGCCGCAAGCAGGCTGGGCAGGCGATTCGCGATGGCCGCGTGCGCGTGAACGGCCTGCGCGAGCGCGATCCGTCGACTTGGGTCGACTTGTCCCGGGACGATGTGCGCGTCGACGAGCAGCCGCTCGCGCGCTGGCAGCCCTTGTACCTCGCGCTGCACAAGCCCGCCGGCCTCGTCACGACGCGCGAAGACGAACGCGGCCGCGAGACGGTCTACGAGCTGCTGAAGGACATCGCGGTCTGGATTGCGCCCGTCGGCCGGCTCGACAAGGACACCAGCGGCCTGCTGCTGTGCACCAACGACACGGACCTCGCCGAGCGCATCACGAACCCGACCTCGGCGCTGTGGAAGACCTACGAAGTGCTCGCGAAGGGCGAGCTCGACGACGCGCAGCTCGCCCAGCTGCAGACCGGCGTGAATCTCGACGACGGTGCGACGCGCGAGGCACGCGTGCGGCTCCTCGCGCGCGACACTGGCACGACGCGCCTCGAGCTCGCGATCCACGAAGGCCGCAATCGGCAGGTGCGGCGCATGCTCGAAGCCCTCGGCAGCCAGGTCCTCAGCCTGCACCGCACGGCCATCGGCGGCGTCGTACTCGGCGAGCTCGCACCCGGCGCCCACCGCAAGCTGCGCCCTCACGAAGTGCGCTCACTCCGCGGCGAATAGAACGCGCAGGCGCGCCGTCGGCCCTCTGTTGTGCGCTCTGGCTGCGCCTGAGAAGCTCTGGAGGTCGTTCGTTCTCGTCTTTACCGGCAGCGCAGTCGCTGGCAAAGCGGAGCTCAAGCTCCTCCCCCATGAACTCACTCCGCACGATGAACCTCTCGTCCCTTCCCCATCGCATCCTCATCGCATTCCTCGGAGCCAGCCTGCTGGCCCTGACAGTCGCCGCAGTCGGCAGCGCCGCCGCCGAGCCCGCGCTGGGCCAAGGCGGCTCGAGCGGCACTCCGGTCAGCCCGGCGCGCACCTTCAGCGTGCGGCACGGCGCCGTCGCGACCCAGCTCGCGACTGCTGGCTCCACCGGGCACCAGCTCGGCGACCTGCGCGTGCTCACCGCCACGCCGATCACGCGCGAGTCCGGCATGGTCATCGGTCGACTCGACGCGCAGCTCCTGACCACCAGCATCGACTACCCGACACCCGGCGACGAAGTGCGCATGAGCACGCTCAACTTCGTGTTCGGCGAAGGCATCGGTCATCTCTCCGGCTCGGCGGACCAGCTGATCGTGAGCGGCAGTGGCTACTACCCGAGCAGCCAGAGCACGATCCCAGTGGGCAACGCGCTGGTCCGTCCGATCACCGGCGGGTCCGGCATCTACGCCGGCGCGACGGGCTGGGCCAAGACCGAGCATTTCCTGGACAACACATGGCAGCACACGTTCTACATGCTGCCGACCCTGCAGCGCTGAGTTTCCGCGGCGCGCGGGCTCGCGACCGACAGGAATTCGCGCGCGCGAGAGCGGTGGCGGCGCGGCTACCATGGCCGCCCCATGGGCGTACGGATCCTGTCTGATTTCGATGGCGTCTGGACCGACCAGGCGTTCGAGGCCCGCAGCGTCAAGCTGTTCCTCGTGGCCGAGGCGGCGCGGCTCGCGCGCGTGGCCGCCGACGAGGCCGCCGCGCACTTCGCGGCGTTCGAGGCCGAGGTGCTGGCCGAGCCGCACCTGCACGGCTGGGCGCCCGACGGCCGCATCACGGCCTACATCGACGAGGACCCGTTCTGCGAGGCCAACGCGCTAGCGCGCCACCTCGAGACCTCGCGCTCCCCCATCGCGCGCCGCTATGTCGACGCGATTCGCACGAGCTTCGCGAGTCTCTCCGCGTTCGGCGACCACTGCTTCCTCACTTCGACCGCGCAGTTCCGCGCGCAGCATCCCCCCGCGCTCGTGCCGCGCGCCGCGGAGATGTTCGCGGCGCTCGTCGAAGCCGGCGCCGAAGTCGTCGTCGTCTCGAACAGCTCGAGCGAGAAGATCGAGGGCTGGTTCCGCGAGACGGGCGTCGGCAACGGGCTCTCGCACGCGCTGCGCGTGCGCGGTTCGGCCGGCAAGTTCATCCTCGGCGCCACGGACGAGCACCTCGTGCTCTCGGGACGGCGCGTGTGCGTCGATCGGCCGAAGTATCGCGCGATCCTCGCCGAGGAACGGCCTGACTTCGTGATCGGTGATGTGTTCTCGCTCGACCTCGCGCTGCCGCACGCGATGCGCCGCGCCGGCGAGATCGCGCCGCAGCTCGCGCTGCGCCGCCACCCGCACACGCCGCGCTGGGTGCTCGACTCGCGCGCGGACGGGGCGATCGACCTCGTGGTCGAACAGCTCGATGGACTCGTCGAACCCGTGCGCGCGCTCGCCCGCTCGCGCCGCTAGCCCAGAGGCCGCTGCCATGCTCGACGCTCTACCCCCGTGGCTCCAGAAGTTCCTGCCGATCCTGTTCCTGCTCGTGGCGATCGGCGTCGTCGTGCGCCGGCTGCCGAAGGTCGACCTCGGGCACTCCGAGGGCTTCCGCAAGCGCCGCACGCTGAACTGGATCCCGCTCGGCCTCGCCTACGCGTTCCTCTACTTCGGCCGCTACAACCTCTCGGCAATCGCCAGCGAGCTCGACAAGGCCGGCATCCTCGCCAAGGACCTGTTCAACGAGATCGACGGCACCGGACAGTGGGTCTACGGCATCGCGTTCCTGATCAACGGCCCCCTGACCGATCGCTTCGGCGGGCGCGTGACGATGCTCGCGGCCACCGCCGGCTCGGCGGTGATGAACCTGATGATGGCGCTCGCCTTCTCCGACGCGAGCTCGGGCGAGCTCGTCGGCGCAGAGCTGCAGCAGCGACTGCTCGTGCTGAACGCCATCAACATGTACTTCCAGAGCTTCGGCGCGGTCTCGATCGTCAAGGTCAACGCGGCGTGGTTCCATGTGCGCGAGCGCGGCGTGCTCGGCGGTCTGTTCGGCATCCTCATCTCGCTCGGCCTGTACTTCTCCTACGACTGGAGCCTCGCGATCGCGAAGTCCTTTGACTACGCGATGGCGTTCTGGGTCCCCGCCGGAGTGCTCGCCGCCTGCGTGCTGGCGACCTTCGCGTTCGTGCGCGACACGCCGGGCACGGCGGGCTTCGCGGACTTCAACACAGGCGATGCGACGAGCGGCGACTCGCAGGTGCGGCTCACTCCGCTGCAGGTCGTCGCGCGCATGTTCTCGCAGCGCGTGATCTGGGTCATCGTCGGCATCGAGTTCTGCTCGGGCTTCCTGCGGCAAGCCGTGATGAAGCAGGGCCGTCTCTATCTAATCGCGATCGAAGGGCGCGAGTCCTTCTTCTACGAGAACTGGGGCATGCTGATGTGCGTCGCCGGCATCCTCGGCGGCGTCTTCGCGGGCTTCATCTCCGACCATGTGTTCCACAGCCGCCGCGGGCCCGTGTCGAGCGTGCTCTACGCCGGCATGCTCGTCGGCGCGGTCGCCGCGTTCGCGTTCCTCGGCCACCCCGCGCTCGGCTGGGCGGTGGTGTTCATGTCGCTGTGCGTGATCGGCGTGCACGGCATGCTGAGCGGCACCGCGTCGGCGGACTTCGGCGGCTCGAAGTACGCCGGTCTCGTCACGGGCGTGATCGACGGCTTCGTGTATCTGGGCGGCGGCGCGCAGGCCTTCTACTACGCGATGTCGCTCCCCAAGGGCGACGCGGCCAAGGACGCGGCGAGCTGGAGCTCGTGGCCCGGCGCGATGCTGCCGGTCGTCGCGATCGGCCTCATCCTGTGCGCGACGATCTGGAACGCGCGCCCGAAGTCGGGCGGCGGTCACTGATCACTCGAGCGAGCGCAGCGCGGCGCGCAGGGTCTCCGCGTGCGCATCGAGCGTCTCCGCCGCGATGCCCTGCTGCTGGCGCTTGAAGTCCATGTCGTCGGCGTGGTCGAGCGGCAACAGGTGCAGATGGCAGTGCGGCACCTCGAGTCCGATGATCGAGAGCCCCACCTTGCGGCAGCCAAAGCCCTTCTGGATGCCGCGCGAGATGCGCTGCGCGACCGTGAAGAGGTGCGCGGAGAGCTCGGGGCCGAGATCGATCCAGTGATCCACCTCGCGAATCGGCACGACGAGCGTGTGACCGGGCCGGATCGGCGCGACCGTCAGGAATGCGACGCAGTGCTCGTCGCGATGCACGAAACGGCCGGGAATCTCGCCACGGATGATCTTGGTGAAGAGCGTCGCCATCGGGTTTCCTCGCGCGCGATGGTAGCGCTCGCTTGTGGCCCGGCAACGCGCCGATAGAGTCTTGCGCCTCGTGAGCCTGCTGATCGTCGACGACCTTCGGAAGCACTACGGCGCGCAGGACGTCCTGCGCGGCGTGACCTTCCAGATCGACCCCGGCGAGAAGGTCGGCCTCGTTGGCCGCAACGGCGGCGGCAAGAGCACGCTGCTGCGCATCATCGAGGGGCTCGAGCAGCCCGACGGCGGCTCGGTGACGATCGCCAAGGGTGCGCGCCTCGGCCACGTGCCGCAGATTCCGCGCTTCGTTCCGGGCCAGAGCGTGCTGCAGTATGTCGAGAGCGGCCTCGTCGAGGCGCGCGCGATCGAGCGCGAGCTCGGCCTTGTCACCGAGCGCATGGGCGCGACCGAGGGCGTCGAGCTCGACCGGCTCGTGCGGCGCCACGACGAGCTCCAGCATCGTCTCGAGCAGATCGGCGGCTGGGACCTCTCCCATGTGATCGGCGCGGTGCTCGGCGGCATCGGCCTTGCCGAGGCGTTCTGGGAACGCGAGGCCGCGACGCTGTCGGGGGGCGAGAAGAGCCGCGCGGCGCTCGCGCGCGAGCTCGTCGCCGGCCACGACATGCTGCTGCTCGACGAACCCACCAACCACCTCGACCTGCGCGGCATCGAGTGGATCGAGGCGTGGCTGCGCGAGCTGAAGAGCGCGGTCCTGATCGTCAGCCACGACCGGCGCCTGCTCACCAACTCCGTCGACCGCATCCTCGACCTCGAGCGCGGCACCCTGCGCAGCTTCCCGGGCAACTACCCCAAGTACCTGCAG
>Ga0194121_10010419_pt1 | contig 11291 bp, 8 predicted proteins | sample TA2MahCa50mmetaG_FD_148609 | JGI IMG/M metagenome (GOLD analysis project Ga0194121, IMG submission 148609) | Freshwater microbial communities from Lake Tanganyika, Tanzania - TA2015020 Mahale Deep Cast 50m | ecosystem: Environmental > Aquatic > Freshwater > Lake | place: Tanzania: Lake...
GAAATAATACGGGTGCGCCCCGGCGAGCTCCGCGATGGGAACGTAGCCGGAATACAGCCCGGCGCACAGCAGCCCGAATCCGTCCCCGCGCACCTGCCTGCCGAGCCAGAACATCAGCAGGATGTTAAAAGTTTCCGTGACGATTTGCAGCCACAAGAGCATCAGCGGAGGCGACGCAGCGTTTCCAAAAATCGCCATTGCCGCTGCGTAGATGACTCCCAGGCCGGGATCGTTCCAGGAAAACCAGCGCAGACCGCGCGGATCGCTCTGCCATCGGGCGCGGTAACCCGAAGGGTTGGCCTGGAAGCGTTCCACCGCCGCATCGTCCACATAGCCCAGGCCCACAGGGAGATGTTCCGCCGCCGAAACGAAGTGCGGCGTATCAGATGGGAGCATGGCCATGTCGAGCCGCGCCGTCTGGAGCGCGGTCAAGCGGACCCCCAGGCCGGAGATTAGAATAATGGTGAGAATCAGGACGATCCACGCTGGAAGCCCGACTACCCGGTGGGCGAAAACTCTCGCAAGCTTACCCCGCACCCGCTGATACCTCCGTTTCGAACCGCGCCGCGAGCACGACGGACACGATCAGGATGGCTCCCACCACAGGCCATGCTGGAAGCCCTCCGAACCTGACGAAGAGCAGCGCGGCCACGATCGTCTTTCGGAACGGCGCGCTCAATGCCGCCGCCGGAACCGCGGCGCAGAGCACAATCGGAGACAGATACGCGAATTTGAACGGAAGTCCCAGAGCTGCCGCCAGCATGGTCACGGCGCCGCCGGTCAGCACCGCGCCCGCCCCAAACCGTGCAAGGCGCTTGCGCACCTCCGGGGAGAAGGCCTCCGGCCTCAGCAGCAATAGCAAGGCCGCCGGCAATGCGCATGCCTCGGCGTGGAACCGCGTGGCGAGCGGCGCGACGATGGCCGCCATCCAGGGAGTGGAGCTTCGCAGCACCATGAGCAAGCCGCCCGCGCCAAGTACCACCTGAGGATAGACGAGGGGCGACAGCGTCGCAGACCACCCTGTGCCGACCCTGGAGCCCCCGAAAAGGAACGACAGCGCCCCAAGTGCCAACGTCAGCGTGGCCGCCCATGCGGCCGCTGCACTCAAATTCGCCGCGCGCAGCACGCTGGCGAGGAGGACGGCGGCCGGCCCGACCAGCAGCACGCCTGCGAGCCCGGCCAAAAACGTCGTTTCGTCCCGCTCCACGCCCGCAGTCCAGCACAGGTAGGCGGCGTCGAGCGCCGCGAGTTTCAAGAGGGCGTCCACCAGGGGGACTTTCCCGAAGTCCGCCCGCGCGACAGCGCGGCGCAACACGTGGCCAAGCTCGTACAGCCCGAGCACCGCCCCGGCCAGCGCGACACAGAACGTGGGCATCGCGGCGGTGTTATAGTTGAAGAACGGCGGCAATATCAACGAGATTACGCCGACAAAATAAAGCAACTGCAAGAGGACGATGGCGAAGAGCCAGCGTCCCTCGGTGCGCGGCGCGATCACGCGGAACAGCACGAGCAGCAGCAACAAGCCGAAAATCACGGGAGCAACCGGCAGCGTGAGCTGGCCGGTCCACTGGCCCAACATGACCTTGAGGTTGGGCGTTGCATGCGTGAACGTGAGACCGTTATAGATGTTCACCACGGTGTTGCGCGGCCACAGCCATGGATGCTCGCGCTTGATGCGCGCGACTTCTCCGGCTAGAAACCTCTCATACTTCGCCGACCATTGTGGATCGTCTGCTCGGAACCCGCCATGCTTCTCGGCATAATCGCCCGCGAATTTGTCGTCGAAAATGATTCCATACGGATTAGGATGGCCGCCAAAGCCCAGGAACATGGTGTGATGCATCGGCCGCGGCGGGCGCGGCTGTCCAAATTGCTGATACGATCGCACGGCGAACGGCAGGAGCACCAGTGCCTGCGTCGCGCCGATGGCAAGCGCCACGGGGAGCGCCGCCCGCCAACGGGAGCGCTGTCGCACGCCCAGAAAGATCGCTCCGAGCAAGCCCAACGGCGCAAACGTAGGTCGTACCAGCGTGCAGAACCCGATAAACAGCCCGTACAGTACACCGCGCCACAGACGGCCGAGAAGCGGCTGCTCCGCCACTCTATCACGGCTGATCCAGTCGAGCAGCACAAGATTCCACAGGGCCAGCGTGGACGTCCAGAAGTAATAATAGGGATGGGTGCCGGCAAGATTCGCCATCTGCCAGAAGCTCGCGTAGATGAAGGCCGCGATCAACCCCATGGCGTCTCCCCGAATGCAGCGCCCCACCATGAAAATCAGCACGATGTTTACCGCGTCCGCAACGATTTGCAGCCAGAGCAGCAGCAATGGCGGTGATGCGCAGTTCCCGAAGACGACGATGGCCGTCGCGTAGATGAGAGAAAGGCCCGGGTCGTTCCACGAATACCACGTCAGCCGCTCCGGATGGTCCGCAGGTCGGGCGCGATAATTCGCCGGGTTCTCGTTGAAGCGCAGTACGGCGTCCATATCCATGTATCCGACCCCGTACCGCAAATTTTCCGCGCAGGAGATATGGTGCGGCGTATCCGAAGGGCGCAGCTCCACATCGAAGCCGTCCACCTTGAGGTTTTCGGAAACTCGCAACTCGAGCCCGCTGACCAGGATAAGAGCCAGCACCAGCCAACTCCATAGCGGCACGCCGAACGCACGTGATGTGAGTTTTTGAGTCAACGTCTTCGTCTCTCGAAGTGATCTCGTACCCGAACCGCGCCACTGTTTCGTGACAAACCTGACTTGGACTTGCGCCGCGGACCTCCGCGCCTGACCTGCAACTATTTCGTCTTCATCAGATGTTCCAGGGTTTTCTGGACGCTTTTGCGCTCCTTCGGCGTGATGTCGTCGATGGAGATGCCCAGCACCCACTCGCCGTCCGGCTGCTTCGTGCAGCGCAGGATCTTGCCCTTGAGATTTTGCAGCGACGTCCCGCTCACCCCGGTCGAGATCAGCATGGTCAACTCGGCGCCGGCCTTGATTTCCAGCTTGATGCGGGCCATCAGTCCCCGCATGGATATGTTCAGCACCCGACCGTCCCCCTCGTAGCCCTGCTGGGTGCGGTAGTGCAGCGGCAGGTCCACGTCCACCCGAATGTTCGAGCGGCGGTTGGAGCCGATGTCCCGCGTCCCCGCATTCTTGAGCACGGTGCGCGTCCAGCGGTCGCGCTCGTGGTTGACGATCTCGGTGAAGCGCAGCCCCACCTCGTACTCGCCGGTGTTCATCACCTTGCGGGCCCACACCACCCGCGCCTTGAAAGGCACCGCCTCGGTGTCAGTGTCGTCGGGCGGCGGCTCGTCCTTGTCTTTCGGCGCGGCATCCGACGGCTTGCCCAGGGCGCCGGGCGGCCGCGGGAGCGGCGCCGGCGCGGACCCGGGAGGCGGCGCCTTCTTGAACTCGCGGTGGGCGCGGAACGTCAGCACGTCATCCGGCTCCACCTTGCGGGGAAGCCTCGCGCGCATCCCCATCAGGCTGACCTCGTTGACGTGGACGCTGATCGCTTCCTCGTTGAGCAGCACCATGACCCGCTCGTTGCACGGCGTGCGCAGGTGCGCGCGCCGGTCCTTCAACTCGGGATTCTCGTTTCCACCGCCACCGGACAGCATTCCGACGGTCTTTTTCAGCCACTCCATGGGGTCAGGAATTGGCGGGCTCGAACGCCTTGCCCTGCCACGCCGCAATCGCCGCGGCCGCCTCGTAACGCGATTTCACTCCAACCAGGACGGCGTGAATGAAAGGCTGCGCGAGATTGTGCGAGAGCGTCTCCCGCAGCCGATCCGCCAGCACGCCCTCGCCCAGCGTCTTCATCACCGCCACCCCCTGCCCGGCCTCGAATGCACGAATGAGCGCCCGCTCGTAGTCGCGGATGTCGGCGTCCATGTGCACTCCTGCGAAATTGTAGTTGGTCAGGAGCACGTCCAGGCGGGGATCGCCGGCCACTCGCTCCAGCACCTCTATGGCATGGGTGGACAGCCCCACCGCGCCGGCCAGCCCGTCCTCGCGCAGGCTGGCCAGCGCTTCCAGGGCCCCGCCGCGCGCCTCCAGGTCCTGGTGCGAATCCACCTCGTGCATCAGGAAGACGTCCACGTAGTCAGTGCCCAGCTCGCGCAGGGACTTCTCCAGGGAGGCGCGCGCCCCGCGGCGGGTACCCGCGCGCGTCTTGGTGGTGATCTGCACGGCGGCGCGGTCCACGGCCCGGAGGGCATGCGCGATGTGGCGGTGGGTCCCGTAGTCGTCCGAGGTGTCCCACCAGGTGACGCCCTCCGAAATCCCCTCCAGCAGGAAGGCCGCGATCTCCTCGGGAGGGCGCCGGGATTGCAGGGAATGGCTGCCGCAGCCGCTGCTCCCCAGCCCGAAGCAGAGGCGGGACACCTCGGGACCGCGCGTCCCCAGCCGCACGCGGGGGGTTGACGTTTCCAGCATGGGTCCCAACTTTCGCGCGCGGCCCGTCGAATCCCTTAAAACGTCGAAGTCCCTTAGAACGTCGAAGTCCCTTAAAATAGAGGAGTTCCCCCCATCGTCGCTAATCCTTACCGCGCAAACGCCAGGGGCATCACGACGAGCGGGCTGCGGGCGCGGGGTAGCGCGCGCCGGCCGCAATGTTCGGCACTCGGTGGAGACCGAACACACAACCCGGGCGTGGGGGCGTATTTTGGACGCCTCCGAAAGATTCTTGGAGGTGCGTGAACATGTCAATCACCGCTGGATACGCTCCGGCCCAGGTCCTCAACGAGTGGGCCAAGACCGCGACGGTCAAGACCATTCCCCAGATGTTCGACCGCACGGTGCAGAAGGGCACGCAGCGCCCCATGCTCAGCGCGAAGAAGGGCGGGCAGTGGACCACCCTGACCTACGGGCAGGTCAAGGAGCGCATGGACAACCTGTCCTACGCGCTCATCGAGCTGGGCGTGGCCGCCGAAGACCGCGTGGCGCAGATCTCTGGAAACCGCCCGGAGTGGGTCATCGCCGACCTCGGCATCCTGTACATGGCCGGCGTCCACGTGCCCATCTACCCGACTCTTTCCGCGGACGGCGTGGAGTACATCCTCAACGACTGCGGCGCCGCCGTCGTCACCGTGGCCGGCCAGGAGCACTTAGACCGCGTGCTCAGCGTGGCCGCCAACGTCCCCAACCTGAAGCACATCCTGGTGTACGACGCTTTCAAGGATCCGGGCAACGCCAGCGTCAAGATCTGGAAGTTTGACGACATCCTCAAACTGGGCGCCGAGAAGGCCGAGGCCCACAAGGCCGAGCGGCAGAAGCGGCTCGACGCGCTGACCGCCGAGCACGTGGCCTCCCTGGTGTACACTTCGGGCACCACCGGCGAGCCCAAGGGCGCCATGCTGATGCACGGCAACTTCATGTCGAACTGCACCACGGTCACTCCCGAAATGGGCATTCTCGACACCGACGTCGAACTCTCGTTCCTGCCCCTGTGCCACGTGTTCGAGCGCATCGCCTACTACGCCCTGGTGGAAGTCGGCGCCCACGTCTACTACGCCGAGAGCATCGACACCGTGGCCGCCAACCTGCTCGAAGTGCACCCCACCATCGTGCCCAGCGTGCCGCGCCTGTTCGAAAAAATCCACGCGAAAATCATCGAGGGCGTGGAGTCCGGCAAGCCGCTCAAGAAGAAAATCTTCTACTGGGCGCTCCGCATGGGCGAGAAGGCACGCATCATGAAGCAGAACAACCAGCCCTTGTCGGTAGCCGACGACATCGCGCTGAAGCTGGCGACCAAGCTGGTCTTTTCCAAAATCCACGAGAAAACCGGCGGCAACATCCGCTTCTTCATCTCCGGCGGCGCGCCGCTGCGGCGGGACATCGCGGAATTCTTCGCCAACGTCGGATTGACTATCTGCGAGGGATACGGGCTCACCGAGACTTCGCCGGTCATCACCATGAACCGCCCCACGCGCGTGCGTTTCGGCGCTGTGGGCCAGCCCCTCAAGCACGTGGAAGTGAAGATCGCTGAAGACGGCGAAATTCTCTCCCGCGGGCCCAACACCATGCGCGGCTACTTCAACAAGCCGGACCAGACGCGCGAAGTCATCGACTCCGAGGGATGGTTCCACACCGGCGACATCGGCAATCTCGACAAGGACAACTTCCTGACGATCACCGATCGCAAGAAGGAAATCCTGGTCATGTCCAACGGCAAGAACGTGGCGCCGCAACCTATCGAGAACCTGCTCAAGTCGAGCACCTACATCGAGCAGGCGATGATTATCGGCGACAACCGCAACTTCATCAGCGCGCTGGTGGTGCCCAATTTCGTGACCCTCGAGGCGGCCGTCAAGGGCCTCGGGATAAGCGGAAGCGGTCCCGCGCTGGCCCGCGACCCGAAGGTGCTGGACTTCCTGCAGAAGCAAGTCACCGACCTGTGCAAGGACCTGTCCCAGTACGAAAAGGTGAAGAAAATCGCCGTCCTCGAGCAGGAATTCACCCAGGACGCCGGCGAGCTGACCCCGACGCTGAAATTCAAGCGGCGGGTGATCATCGAGAAGAATAAAGACAAAATCGAGGGAATGTACACCTCGTAAAATAAAAAAGGCGCCGATCAGGCGCTTTTTTTATTTCGTGTCAACCCGTGTCATCCGGGGGGTGCTCCCCGATCAAGCGCTGGCTGCGGGCCCTCGCCTTCCGCACCAGGGCGGCGAGGATCTCCGACGCGCGGGCGTCGCGGTGGGTCTGGAAAGCGGTGAGTTCAGTTGCGTTCATCGTTGTAGAATCCGCCTTTCGCTTTCCCCTCGTACGCCCAGCATACCGAGGGGACCTTGAAGCGGCCTGAAACGACGCTGAAAATTACCTGGAAGGAAGCGCCACCACGCCCATGCGGGCCGGGCCGGCCCGCTGCAGGCCGTCCTTCACCGTCGTGTCCACGGTGACCACGCCGACGAAGCCCTCAAAGCGCCCGTGCATGGGAAACAACTCGAACGCATACGACGTCTGGCCGCCCACCGTCACCGTAAAGTGGATGGCGCCGCTCTTCGACCAGCGGCCTTCGAAGGGAAGATTGTGCAACTTCTCGTCCGGCTTGGGCGCGCGAGCCTCCGGGCCCAGGTTCCAGTCAATGCCCACGGTGCCGCGCACCACGCCGTTGTCGGTGCCCGAAATCATCAACGTGTTGCTGTGCCAGCCCACGTCCTCGCCAAACTGCAAGACGTAGGCGCCCTTCAAAGGCTGGTCGGCGAGCGCGGCCCCGGCCAGCAGGCCCATCAAGACAATGACCATTGAGAAGATTCGCATGGGAGTCACTTCGACGCCTTGAGCCCGACGATCTTGCTGACCTTGTAGTGGGTTCCGGCCATCTGGATGCCAATGCTATCCGGGGAGGGCGCGCCGTACACCACCACCATGCCGTTGGTCTTCAAAGCGCTGCGGTTCATCCCATCGGGCAGGATGAGCACGAAGTGGCCTCCGTACCGGTCCGGTTTGCCACCGGGCTTCTGGTAGGTCACCGTCCAGAAGCCGCCCTCCAGATCCGAGTAGGACAACTTGCCGGCCACCCACGAGTAGTCCCTGGCATACGTGTAGGGAGTGACCGGAGTGGCCGCCTGGGCGCGCGCGAACGCGGTCAGGATCAGCATCGCGACAAACATCAAGACGCCCAGCACCAGGGCCATGAAGCGGGCATCCGCGCATGTTTCACAGGGACGGCTGTGCATGATGAACCTCCATTGATATACCCCTCTAACCCCGGGGTACCCGGAGAGTCGCGCCGGCTAGAAATCTTCTTCCTTCGGGGGCGCCTCCGCGGCCGGCTCCTCGGGCGGCGGCGCCGCCGCCGGAGCGCCCCGCACCACCGGCCGGGGCCCCGGAAGCGGCTTGCCAGCCGCCAGCGAGACGTACTTCATGACCGTCCGCGCCGAGGTCACCGGGTAGAACACGGTGCCCATCAAAAAACGCACCGACCGCCCGATCAACTCTCCCGGCTGCAGCGCCAGCCGACGCGCCTGCTCGCGGGTGCGCGCCCAGTCGCGCTGCCAGACGACGTCCCGCGGCGTGAACTCCGAGGTCTTGAGGTAGCCGCCGTCGCGGATCAGCGCCGCGGCGTCCGGCACCGTGTCAAACCAGCCATTCTCCGCGCAGGCATCCCACAGCGGCGTCCCGGGCGACGGAGTCAGCAGGCGAAACTCCAACTCGTGCAAGCCCAGTCCGAATGCCTCGTTGACGGTGCGGCGCATGGAGTCCCTGGTTTCCCCGGGCACGCCCACTTGAAAGATTCCCCCGACCCGCACGCCGTTGCGCTTGAAAAACCGGATCAGCTCCACGAGGTCATCCATGCTGCCGGGCCGTTTGTACGCCCGCGCGTAGACTTTCGGGTCGAGCGAGCGGATGTCGAGGAAAACGGTCCGCATGCCGCTCTCCACGGCAGCCGCGGCCGTCTCCATGTCGAGCCCCTCCAGCGACTGGCCGTCGAACGGCGACCACTTGATCGCCAGCCCGGCCTCGACGATCTTGCCCATCCACTCCATGGCCCACTCGCGGTCGTGGAACAGGTTGTCGCCAATGAACTCCACCTCGCGGAGCGCGTACTCGTTGCGCAACTCCTCGATCTCGTTGAAAATCGTCTCGGGACTGCGCTTGCGCTGGACGTTCCCCAGGTGCCGCGGAATGTCGCAGAACACGCACTGCGACGGACATCCGCGCGACAGCACCACGGTCGTGTGCGGAGTCAGCGGCTGCCCGTACGGCGAATCCCCAAACATGTAGTGGGGCATGTTGATAAGCCAGCGCGCGGGCTGGGGGATCTGGTCGAGGTCCTCCACCAGCTCCATGCCCGGCGTGACCGTTGCGGTTCCCAGCCGGTCGCGATAGCCCACGCCGGGGATGTCCGCGCCGCTCTGGCGCGCGTTCAGCGCGGTGCACAGCTTGAACAGCGCAATCTCACCCTCGCCCTGCACGACGAAATCCACGTTGAGGTCTGCCATCACCTCAAACGGTGAGGCGGTGGCCGCCGGCCCCACCACCACCGTGCTGATGTCGAGGTAGGCGCGCTCGCGCAGCTTCTTGGCGGCCTCGCACACCAGGAGCGCGTTGGGAAGCTGGGCCATGGAGCTGGCCAGCACGCCGACCAGCGCGGAAGGCTCGTTGGCGATGCGCATCTCAATCTCGTCCCGAGTCAGACCGATGCGCACAAACCCCGGCTCGACCGGCGCCTCCATCATGCTGCCTTCCGCCACGCAGTCCATGATGCGCGTGTCGAAGTGGCCTTCCTTGAGCACGGCGGCGAGATAGAGCAGCGGAAGCGGCGGCGTCACCACACGCTTCGCGTCGACGGGCACGGTGATGGGCGGGTTCACCAGCAGAACCGAGAGCATTCAGGGTTTCTCCGAGATGGGATCTCCGTGCCCCCCCCTGGCGGCACGATTTGCAAAAAAGTCATCGGGGATGCGCAGCGGGGGCGCGCCCGGCTGCCCTACCCGCGCCAGATCCGGACTCTGGCGCAGGGCCTCGTCGAGCAACGCGCGCGCCCGCGCCTCCTCGCCCACCTCGCGGTAGGCGAGCCCGAGCAGCCAGCGGCTGATCGGCTGGTCGGGCTTGCGCGCGAAGATCTCGCGATACTGCACGAGCGCGTCGCCCGGCTGGCCCAGCGCCATCAACACCATCCCCAACTCGAAGCGGCTGCGGATGTTCTCCGGATCCATCGCCACGGCGCGCTCCATCCAGTCCCGCGCCTCTTGCAGATTTCCGCGTCGCTGCGCGAGTTCCCCCAAACGCGCAAAGGTGCGCTGCAACTGCGGGTGGAGCGCGTCGCGGCGGAAGAACCACATGTCCGCAAAAGTGTGGGCGGGATAGGCCTGGGCGGGGACGCGCAGCAAGCGCTCCCCCACCTCCGGTGGATGCCCCAATTGATCGTGAAAGGCCGCCTGCATGTTATAGAAGTCCGGGAAGTTGACCGCATCGCGCCGCAGCGCGTCCTGGATGGCCCGCATGGCGCCCGGCAGGTCCTGGCTCACCTGCAGCGCGTGCGCCAGCGTCTTGTGGTTGACCGCGCGCTCCGGGTCGCTGGCCACCGCGGCGCGAGCCGCCGCCAGGGCACCCGGGGCCAGCGCCGGATCGCCGCTGTCCATCAAGGTTTCCGCCAGCGCGCGAGTGACCGTGCTGTCGGCCGGCGTGAGCGCCGCTGCCGCCTCCAGGGCGGCGACGGCAGCGGCCTGGTCGCGCTTCGCGCGGAAGACGTCCGCTTCCTGAACCAGGAGCGACGCCCGGTAGGGGATGGGCGCGCAGAGCAGCAGGCCGAGCAGGGGGAAGGCGGCGGACAGGCGGAGCAACGGCGGCAGGTCGAGCGGCTCCGCGGGCTGGACGCGCGCCACCAGCAAGCCGGCCAGCGCAAACCAGGTCATCTGCAACACCGCGAACTCCCAATCCACGTCGATCACGAGGTGGACCAGGGCGGCCAGCAGACTTCCCACCACGCCCAGCACCACGCACACGTCGTCCCCTGCCGTATCACGAAGCCCGCGCCAGGCAACCATCCCCAGTCCCACCAGGAAAGCCAGGAAGGCGGCCAGCGAGAGCAGGCCTCCTTCAGCCGCGAACGTCAGGTACTCGTTGTGAGGATAGCGCGAGTAGAAGCGCACGTCGTCCTGGTAACGCGGCAAGACGCGGCCGAAGCAGGACGGCCCCCAACCCAGCAGGGGCCGCGCCGCGGCCATCTGCACGGCGCCTCGCCAGAACATCAGGCGGGCCTGCACCGACGAGTCCTTGCTGCCCAGTTTGGCGGTGCGCGCCACCGCGGTGGCCGGCACCAACCGACGGCCGGCACTGGTAAGCACGCCGCTCAGGGCGACAATCACCACGCAGATGACGATCGGGAACACCATGGCGCGCGGCCAGGAGATCTTGCCCAACATCATCCACGCGGGGACGGAGAGCCCGGTCACCGCCCAGAAAGCGAGGCTCCCGCCCCGGCTGTAACTGAGAATGAGCGCGCAGCCAACACACAGGGTGGCCGCCACATACGCCACGCGCGACTCGGCGGTGCGCGCGCCCACCGCCAGAGAGAGCGCCAGGGGACACACCATCACGAAGTAGCCGGCCGCAACGTCCGCCTGGTAGAACGCGCCGATTACCGCCGCGTCCGAATGCTGGCCGAGGAAATGAAAGGCGAAGTGCATCATCGCCAGGACGGTGGCGCTCGCCACCAGCACGTTGGCCGCGATGCGCATCCCCTGCTCGGCGCGCGCCGCCTCGCGGGCCGCCAGGAAGCACAGAGCGCTGGCCAGCAACTGGAGCCATTTCAGCCCGGACTCGAAGGGATCCACCGAGAAGT
>Ga0194121_10010420_pt1 | contig 11289 bp, 9 predicted proteins | sample TA2MahCa50mmetaG_FD_148609 | JGI IMG/M metagenome (GOLD analysis project Ga0194121, IMG submission 148609) | Freshwater microbial communities from Lake Tanganyika, Tanzania - TA2015020 Mahale Deep Cast 50m | ecosystem: Environmental > Aquatic > Freshwater > Lake | place: Tanzania: Lake...
TGTTAATGCCTACTGTTAAGGATTTAATAGATGTTAATGTAAAAAATAACGAACAATTAATTAAAATGGCGGGTATTGCACAACGTGCTACAACTGCTGGGGGAGGATTATTACAAGATACACTTTTCGATCCCTCTGAAATACAACAATTAATTGAAGAGCAACGTGTTATTCAAATTGATGGCCAAAAATTAATTGAAAAAACAGAAGCTATTCAACATCAAATAGAAAATAAATGAGAATAAGAGAAAATTTAAGCACTTTTTCTGCAGGAATAAGTAAATTTGTTTCTTCCCCAAATATTGCTCCACAAATAGGTAAAGTATTTGGAGTAATTACTACTGAAAATACTCCAACAAAAGAATTGTTTGAAAAATATGGAGGATATAATGCAATAGGAACTATACTTTATATTGATTATAATTCTTCTAAAAATATAAATCCTAAAGATATTGATCTAAATAAATGTAAACCTGCTAAACCCTTTCATGCTAGTATTCAAAACTATCCTTTAGTTGGAGAACTAGTTTATTTAATAGATGGACCATCACCTTTTACTTTTTTTAATATTTTTTTATCACAAAAATACTATACAGGTACTATTAATATTTGGAATAATAATCAACAAAATTCTTCTAATACTTCTACTTTAGGAGAAAATTTTATTGAAAATAAGGATATTAGAAGGTTAATATCTTTTGAAGGTGATAGAATATATCAGGGCAGAAAAGGAAATGGAATTAGATTTGGTAGTACTGTAAAATCTAAATCTAATATTAATGAATGGAGTAGTATAGGAAAAGATGGTGATCCTATAACTATTATAGTTAATGGATATATAACTACTAATACTGGGTCTTTAGTTCCGAACGTTGAAGAAATAAATAAAGAGATGTCTTCTATTTATATGACATCTACCCAAAAATTACCTTTACAAACTAATAAAACAGGTGTATTAAATAATTTAACTAATCCTTTAAATGCACCTGATTATTTTAATGCTCAAGTTATTATAAATGCAGATCGTGTTACTTTAAACTCTAAAAAGGATGAAGTAATGATTTTTGCTACTAATAATGTTGAGATAAATACTAAAAATGTTATTAATTTAAATGCTGATACAAGAGTACATTTAAATTCAAACTCAATATTTTTAGGCCCCTATGATAATTCAAAAACATACCCTCTCCAACCAGTATTATTAGGATACGAAACAACTAATTTATTTGAACATTTACAACAAACATTAACTAAATTAGCTAGTTATTTATCTAGTGCTGTTGGAGTGCCTAAAGGTTCACCTATGTTAGGTATAAATGCTGCTGGTAAAGAATTAATTAAAGATGCTCAACGCATGTGTGATTTAATAGAAAAAATTCCATCACAAAAAGTATTTACATCATAATGGCAGATAAAAATAAAATAAATGTAGCACCTGTTATATCGCCTGATATTTTAAAAACAATATCAGCTGCTACTGCCATTAAAACTTTTGGATCTCAACTTATAGATAAAAATAAAGAAAAACTAATTGTTGGTAATCAAACCAAAACAGCTCAACTAGATAATCAATTAAATGCTTTAACTGTTAAAGAACAACAAGCAGGAGAAACAAAAAAAGCAACAGTTGAAAAAGCCCAAAAAGATTATAACTCAAAACAAATTACTGAAAAACAGTATAATGATATAAAAGTAGCTGCTGAAAATGCTTATTTAGCAGAAAAAGCTGCTATAACTGCAGAGCGAGAAAAAATAAAAAAAGATAAAGATGTTATACAAAATGATCCTTATACTAAAATAAAACAAAGGCAAAAAATATTTAAAACCAAAATAAAAGGATTAAGAAAAAAATCTCAAAGTGAAGAAACAAAATCTAATATAGATTTAGTTAAACAAGTATTGGCTTCAGCTACTAATACTGCTGAAAGTTTAGCACCTATAATTGCTTTACAACTTGTTAAACAGTTTTTTAATATAACTACCCAAAGAAAAAGATTAGAACTTTTAGTAGACCAGGTAAATGCTTATATAGATACTCAAGTAAAAGATGAACAAACAGTTATTATTGCTACTAATCTAAGAAATAATGCTATTACATTAATTAATAATAGTGCTGCAAAACTGGATAGATTAAAGAATACATTAGAAAAAACAACAAAAATACTAGCTACAATTTCAGGTATAATAGCGGCTATTATTATAATAATAAATTTGCCTTTTCCTTTTTTACTTCCTCTTAAAGTACAACTTCAACCTAATTTACAAAGATTACTAGCATTAGTAGCTGCATTAACTACTATTGTAGCTATTGCTACTACACTATTTAGAAATGAATTTAATAGAATACTTGAATTAAAAGAAAGATTAAAAGAAATTAGTTTAAAACTAGACGGAAAATCATTAGATAATTTAGATAATTTAGCTAATTTATCTAATCTTTTTCTACCAACTGGTTTAGATCATCCATCATATAAAGGATTTAATTTTAAAATTAAAGAAGAAAATAATCCAAAATTTGTTGTTAAAGGTAATAAACGTCGTTATGCAGTAGCAATTAACAGTAATAGTATAGAACAAATTAAAAGTGAACCATCATTTACATTAGATCCAAACGATTTAATAGAACAATTAAAATTAGTAATAGATCGTGAAAATTTAATAGGTTAAAATATTTATATATATGAAAATTCAAGCATTTAAACAAATTATTAAAGAAGCTGTAGCTGAGGCTGTTCGTGAAGAATTATCTGAAATTTTATTACAAAAGCCACAATTAAATGAATCTAAAACAGCAACATTCACTAGTGCCAATGTAACTGGAACTACAGATATTCGTGCACAATTACGTAGCCAAATGGGAGCTATGTTTGGTTATCAACAACCTCAACGTAATGATTTAAAAGTAATAGATGCTATTGACCCATCCACTGGTGACAAAGTAAACCCATATTTAGCATTTATTAATGATGCAGCTGATAATATGACTGCACAAGATAGATCAGGACTAAGAAAATTAGATTAATATGCCATTACCCCAAACAATACAAGTAAATCCATTAGATTTACAAGGAAATATAGCAATTGGGGTATCATTGCCTTTTAATGGACCTGCTGGTCCCTTTAATAGCACATATAGTACTAAAAATCAAATTAAATCTAATTTAATTAATCTTTTACTTACTAATAAAGGTGAAAGAATAATGAATCCTGAATTTGGATGTAATTTAGGAAGAGTATTATTTGAAGGTATAACAGAAAATACATCAGAACTAATTAAAAATTTAATTACTACCAATGTAAGAATGACTATACCAGAAATACAATTAACTGAAATATTAGTAGAAAATGCATCTCAATATAATAATAATGCTATATCAGTTACAGTTAAATATAAAATAAGAATATCCCAAAATGCAGATCAAGTAACAGTACAATTTATATAAAATGGCAGATAATAGTATATCATATTTAAATAAAACATTTCCTGAGTTTAAAGCTAATTTAATAAATCATGCTAAAACTTATTTTCCAACAGTATATAATGATTTTACTGAAGCAACACCAGGTAATTTATTTATTGAAATGGCTTCATATATAGGTGATGTAACTTCATTTTATTTAGATAATCAAATACAAGAAAATTTTTTATTATATGCTAAAGAAAAAGAAAATTTATTTGCTTTATCATATATGTTAGGATATCGTCCTAAAGTTTCATATGCTTCTACCGCTGATATAGATATATTTCAACTAATACCCACAACAGGTTCAGGAGGAATTTTACAACCAGATTACAATTATGCTTTAGTTGTTCCTGAAAATGCCCAATTTAGTGCGGCAGGAGGAATTAAATTTTTAACTACTCAAAAAGTAGATTTTAGAGATACAGGTAGTATGATAATATCTTTTGTAGATAATAATTATTATTTACTTAAAAAATCAGTTAAAGCAATTTCTGCTGAAATTAAATCTACAACATTATCTTTTAATACATCAGAAAAATTTTCAATATCTACTATTACAGATACAAATATATTACAAATATTAGATGCTACTGATGCTCAAAGTAATAATTGGTACGAAGTACCTTATTTAGCACAATCTACTGTGTTCGATAAAATAGAAAATCCTACATCAGGAAGTGATGGAATACCCTATTTAGTACGATTAAAAAGAGTACCTCGTCGTTATGTATCTCGTTTCTTATCTAATAATACACTTCAACTTGAATTTGGAGCAGGTGTTGTTAATGCAACTGATAATAGTATTTTGCCTAATCCAGATAATATTCAACTTGGATTAGTACCTGGTATATCTAATTTATATAATAATTTTAATCAAGCATCTGTATTTTTTACTCAAGAATATGGTTTGGCGCCAAGTAGTAATATTACTATACGATATTTAGTAGGTGGTGGTATTACCTCTAATGTTGCTTCTAATACTATTACAACAATTGTATCTTCTAATGCTAATTTTCCTAGTGGAATTACAGGCAATTTAGCTACTACTATTTTAAATAGTTTAGCTGTAACTAATCCTTTTCCATCATCTGGTGGAAGAAACGGTGACCAAGTTGAAGAAATTCGTAATAATGCCTTTTATGCTTATCAATCCCAATTACGTGCTGTAACTAGAGAAGATTATATGGTAAGAGCATTATCTTTACCTTCTACTTATGGTTCAATATCTAAAATATATGTCACACAAGATGTTGTTAGTGAAATGTTAGCTACATCAACAGTAGCTACTACTGAGGAACGTAATCCTCTTTCATTAGATATGTATATTTTAGGTTATAATTCTAATAAACAATTAACATCAGCATCTACTACTTTAAAAAATAATTTAGCATCTTATATTAATGAATTTAGAATGGTAACAGATGCTATTAATATTAAAGATGCTTTCTATATTAATATTGGTGTTAATTTTGATATTGTAGTAGCTAGTGGGTATAGTAATAATGACGTTATAACAAACTGTATTTTAGGTTTAAAAGATCATTTTAATATTGATAAATGGAATATTAATCAACCTATTATACTTGCTGATATTACATCTAAACTTTTACAAGTTAAGGGGGTACAAAATGTTATTAAGGTTGAAATAACAAATAAATATGATGGAAATTATTCACCTTATGCTTATGATATTCCAGGAGCTACTAGGTTAGGTAATATTTATCCTTCAATAGATCCAAGTATATTTGAAGTTAGATTTCCAAATACAGATATTCAAGGAAGAGTAGTACCATTTTAAAAATTATAAAGTATGGATTTAAATAAATTAAAAGGACATATACCAGATACAGTAATCGCTCAGATTCCTGATGTGATGCAAAAATTTGGAATTGACACTGCTATTAAGTTGTCTCACTTTTTAGCTCAATGCGGCCATGAATCCGGTGGTTTTAAAGTAGTAAAGGAAAATTTAAACTACAGAGCTAAAGGTTTACGTGCTATATTTGGAAAATATTTTCCTGATGATGCTACTGCTCTTCTTTATGAACGCAAACCAGAAAAAATTGCTAACCTAGTATACGCCAGCAGAATGGGAAATGGCGATAAAGCAAGCGGGGATGGATATAAATTTCGCGGACGTGGGTATATCCAACTAACAGGAAAACAAAACTATACACTATTCGGTAAAGCAATTAATGAAGATATTGCTGCAAATCCTGATTTAGTTGCTACTAAATACCCATTATTATCAGCTGCTTGGTTCTTTTCTAAGAATTGTTTAGGTAAATGTGTTGATACTTCTGATGCATCTGTACTTGCTGTTACTAAATGTGTAAATGGTGGTACTATTGGTTTAGCTGATCGTCAAAAACATTTTAAAGAATATTTTCACTTATTATTATAAAATAACAAGCAATGGCTATATATAAGATATTTCCTGAAAAAAGTGCTACATTATATTCATATTATCCTACTCTAAATACAGGATTAGATGAAATATTAGAGCTTAGTACTTTTAAATCTATTGGTGATACTAATGAAGTATCGCGTATTTTAATTAAATTTCCATCAAGTGAAATATCAGGTACAATTGCTAATAAAATAGGAACATCTAGTTTTGATTGTTATTTAAAATTGTATTTAGCTAACGCTACATCAATTCCATTAAATTATACTATTTTTAGTCACCCATTAGCATCAGATTGGAATATGGGTACAGGTAGATTAGCAAATCTCCCTATTACAACAGATGGTGCAAGCTGGGGGTTTACACAACAAAGTGGAAGTGGAGTATGGTTTTCACCTGGTTCTTTTCCTTCAGGCCAAACAGGTTCGTATAGTGGTTCTAATGCTGGAGGTGGTTTATGGTATACTGCTTCTGCTTATCAATCAACTCAATCTTTTACTTTTATATCTACTAAAGATATTGAGTTAAAAGTAACTAATACCGTAAGTGCTAGCTATACTAATGTTATTTCTAATTATGGTTTTATTTTAAAACATTCTTCATCTTTAGAGTTTACAACAGCATCTAAATTTGAAACAAAATATTTTTCAGCTACTACTCATACTATTTATCCTCCGTTTTTAGAATTTAGATGGAATGATTCATCATATAATACTGGATCGCAAAAAGTAATGGATTCTAACTTATATTATGCTAGTTTAGGTAATAATAAAAATTTGTTCCAACAAGATTCAGTACAACGATTTAATATTAAGGTTAGAGAAAAATATCCACCTAGATTATTTCAAACATCATCATTTGGATATGCTTTAGTTAATTATGCTTTACCTTCATCTTCATATTGGTCAATAAAAGATTTGGATACTGAAGAAATTGTCGTAGATTATGACACATCCTATACTAAAATTAGTTGTGATCCAAGTGGTAGTTATTTTAATGTATACATGAATGGATTAGAACCAGAACGTTATTATAAACTATTATTTAAAACTATATTAAATAATGGTGAAACAATAATATTTGATGAAAATTATTATTTTAAAGTTGTAAGATAATTAACTATGCCTCAATATTATGGAACTAATACAACTAATGCAACTAATATAACTGATGCAACTAACACAACATCTCGAATTCCTATAGAGAAACGAGTATTTAATAAAGATCAGTATGGAAAAGTTATTAATACTCAATTTAGTCAGTTATTAAATCAACAAATAGATGAGGAAACACCAACTTTTACTCTAGAAGATTTTTTTACATTATATGACCAATTATTTTTTCAAATTCCTAAAGAAGGAGATACTGATTCTCATCGGTTTATTTTGCAAAAAGAAGCTGAGTATTTAGGAGTAATAATTGATCAAGATGATATTCAAGCTTTACTTGATGAAATTACATCATTAAGACAACAAGTATTAGACACTCAAACAGCTTTAAATGATCTTAGTAAAACGATTAAAGTATAATGGCTGATAATATAAAAATAATAGGCAATATAGTCAGTTCAACAACTGTTTCACGCTACACTAGCCAAGATACTGCTTTAATTTCTTCTAGAAGATTACAAGAAAATTTTGGTGAAACTAATGATTATATTGAATATTTTATTTATGATATAGGGGGAAATTTATTAAATATTAATTATAATTATTTAAATTATAAATTACCTACAAATATAGGTCTTACTCCAGGAGTAATGACTCAACCAAATACCACTGGTAATATTCAAACAACAGATATAGGTATTGATTCTATTTTATCAACTCCAACTAGTTCACTATATCCTGTAATTGAAATAGATCCTATTAAAGATTTACAGAACATAGGATATTCTTCGGGTGAGTTTCAAGTTAGATATAATTTATTTCAAAATAAAATATCTAGCCCTATTGAACAAGGTTTATTTATTAAAACTATTTCTCAAGATAGAACGGAAATAGCATTATTATCTACTGTATTAACAAATGAACAAATCGAAAGCGCATCTTTAGATTTAATAAATAAAATTAATAATACTAATTATTATGTAGATTATTTATTGAATTTTGGAGATAATCAATTATATACTGCTATTAATGTTGCTTTAAATAAAGATCCTAATGGATATCAAATATTATTTAAATTATATCAACCTCTTCCTCTAAGTGTACAAGAAAAACAAACATTATGGGTTGTTGAAGAAAAAGTTAATCCCTATGTTTTTAATATTAATTTAGATACATTAATAACTCCTCCCCCTCCTCCATCATTAAGAGGACCTAATTTTAATATCTCTATTGAAAATCAAGGTACTGTTAGTACATCTTATAATAATTATTCTACTTTAATTAATAATTTACAAGCATTACAAAGTTCATCATATAATCAAATTCAAAATTTATTTACTACACAAAGTATAGATATTAATGTTGATTATACTAATTTTGATAATTTTACATTCTTTGGATCAGCTGAACATCGTGTAAAAAATTTTCATACTAAGGTTAAAGAAATTGAAGACTATCAAAATTTTATTAATATTTATAAACCATTTGTTGCTACAACAGCTAGTTTACAAACAACAATAAATCAATATTCATCTAGTATTACTAATATTATTTCTCAGTTTGATGGATATGAATATTATCTATATTTTGAATCAGGTTCATATGCTTGGCCTAAAGCTAATTCTAATAAACCATTTGTTTTACTATCAACAGGATCAGCAACTGTCCAAACATGGTATAATGCCTTAACAGGATCTGCTGAAACATATGATTTAAATAACTATGATAATTTAAAATATGCTGTTCCTGCTTTTATAAGTGATGATAAAAATAACCAACCATTTTTATTATTTTTAAATATGGTAGGACACTATTTTGATAATATATGGATTTATCTTAAATCAATTACTGATATTAATTTAGCAAATAATAATTTAGAAAAAGGTATATCTAAAGATTTAGTATATCAACAATTAAAATCATTAGGTGTTAAACTATATAATAGCCAAGCTGGGAATAGTGTAGCAAATTATTTAATAGGGGCTAATACAGGTAGTAGTGTATTTGATAATAATTTTACCATTACAGGTAGTTATTTAAATAATATTCCGCGTGCGGATTTAGTAGCTGAACTATATAAACGTATTTATCACAACTTACCTTTATTATTAAAAACAAAAGGTACTGTTGCTGGTTTAAATTATTTAATGACTACATTTGGTGTTCCAAATAGAACCTATTATACAATAGGAAATAGCTCATTTTATACTCCAACAGGTAGTGCTATTACCTCTAGTATATTAAATGCTAAAGAATTTGGTGGTTCGCTTAAATCTGGATTAATTAAAGGATATAATAATGATAAAGTAAGAATTGTAGTTAATACAGTCACTGGAAGTGTATTATCATCCGAATTAAGTTTACAAACATTTCCTACAGCATCATCTACATTTAGAGGTGATGATTTACATTATATAGATATATCATTTAGTCCTCAAACACAAATAGATACTTATATTTCTAGATCTATTGCTTCTAATAATTCAACATGGAGTTTAGATGATTATATTGGAGACCCAAGACAACAATATAGTGCTTCATATAGTGATTTAGATACTCAACGTAAACTATATTTTGAAACTGGTGTATCCGGTTATCCTGGATTTACTGGTTCACTTTTAGATTATAATGGGTTTATTAGATTAATTAAATTTTTTGATAATTCATTATTTAAAATGCTTACTGACTTTGTTCCTGAAAGAACAAGTCTATCTACTGGTGTCACTATTAACTCCCCAGTACTTGAGCGTAATAAAGTAGTTTATTCTATACCTAATATTAATACACAAAGTGTATATGAGGCTAATTACAATACAGGAAGTATATCAGGCCAATATGGTCAACTTTATGATGTACTACAAGGTAATAAATCACCATTTTTTACAGGTGAATTAAGTGGTAGTGTTGTTAATATTAATCAATATTTTGAAGATGATTTTAATCCATATGATGGAGATTGGGATGTATATAATGCTCAACATAGTATAAGTGAAAGTATTAATTTAAATTCATTTCTCCATTCAGATTGGAATGTTTTATTAAATAATGTTTCTCAAAGTGTAATATCATCTACTAGAAAAAATATTGAATATATATACGGTACTACTGGTAGTTTAATAAGTAGTGCTCAATTACAAGATTCATATTTAACTTTAAGATCGTATAATACTTCACGCTATGATGGAGTTAAAGTAACTAGTTTATTATATAATACTTATACTAGTGCTTCTGCTAATTATGACGGAGATATATCGTTTGGTAAAACAGCAGCTATTGATCATAATGTTCGTAAACTTGGATTGTTTACTGAGGTAAAACAAAATATATTTTTACCTAATCGTAATAATGTAACTTTAAAATATTTAGTTGATGAATTTGGTGGATTAACTGAATTAAACCAACGCAATAAACATTGGCAAGAGATTCAAAATACCTTTCTAGCAGGTAAGGTATTAGATGTATCCTTATTTGATAATCAAAAATTTAATAATCAAAAAATTGTTGATGGTACTAAACCTATTTTTGATAGTGGTTATACCTATAACCCAATACTTTATTTTGCTTCTTGCAGTGCTGATCCTAAAATTAGTTTTGAACCAGCAGGGGCTTTAAGTAGTTTCTTAGCTACTGCTTTTAATAGTGAACCTTTTACTGTTAGTGGATCTGGTACAATGAACCACCCATTATCTGCTTCATTTGTAACTAAATTATTCGATACTATAGTTGAAGGTACTTCATATTTTGCAGGAGGAACAGCAACTACTCATCCTAGTTATTCTGTTCAAGAATCAGGCAATCATAAAGTACAAGCATCTCTTAATTTAGAATTAACATTACCTAATGGTACTAATGCTACTTGGTCTCTTCAAGTATTTAAAAATAATGATGCTTCTCCTTTATTTGAGGTAGATCAAATATTTACTGATACACCACCCCCTGTAACATCATTTAGAGTATTTTATCGTTTTCATGCCACTGATCCAGGACTTGCTTGTAGTGCTCCTTTAAAAACAGGATGGTCAACTAAAGATCCAGATGCTGGACAATATCTTACAGTTGGAGATACCATTTATACTTCTTTTAATCTTACTACTCCTGTTAGTGATACAGGATACATAACTCAATTTGATTCATTCGGTAATCCTTTAGGTAATATATTTGAGATATATATTGGATATATAACTATCAATACTGGAACTGCATGTTAAAATAATTAAAAATGGCCTTTACACAAACCAAATCATTCGATATAAATCAAAGCTCTGTTAGTTTAACGAATGGAGATAAATTACATTTTAAATTTAAAGTT
>Ga0194121_10010424_pt1 | contig 11287 bp, 10 predicted proteins | sample TA2MahCa50mmetaG_FD_148609 | JGI IMG/M metagenome (GOLD analysis project Ga0194121, IMG submission 148609) | Freshwater microbial communities from Lake Tanganyika, Tanzania - TA2015020 Mahale Deep Cast 50m | ecosystem: Environmental > Aquatic > Freshwater > Lake | place: Tanzania: Lake...
CCATGCGGTACGTCTGAAAAGCTACTAATTTCAATTCCTTTTTTGATTTTTAAAATTTTTAGACATTCTCTAATAATATTATGTTTTATATTTTCTACTCTTGTGACGTTCTCATATTTTGAATATTTAATCACGTATCTATTTTTTAAATTTTCATTAATTACAATTGTAATAAATTTATTTATCGCTGCAGAAATAACAAAGCCATTATTTTTCAAAAAATAACTCGGAAGGTCTGTTCCCCCACCACCTAACGATACTCTCAATGGAGCTCTTACTATAATCATATATAAAACATCTTTTTAGCGTTTTTTACTAAATCTTTGGGGTAAAAAGACTTTTCTTTTAAAGTCTTTTCTAAGTTAACAAAATTATCAAAAAATATACTTTGTATATAAAAAATTTTTTTTATTAAAAATTTTTCCTTATAAACTGAATAATTTTTGTGAATTCTTAGAATAAATGGTATGTGAGATAAATAATATAAAGAAGTTAATAAATTATAAAAAGGTATAAATTTTTTAATTCTTTCTATTATATAAAATCTTTTCCAAAGTTCTGGCTGAAGAGAGGTATTTTGGTGATTATAAATTACAGACGTAAGATAAGGTAGAACGGCAAATTGTTTTAGGTTAGTTTTATTAAAATCAACAGGCCAATCAGATATTCTAGAAATTACTTTATTTTTAGAAAGTATATATTTACATGCTTTTTGTGATATTTGATAACATGTTGTATATTGAAGTGTATGACAGGTTTTATACAGCGAAAATTTGCCTGATATTAATTTATGTGAATTTTTATATACCAATCCACAATTATGATAAAGATGAATAATATCATATTTTTTATTTCTAAAAAAATTACTTAATTTTAACCAATCACTAAATATTTTAGATGGATATGAATCATCTTCCATCACTATTGCATTAGAAATTTTATTTCTTAAAATATATTTATAAATTCTTAAATGACATTCGGCATTCGATATATCTTTGTATGACAAAGGACGACCATACACATTTATGGCTTTTTTTTGATTACATAAACTATCTAAAAGTTTATGCTTATCTGGATTTTCACCCCCAATGCAATAAAAAACTTTATAATTAATTTTTAAAAAATTCAGTCTTTTTCTTATTATTTTTTCCCTCTTTGAATTTTTCAGAGTTACTAAAAATACTGGGGTTTTATTGCTCAAGCTGTTTCCTATGGTAATAAATTATCTGTTCTCACTTTATAAGTATTTTTAACTATTATCAAATTATTAGCTTTTAATTTGAAAAAGACTACTCAGATTTTGAAATTGGATTAAATTATACTCTTTATTTTACTAAAAATTTTAAAATTATAAATCATTGAAAATTAGATAAAATTTTTTCTACGAATATTCTCTCTGCCGTTAAATCAATTCTTTTTAAAATTAACGGTTCATAAGTAAATTTCTTTAAAAAAGAGTCATCTTTCAAAGAATTGCATATATTTTCATAATTATTTTCTATATCGTCAATCAAATTAATAAAAGCTTTAGGATTAAAATCAATATTAATAGATTTGTCAGCCCATGTTATGGGTAGTGATTTTGACAAAAAACCATCAGCAACTCTAGCACTATAAAATCCTGGATACACGCTATTTTCTGGACATAAATAAAAAGCATAATTTTTTAAAACATCGCTAGTTAAAAAATTAATTTTATGATTAGCTGCAATTGTTGGATCGAAATACATTCCGTAACCAACAACATTAAAATGATTTTTAAATTTCAAATATATGCTTTTTTTTGGTTCTAAAAGGTAAGAAGTGACGAAGCAAACTTCTTTTTTTTTTCTCATAAAATCAAAACCTTGAGGTCTCAAAAGACTCTCTAAATTTAAAAAGAAACCTAATCTTTTTGCTTCAGCGTGAGATTCTATATCCCTGATTATTCCTTCATGAGACCAGTCAATATGCTCTTTCCAAATAGGGAATCTAAAATGATTATCGCCAACTATTCCTAAATTATGATAAAATGAAAAGTCATAATCAGGCATAGATCTTGGCATATAAGAAGTATAATTTTCGCGTGATAAATAGATTTTTAAAGGTTTGTAACTTCTTTTGAATGAATAAATGTCAATATTTGGATAAAATTTATTAAGTAAATTAAAATATTTTTTTTTAGAAAAATAACTAAATAATCTTCTTTTAAAGCTTAAAGAATCATAAGGACCAATAAAAATTATATCTGCTTTATCATAATCAACGATCTCAATTTTATTTTTACTCAGTTGTTTGAATAAATTAAAAAGGACAGAATTCTGCACGCTTTCATTATCATAAACCCACAAAAAAGAAATTTTTAAGCTTTGCATGTATCGTATTTATATTAAATTTTTTTAAAAAATTTAATTTTTTTATAAAATTTATTATAAGAAAAAATAATATACACCTTTTTATATTAATAATGATAAATATTAATTATAATGAAAAAAATTGACTTAGTAATCTTAGCAGGAGGTAAAGGTAAAAGAATTGAGAAATACACAAAATCTACTCCAAAACCATTAATTAAAATTGGGAAAATACCATTTATTCAATATCTATTAAATTATTATTCTCAATACAATTTTGAAAATATAATTATTTTATGCGGATACAAAGGTAATTTAATTAAAAGAATTTATAATAAAAAAAAGATAAATTTAATTCCAATCAAATGCATTGTTGAAAAAACGGCGCTTGGAACAGCTGGCACTTTATCTCAATTAAAAAAAAAATGTAAAAATGAATTTTTATTAATAAATGGAGACTCTTTTGTTGAATTTAATGTTAAAAAATTTTTAAATAAAAAAATAAGATATAAATTTTTAGGAAGATTATTATTAACTAAAAACACTAACTATTCTAGCAATAAAAAACTTTCTAATATTAAATTAAATAAAAATAATAACAAAATATCTTTCAATGGAAAATTGATGAATGCGGGGGTATATTTATTTAAAAATATAATTTTAAAAAACTTAAAAATAAAAAATTACTCATTAGAAGAAGATTTATTACCAAAATTAATTCTAAAAAACAAACTAGAAGGTCAATTAGTTAATAGTTATTTCATTGACATTGGAACGTATGGTAATTTAAGGAAAGCTAAAAAAAATCTAAACAAGATAACAGAAAGACCCGCTGCATTTCTTGATCGCGATGGTGTTATAAATTACGACACAGGTTATGTTCATAAATTAATAGATTTTAAATTAAAAAAAAATGTTATTAAAGCAATTAGATATTTAAATAAAAAAAAAATTAATATATTCATAGTCACTAATCAAGCAGGTATTGCAAAAGGTTATTATACGGAAAAATCTTTTCTAGATTTTCAAAAAAAAATCAAAAAACTTTTAATAAAAAAAAATTGCTTTATCAATGATGTAAGATACTGCCCTTTTCATCCCAATGCAAAGATATCTAAATACAAAAAAGATTCTAAATTTAGAAAACCAGGAAATTTAATGATCGAAGATTTAAAAAAGAATTGGGTTGTTAACCTATCAAAGTCATTTATGATAGGAGATAAATTATCTGATGAAATCGCCGCAATAAAAAGCAATTTATATTTTGAGTACGATCAAAACAACCTTTTAAGACAAGTAACCAGAATCTATAAAAAATTAATAATTTAATAATTATTAATAAATTTGTTTTCAGAATTTTTAAATACTCCTATAAGTTCCTCTATGCCTCTATCTAATGATATTTTTGCTTTGAAGCCAGTTTTCTCAATTTTGGCATTACTTACAAAATAATCTCTTTGATCAGGATCTTTTTTATTTTCTTTAATAGTCACTTTTAAATCTCTTATATTTTTTTTTATCATTTTTACTAGTTGATATTTTGTAATATTAGCATTTGATAAACCTAAATTATAAATATTATTTTTTAAAAGGAAAAAATTATCAATCGCAAAAATCATGCCAGCAACTACGTCTCTAATATGAATAAAATTTCTTCTAAAGTGAGCTTCAAAAATTTCTAATCTTTTTTTTTTCACACTTTCATAAACCATATAATTAACAAGTAAATCTGTCCTCATTCTAAAAGAATATCCAAAAACAGTTGCAAGTCTTAAACAGATAGTATTTTTATGACTTAAAGCTATTTTCTCAGCCTCGGCTTTGGTAGTTCCGTACAATGAAATTGGTCTTAGAGGAGAATTTTCATCGCAAAATTTATTTTTCTCTCCAATTCCATATCCTGAATTAGTTGTTGGATAAATAATTTTCTGGTTTGTTTTAATATATTTTAATATCAGTTTTATAGAATTAACATTTAATTTTTTTGCTTGTTTTTTATCTTTTTCACACAATGGCGCTCCTACTAAAGCGGCAAAAGGAAAGATAAAATTTACTCCTTTGATAATTTCTTTGACTACACTAGCTTTTGTTACATCGGCTTTAATAAATTTAAAATTTTTATAAAAATACAGATGTGACAATGAATTGTTTTCATATTTTAAAATATCAACAGCTAAAACGTCAAATTCTAATTCGACTAATTTAGTTGTTAACATCGAGCCTAAATAACCAGCAGCTCCTGTGATTAAAATCTTTGGTTTCATAATATTTTTATTATTAATAATGTTAGTAAGTTAGCATAAGATCCAGAATTTACAAAAACACTATATTTAACTCCATATGATCTTGACCATTTATTTTCAAAATCTCAACTTTTTGTGACTGAATAAGTATTTTTTTTTATTTTTTTTGAAAAATTTAATATTTTCTAAAAGATCATTTTTATAAATATTATTGTCCGTTAACGGATAATTAAACATGAACATAACAGTTGTTACTTTTAATTTATAATTTTTTAAAAATTAAACTAAGCTTTATAAACATTTTTGCCAATTATTAAATCAACAACGGACAAAAGAATAAATAAATGCGCTATTTCTATATGATTATACGCCTTAGAATTAATCCAAAAATTAATTCCATTTTTGTTTATTATTTTTAGTGGATTGCTAGAATTATTGCCCGTCAACGTAATAAATTTTATATTTGATTTTTTGCACCATTTGGCAGCATTTAAAATATTTCTAGATTTACCTGAAGAAGATATTAAGACAACAACATCGTTATTATCGCAATACATTCTCAAAGCTTCCTTCATCCAGTTTTCATGCCCAAAATCATTGGCAAAACAAGTAATTAAATCTGCTTCATTAAAATTTACTGATCTGATTTTTGCATTTTTTGTTAAATCAACAGATACGTGACTTGCTATAGATGCACTGCCACCATTTCCTAAAACTATTACTTTATTTTTAGATAGGCTGCATTCTTTAAATAATTTAGAAGTTTTTAAAATTTCTCTTTCAAAAGAAAGATTTTTTAAAATTCTGATAAAACTATTTTTATTTATTTTTGTAAAACTCATAAATAGCAAATTAGGTATTTAAGTATATTTTTCAATAAGATTATTTAATTAAACTTAATACTTTTTTGTATCTAGTATTATTTTACTTCCATAATTTTCATATTCAACAGGCATAACTATAAAATTTCTCATATTTTTAAAAATTCTGATTATCTTTGGAAACATAAAATATAAAAACCTCTACCTCCAGCACCCAATAATTTACCTCCGATAGTTCAATTATTAATATTCTTAATACATAAAGTTAATTTTATATGAAGACACTAATGAACTTAATCCTTTTTTAATCTTTTGAGTTTCATTTAAAAGCAAACCAAATCATTAAATATTTTTATTGCTCAATTATTTTTTTGCCACTTTTACATATTACGGAATTTCTAATATACTTTTTCTTTTAGTATTATTTTTTTTTATTTTTTTTGCTAAAGATAATTTTGTTAAATTACCAGTTGATATACATAGATTAAAATGTTATTTTTAATTACATTAAAATTTTAAATCGAAAATATAAAAGCAGATACAACATCTCTTACATAGATATAATTTTTTCTAAACTTTGGCTCAAAGATTTCTATTTTATTTTTTTGAACAGCCTTTTTTACAAAATGATTAACATATAAATCAGTTCTTATTCTTTAGTAAATCTAAAAATTTTTGCCAATCCTAAACAAATGCTGTTTCCATGACTCAAAACTAAACTTTCATCTTTTACTTTAGTAATCCCATACAGTGCTATAGGATTTAAAGGAGATTTTTATTCGCAATATTTATTTTTTGCACCAATGCCGTAACCCGAATTGCTTGTAGAATAAATAATTTTTTGATTTTTCTTGGCATAGTTTAGTATTAGACTTATTGCATCAACATTTAACCTCGTGGCTTCTTATTTAAATTTTTCGCATAGTGAAGCGCCAACTGAACCGGCTAAGGGTATTATAAAATCGCAAACCCTTAAAATATTTTTTTATTTCTTTGGGTTTTGAAATATTTGCTTTGATAAATTTAAAATTTTTAAATAAAAAAATGTGGAAATGATTTTTTTCATATTTTAGTATATCAGCTGCAACAACATCAAAACTATGATTGATTAATTCAGTACATAATATTGAACCAATATAGCCCGCTGCTCCTGTTACCAAAATTTTTTTTTACATAATTAATTATGTTCTTTTCTACATTCGTTTAATAATCGTTTTACTGATTCTTTAAAAGTTACTTTAGGTATCCAGCCTGTATGTTTACTAAATTTTTTATAATTTGGAATTTGAAGAGTAACATCCTGTGGTCTCAAAAGATTTTTATCAACGGATAATTTTATTTTACATTTTGCTAATTTTATTAATTCTTTAAGAAACTGTTTTACAGAAATTATTTTGTTGCCACCAATATTATATACCTCTCCAATTCTACCTTTTCTTGCTACCAACCAATAAGCTTCCATTGCATCATCGATATCTAAGAAAGTTCTAATACTTTTTAAATTTCCATGTTTTAGTTTTTTCAATTTACCTATTTCAATTTTTGCAATTTGATTTGCGAATGCAGTTTGGAATAAATTATTTCTTCTTGAGTTTATATAAGAGAACATTCTTGTAATTATAATTCTAAGACCGAAAGACTTGAAATAGACCTGTGATAATAAATCTTGAAAAGTTTTTGATACTGCGTAAGGATTTATAGGAGAAATTTTTTGATTTTCACTTATAGGAATGTCTTTCTTAGTAACAGAACCATAAACTTCCGAGGTGCTACATATTACTACTACAGGATTTATCTTTATCTGACGAATTGCTTCTAATAAATTTACAGTAATTAAATTATTATTACTAGTACAATCGATTGGATCATCAAAAGAACCTCTAACGTCAGCATTTGATGCCATATGAAAAACTAGATCAGGTCTAATATCTTTTGTTATTTTCTTTAATTGAAAAAAATTTTTAAGATCAATTTTAATGAAATAAATATTATTATTTTTATATTTTTTTTTTAGAAGATTTAAATAACCCTTGGATCTATATAATGCAAATATTTTTATATTTTTATCTTTTTTAAGTAAATGCTCAACTAAATAACTTCCTCCAGAACCGGTTGCTCCTGTGATTAAACATTTTTTAAAATTTCTATTCATAAGAAATCTCATTCAAAATATGACAAATTTTCAAAATTTTTTGTTTTTTTAATGAAGGATAATTGCCAATATAATAACCAAAAAAATGAATATGCTCTACCTCTGGAAAATCTTTAAAATTAATTTTTTTAATGAACTGCTTTAGATATGGTTGCCTTAGTTGATTTCCTCCACCAGCATTGCCTCTTCTAAATTCAATACCGTTTCTAATCATAATTTTTTCTAATAAATCCCTATTTTTTAAATTACTTTTTTTTAAGACTAATGGAAATGCGTAATTTGAATTTCCTTTTAATTCATAATCAGTTCTATAAAAATCAGAATTTAAATTTTTTAAAAATATTTCTAAATTATTAACTCTTTTTAAATTATTATCAGTCAGCTTTTTAAGTTGATTAAGACCGATTACTGCTGATATCTCATTATTTCTCATATTAAAAGCGGGATATAAAAAGATAAACTTGGGAGATAAATATGAATATTTTTTAACCATGCTTTTCTCAAATTTATTGTTCCCACTCTCTCTAACCATACCGTGAGATCTTAGCATTCTAACAATTTCATAAATTTTTTTATTATTTGTGCATACCATTCCACCTTCAATTGTTGATAAATGATGAGCATAATAAAAAGAGAAATTTGACATCAAACCAAATGTTCCTAATTTCTTATCTTTAAATTTTGCTCCATGTGACTCACAAACATCTTCTAACAAAATAATTTTTTTTTTCTTTAAAATATTTAATAAATTTTGTGTGAGACCATTAAAACCTTGAGCATGTGTAATAAATACCGCTTTGGTTTTCGATGAAATTTTTTTTATAACATTTTTTTCATCCATACATAATGTCCTTGGGTCAATATCTACAAAAATAGGTTTAAAATTATTCTGGATAACCGAAGCAATATCTGAAATCCATGTCAATGTTGGAACTATAACCTCCCCAGGACCATATAATATCTTTAAGGCTAATAAAGTTAGTAGGTTAGCTGATGAACCAGAGTTAACAAAAATACTATACTTAACTCCAAGCCATCTCGACCATGCTAATTCAAATTCCTTAACTTTCTCAGCTTGCGTAAATACTCTCTTTTTATTTTTTTTTAAAAATTTAATAACATTCAAAATATCTTTTTTAGTAATATTATTATCCATCAATGGATGATTAAATTTTACCATAATTAATTACTTTAATTTTTTAAAAATTATCTCACTTCCTTTATTTTCAAAAAAAAAGGAACTTCTGTTAAAAAATTCATTTTTTGTAAAAAATATTTCTTTATGTCTTGAGGAACGTAAAATAAAAAAAAACCGCCAGCACCAGCTCTTAATATTTTTCCTCCAATCGCTCCAGAATTTTTGGCTTTGTTATAAATATCATCTAACACAGTATTGGTAATATCCTTATCTAATTTTTTTTTTAAGGTTAAAATTAGTTTATCCGATAATCCATTAAATCCTTGAGCGTGAGTAATAAAAACAGCTTTAGTCTTTTTTGTAATTCTTTTTAAAACTTCATCATCATTCATGCGTAGTGTTCGAGGATTTATATCTACGAATACTGGTTTAAAATTATTTTGTATTACTGAAGCTATGTCTGAAATCCAAGTGAGCGTTGTAATTATAATTTCTCCTGTTCCATAAAGAATCTTTACCGCCAACAAAGTTAATAAATTAGCAGAAGACTCGGAGTTGAGAAAAACACTATATTTAACACCCAACCATTTAGACCATTCCTCTTCAAATTTGTTGACATTTGAAGAGTGTGTTAAAATTTTGCTTTGTCTAGATTTTAAAAAATTAATAACACTGTTAATATCTTCTGTAAGAATATTATTTTTCATCAGAGGATTAAAAAATTTATTAACAGAATTCATATGATTGTTTTATTAAGTTCATTTAAAAGTCATAATAATCTTTTTTATTATAAATTATTCTAGTACCAGAGTTCTCAAATTTAAAATTAACATGCATATTTCTTTTAAAAGAATTAATTAATCTTTTTTTTTCTTGAAGAGATTTTGATAGAAATAAAAAAAAACCACCAGATCCAGCGCCTAATAATTTTCCAGCGATTGCTCCGTTCCTCATTCCAAATTCATAGAGATTATCTACTGTAGAATTTGAAACGCTTTTATCTAATTTTTTTTTAACAACCCATGTTTCATTTAACAATCTTGCAATTTCAAATGGAATTTTACTGCTATTTGACAAAAAAACATTTTTTGCCTCATGAGCTATCTCTAAGAGCTTATAATAATAATTGGTATTTTTTTCTAATGATTGCATTTTTTTTTTTTCAATATTATCAGCTTTTCTTGAACTATTTGTATGAATTAGAACCAATTTATTCTGAAACTCGTTCAAAATATTAGTATCAATCTTTACTTTATTAACAAAAAATTTTTTTTTTTTAAAACTAATAAAATTAAAACCTCCAAAAGCTGTAGCAATTTGATCTTGTGATCCTACATATTCTTTTAGAATTTTTTGCTCTAAATAAATTGCTTTTTTTGCAATCTCATTTTTCGTTATTTTTTTATTATTATATGAATATATTGCATTTATTATTGAAATGGTAAAAGCTGAACTAGCACCAAGTCCTGAAAGAGCTGGGACATCTGCGAAATGACAAATTTCTAAACCATTCTTTTTTTTATTAAAATTCTTGAGCACCTCTTTGATTACGGGGTGTTTAATTTGAATAATATTTTTTTGCAATTCTGTCTGAAAATATCTCAATCTATATTTAAATGAAAAAAAAGGGGGAAGAGTTCTCAATAAAATATAACAATATTTATCTATAGAGCTTGAAATAATTAAACCTTCTTTTTTTTTATACCAAACAGGAAAATCAGTTCCTCCGCCAAAAAAAGATACACGAAATGGGGTTTTTGAAATTATCATCTAGTAAAATTGATTGTTATTTAATTTATACATAAAATATTTTTAAAGCTTATTTTATTTTAGATAATAGACTTATAATTACTATTTTAAATTATTGTAACTTATAAACATTTTTTATAATTAACAATGAAAATTATTGATTATACTATTTATTTACACAATCTCTATTATGCTTATAAATTTAGTATTAATTTAAAACAAAAAATAATTGCCTACTTATAAAAATAAACATATAAAAACAATCAAAACTAAACGCAGACTAAATTGAAAAAAAAAATTTTAATTCTTGGTGCTAGCGGTTTTATTGGTAGAAATCTAGCTTTAGAACTTTCAAAAAATAAAAATTTTCAAATAACTGGAACTTACTTCAAAAAAAAAACTTTTCTCAAAAAAGTAAAAATGATTCGTGTCGATTTAACAAAAAAAGAAAATACTGATAAAATAATAAAAAACAAAGATATAGTAATTCAAGCTGCCGCGACAACTTCCGGTGCTAAAGATATAATCTCCAAACCGTATATTCATGTAAATGACAATGCAATTATTAATACTATGGTGACTAGGTCTTGTTTTGACCACAAAACAAAACACGTAATATTTTTTAGTTGCTCTGTAATGTACAATCCCTATACAAGAAAACCTCAAAAAGAAAAAGATTTTAATCCAAAAAAAATATATGAGAAATATTTTGGGGCGGCACACATGAAAGTATTTGTAGAAAATATGTGTGAATTTTATTCAAGATTAAAAATAAATAAATACACGGTAATTAGACATTCAAATGTTTATGGACCGTATGATAAATTTTCCTTAGAAAAATCTCACGTTTT
>Ga0194121_10010427_pt1 | contig 11285 bp, 7 predicted proteins | sample TA2MahCa50mmetaG_FD_148609 | JGI IMG/M metagenome (GOLD analysis project Ga0194121, IMG submission 148609) | Freshwater microbial communities from Lake Tanganyika, Tanzania - TA2015020 Mahale Deep Cast 50m | ecosystem: Environmental > Aquatic > Freshwater > Lake | place: Tanzania: Lake...
CATCTGCAGGTCGTCGAAACCCTGGCTCCCGCGCAGCGTGGCGTCGACGAGGTCGGCGAACACCTCGAAGCGCTCGGCGGGTTGCGGATTCTTGTCGACGTGCGCGAGCACGGTCTTTTCCTCGAATCCGTAGCCCTCGTTGAGAACGATCTTGTGTACGTTCGGATAACGTTCCAGGATGCGCTCCCGCTCGGCGTCGGAGCAGCCCAGGCGCTGAATGCGCTCGAAGTGCGCGCGGGTCTCGTTCTCGTCCTTGCCGCAGGCTTTCCAGAGGGCTTTGGGAAGCCCGGCCGGCGGCGACGAAAAGAACAGGAGCGGCGGCGCGGCCTGAAAAGCCAGGGTGGCGGGCGCCGCGATCCCCAGCACGCGCCGCAACACGGATGCGGCGGCGTTGACAAATCCGCCGCGAACGGTTGCGACGTCGATAGGCGCGGCAACCGACGGCCCCGCGACGTAGCAGTCGAGCGGAGCGTGCGCGGAAACGGGCCAGGGGCTGCCCCCGCGGGCGGCGTCAATAAGCATGGGTCGGGCGGGTCTCCTCCCTCCGATCCCACTGTAGGGGAGGGGCCTGAAAGAACCCTGGAGCCCGGGTCGACCACTACCCGCCTCCCGTAGGATAACACTCCGGAGTCGCAACGCTGGAACCAGCCTGTGACACTCCACCCTGTGTGGTGTCAGCGGGTGACACTCCACGGGGTGTGGTGTCATCGCGTGACGCTCTACGCGCCCCGCGCGAACCCGGCACGTTAGCCCATGCGCCCGCTGGCTAGCCCAGCGCGTTGTCCCGGCCCAGCAGCCCGCAGAGCGCGCGCAGGTCGACGCGCATGCTGGCGTCCGAGCGAAGCCCGTCCACCCTGTCGATGGCGTGCCTCACCGAGGAATAGTCCTTGCCGCCGAAGGCCTCGCCGATCGCGTTGACGCTCTGCGAGGCCACCTTGTAGGCGAGAAACATGGCCACGTGCCGGGGCGTGGAATACTTGCGGTCGCGCCTTTTGCCGGTGAGATCCTCAAGGGAAATGTGAAAGTAACCGGCCACCTTTTCCAGTATGTTGTCCATGGTCAGCGCCGTGGTCGGCGTCGACGCGCGCAGTCCCTGCAGAGCGTGGCGCACCAGGCACAGATCCACGCTGCTGTTGCGGGATGCTTCGGCCATGGCCAGCACGCGTACCAACGCGCCCTCCAATTGCCGCACGCTGGAGGAGAAATTCTCGGAGATGTAGCTCAACGCCTCGTGGCTGACCATGGCATGGCTCTCCCGCGCGCGCAGGCGCAGAATATCCAGACACATGTCGCGGGTGGGCCGGCCCACGTCCGCGATCAATCCGGACGAGAGCCGCGAGCACAGACGCTCCTGGATCTCCGTGAGGAGCTTCGGCGGCTTGTCGGAAGTGAGCACGATCTGGCAGCCGCGACGCATCAGCTCCTCGAAGGTATTGCAGAGCTCCTGCTGGGTGCCCGGCTTGTTGATCAGAAACTGGATGTCGTCGATGAGCAGGTAGTGCAGCTGGCGGTACTTCTTGCGGAAGTTGGCGGTGCGCCGGTTCTCGACGGCTTCCGCGTATTCGTTCTTGAACTGCTCCGCGCCTACGTAGTGCACCCGAGCGCGCGGATTCGCGCTGAGAACGCGGTGCTCCACGGCCATCATGAGATGCGTCTTGCCGAGCCCGACGTCTCCGTAGATGATCAGCGGATTGAAGCCGGTCGCCGGCGCATGGGCCACCTTTTTTGCGGCCTGCACGGCCAGCTCGTTGGTCGGTCCGGTGACGAAATTGTCAAACGTGTGACGCTCGTCCAGCGGTCCGTTGGCGGAAACGGCCTCACGCGCCGCCGCGTGTACGAAGTCCGGGTTCATCCGACCCACGTTGGCGCGCTTGCGACGGGCGGCGGCCGGGACGTCCGCCGGGACGTTCCGCTCGGCGGCCGTCGATTCGCGCGCCTCTTCGTTGACGATCCACTCGACGCTCCATGCGCGTCCGGTGATCTCGGCCAGCACGCGCCGCACGGCCGCCGCGACTTCAGTGCGCTCGCGGGCGAGCGTGGCGGCGTACGGCAGCGACACCACGACTTCCAGATGGCCGGGCGCCGCAACGCGCGCGCGGGAATCCCTCAAGCAGATGCCGTAACTAAAGCCCGGAAGCTCCTTTTGGAGAACCGCCAGGCAGTCCGTCCACTGCTCGCTGGTGATCCCGTTGCCCCCCGATGACGCATCCGTGCGATCAAGACCTTGGTTCGCCATGTCCGCCTCCTCGATGCAAAACCGCTTCAGGCCTGGTTTTTTGGCGCTTCCCGCGAACCTCCCTTTTCCACTGTCATGCACTTATCAACATGAGCAGTCCGGCAGGTGTGGATAAGACCGGCGATCCCAGGAAAACTGCCTGAAAAAAATTTCTGACAGACTTGAATGGCACTCAAGTCACATCATTCCGCGAATCCACGCGATGCTCGTGGAGCCGCGCCGGCACGGCGTTCCTTGACGGTTTCTCAAGGGTGTGCTATGGTGTTCACCGTTATGTCCACCCCACCGAAGATCGGCCAGGAAGCCGAGTGGCATTCCGTATCCGAAGGGCTCTCCGACGTCGCCATCGCGCAGCGCGCGACGCTTCGCCCCATTGAGGAGATCGCGGCCGGCGTCGGACTTGCGCCGGATGATCTTGACCTCTATGGCCGCTGGAAGGCGAAAGTCTCGCTGGACGCCTTGCGATCGCGCGCGACCGCGCGGGACGGCCGACTCATCAACATCACCGCCATCACGCCGACGCCGGCCGGCGAAGGCAAGACGTGCATCTCGGTGGGTCTCACGCAATCCCTGGGAGTGCTGAACAAAAAGGTGGTGCTTTGCCTGCGCGAGCCCTCCCTGGGTCCGGTGTTCGGCATCAAGGGCGGCGCGGCCGGCGGCGGCTACGCGCAGGTGGTCCCCATGGAGGACGTCAACCTGCACTTCACCGGCGACATCCACGCGGTGGGCGCGGCGCACAACCTGCTCTCCGCCCTGCTCGACAATCACCTCGTGCAGGGCAACACGCTGCGGCTGGATCCTTCCCAGATCGTGTGGAAGCGCGTGCTCGACATCTCCGATCGGGCCCTGCGCAACGTCATCATCGGGCTGGGTGGAAAGCTGCACGGCGTCCCCCGCGAGTCCGGCTTTGAGATCACGGTCGCTTCGGAGATCATGGCCATTCTCGCGCTCGCCGACGGGCTCACCGATCTGAAGGCCCGCCTCGGCCGCATGCTGCTCGGCTACACCTACAGCGGCGAGCCGGTGACCACCGAACAACTCGGCGTGGTGGGTGCGGTCGCGCTCCTGCTGAAGGACGCCATCAAGCCCAACCTCGTGCAGACGCTGGAGGGACAGCCGGTGCTCATGCACGCCGGCCCGTTCGCGAACATCGCGCACGGAAACAATTCCGTGCTGGCCACCAGGCTGGGCCTGAAGCTGGCCGACTACGTGGTTACCGAGAGCGGCTTTGGCGCCGATCTTGGCCTGGAGAAATTCTACGACATCGTGGCGCCCCAGGCGAAATTCAAGCCGGACGTGGCGGTGGTGGTGGCAACCCTGCGCGCCTTGAAGGCGCACGGGGGGATCAGCGTCCCGGAGGCGTGGCGCGCGCCGAATCCGGAGGCACTGCTGCGGGGCACCGCCAACCTCGATCGGCACCTCGACAACGTGGCCCGCTTCGGCGTCCCGACAGTGGTTGCGCTCAACCGATTTCCCGGCGACACCGACGAGGAGTTGCAACTGGTACGCTCCCATTGCGCCGCCCGTGGCGTGCGCGCGGAAGTCGCCGAAGTGGTGCGCAGCGGCGGCCCCGGCGGCGTGGATCTGGCCCGCGCGGTGCTGGAGACGCTGGAGTCGACGCCGGCGAATTTCCGCCCGCTCTACCAGTGGGACATGCCCATCCGCGAAAAAATCGAGATCATCGCCACGCGCCTCTACGGAGCACGCGCGGTCATCTACGAGAAAAAGGCGCGCAAGGACATCTCCTCCCTGGACAAGATGGGCTATGGCGGCCTCCCCATCTGCGTGGCGCGCACCCAGTTGTCGTTCAGTGACGACCCCAACTACAAGGGCGCGCCCAGCGACTGGGATCTGCACGTCAAGGAAGTCCGCGTGTCGGCGGGCGCCGGTTTCCTGGTGGTCATGACCGGCGAGGTGCTGCGCATGCCGGGCCTGCCCAGGTTCCCGGCCGCCACCACCATGGACATTACCGAGGACGGCGCCATCACGGGATTGTTCTAGCCAAGATCGAAAGTTTGTAACATCCCGCCGGAAAAGCCGACGCCCGCCGCGAGATGAAAAAGGCCGCCTGATTATTTGCGGGCGAACTCCTCGAGGGTGTACGCCCAGATGTCGTCCTTGGCCAGGTGTACGAACTGCACCAGGCCGCTGTTGTTTTCCAGCCGCTTGAACGTGTCTTCCGACACCAGCACCGCGTTGGGCGGCGCGGCCTTCTGCAGGTGACCCGCGATGTCAATCACCTTGCTGAAGAACATGCCCTTCTCGGTCTTTTCGTCCTTGATGATCATCCCGGTGTTGACCCCCAGGCGCACCACGAAATCCTTGCCCAGCTTGTTGCGCGTGCGGTTGAACTCCTCCAGGTGGCGCAGCGAGTACTTGGCCGCCGCCAGCGCGTTGTCAGAGTTGTTGGGCCCGTGGAACGAGTAGATGATGCCGTCGCCGGCGCGGTCCATCAGCCGCCCGCCGAATTTCTCCATGGATTTGTCGAAGAAGCTGTGGAACTGCCCGAATGAGTAAAGAATCGTCTCCGGTTTCTGCCCTTCCTTGAGCTTGACCGAGCCGGCCACGTCCACGTCGATGACCGAGCACTCCTGGGAGAATTTCTTCTGCATCATCTCTTCGAGCTGGACCTGCAGCTTTAGGGCATCTTGTAGATCCAGGTTGTCAAGGGAAAGCCCCTTCTTCGGCGGCGGCGGAGGAGGGGGTGGCGCCGCCACTTCTTCCCAGACCTCGCCGGCGGCTTCCGCCTCGGCGCGCGCCTGGGCCACTTGCGCGTTGTACACCGCCAGGGCGTGCTGATACTCCGCTTCGGCGTGGTCGGCCATCGCCTTCTCGTACTGGCGCGCGGCGACGTCTTGCGTGTCGCGCAGCGCGCGCTCGAGCTGCGCCAGGAGGAAGGCGAGCACCGCCGGCAGGACGTAGGCGAGCGGACTGACGTCCTTCAACTCGCGTCCCTTGAAGAGTAGATTGATTGCCAGCGGACTGGCGATGGCCGCCGCGATGCCGCCCCCGCAGGCCAGCAGGTCGCCTTGCAGCGAGCGCATCGAGAAGAATTTTCCGGTAAAATAGCCGGCGATCATCCACAATCCGGTCTGGATGATCATGTACGGGTCAATACCAAATCCGGAAGCCAGCTTGCCCGCGTAGGCGACCACCTTTTCGGGGTGGTTGAGCGCGCCGTACTGCGGGCTCCAGATGCGTTCGCCAATCCAGCCAAGCGCCAGCGGATTGGCCGGCGGCGTGAGGTTGTTGGGCACTGGAAATTTTGGGATATACCCGATCAGCAGCGGCCCGATGTTGCCGGCGCCGATGGCCAACCCGGTGACGCATGCCCCGATGCAGGCAATCCCGGGGATGATTGAGGCCCAGGCTCCGCGGGCCCACACGCCGCCCATGAAAATTGGCAGAAAATAAAGCGGGAGCGGCACGCCCATCAATTCCAGGCTGGCCCACATGGGCGTCGACGCCACCAGCAGGTAGGCCTCGACAAAAAAGTCGAACCACCAGAACATCAGGATGAACATGCCGCACGCGATCATGTACAGCACGCCGAGGGGCATCGACTCATACAGGACCGGAATCCCCAGCACCAGCATGTTGAGCAGGACCGCCATCCGCGGGAAGCGCGCGCCCAGAAACACCGCGAGAAAAGCAAAGCTCTTGGTCCACCAGGGCGGGAAATAGGCAAACATTTCCAGGCCGACATAGGCGACCACGCCCAGCATCAAAGCCAGCACGAGTTTTTTCGCCAGTACCAGGAACAGGTATCGGCGGTCGGCGTTTTCTTCCCCCACGTCGCGATCGTCCGCCGGACATGCGGCCGGCCTTGCGCTAATCAATGAGCGGCGTTCCTCACTGCATCACGACCGGTATGTGCTTCATCTGCTCGAGGTAGAACCGATGCAGAAATTCTCGCAGGACGATTTCCTTGCGAAGCGGCGACCCGAACGGCTCCGGCAATCCGCTGCTCTCCACTCCGATTGAGGTGTCGAGAAAATCGCAGGCCTCCCCTGACAGGCAGGCGCGGAAGGTGGCCAGGCGCCCGTTGCGCGGAATGTACACGTAGGCCGCCGGCTCGTAGGCGAAGGCGCACAGGCTGGCCGCGGTGCGCTCCGGGTGGTTGCGCGCGGAGTCCGCGAACATCTGCAAGGGTTCGGCCGGGGCCACCCACAGCCGCTGCACCAGGTCCGCCGCGGAGGCCGTGTAGCGGCGCACGAGCCGCTCCGCTTCAATCTCCATCCAGGTTCCGTGCATGAAGCCCACGCTCTGCAGCGAGCGGCTCTCACAGAACGCGCGGAACTCGCCCACCACGCGCTCCTGCACTGCTGGGGTCGCATAGTGCAGCAGGTGGGCCATCTCGCGCGTAAGCTCAATCATACCCGTGCGGTCGAGGCCCGCCGTGACCCGTGCGGTCATCCCCGTGGCAACTTCGGGCGGCAGCGCCATCAGCAAGATGGCCAGCTTCTGCACGGGCTGCAAGGGGGCCTCGTCACGCACGCCCTTGCGAAGCACGGAGCGGATGAAGCCGACCAGGTCCTCTTCATCCCGCCAGTCGCCGGTGAACAGCGCGGTGAGCCGGTTCCACATCCGCTCGATCTGCGCTTCCGGCAGGGCTTTGAGGCGCAACAGGCCGGCGGTCACCCGCCCGATCTCCTCCTGGCTCAGGGCGGAGAACACGCGATCGGCCAGGGTGCGCGAGTAATTGCCGGAGAGCAGCAATGCCGCCCCAACTTCGGGCTCGACCGGGATCCGCTCGTCACTGGCGGGTCCGGGGGGCTGCTCAAGGGGCTCGCTTTCGGTGGTTGACGGCTCCATGGAGGGCTCGTCGTGCGGTTCCAAAGCGGTTCTTCCGGCCTCTCTGTTTGGGTAAATCATACTTCACCCTGCCCGTCGAGGCCCCCTCCCTGCTCACCGTGTTGTCTTCGCGCGCCACCCTCGTGCCAGCATGACCTCCGCGAGCGCGGGCGGGGCAGCGTCCACCACGACCACCGTGTTCCGCTTGCGCTCCATGCGCCAGGACCGCTCGCCGCTGTCGGCAAACCAGCGCGCGATGCCGCGCCCGCGCAGGCGGATGTCGTAGCGCTTCTCCATCACCTTGCGCATCCCGTAGGCGAACTCGCGCGCGTCTGCGGCGCTGTCCCATTCGCTGCGCCACACGACGAAGGCGCGGCGGTCGGCGTTGCGCCACACCTCGAAGCGATCCCCGGCCCAGCCGTCTGACCAGGCGTTGCGATTTTCCACCGGGTGCGCGAACTGGTCCCAGAAGATGCGCATGCGCGCTTCGCCAAAGGTGTTCTCCGCCGCGACCTCCCACCCGGGGAGATTGGGGCGAGCCGGAAATCGTACCGTGCGCGGCGCGTCCGCCGGCTCGCCGTATTTTTCCGGGTGGAGGATCTCCTCGGTCGAACGCGGCAGGCCGCCGTTTGCGTACATGCGATCCACCGTGCGCCAGGAGCCCCGCCGCCGATGATAATCCACGAAACGCGAGCCGGCCAGGTACGGAAACGTGGCGAGCCTTCGGAAATACGGCGGCGCCCCGTCGAACACCGGCCCACCACCGGGCGAGGATGCCGAGATGTCCTCGTTTTGCAGCTCGTCGAGGGGGAGCGCCGCCTTCCCGGTCTCGCGGAAGGCGGCGTCGAGCATCACCACCATGGCCTCGCCCTCGATGAGCGCGCTGACCGCCAGCGTGAAGTCGTCCTGCTTGCGCTTGCGGGTGAGCGCGTCAAAGCGGCGCAGTTGAAAATGCTGGTCTTGCATGGCGTGATCCATCTCGTGGATGACCATGCTGTCGTCGAGCGCCTGCGAGGTCATGTAGAAGCTGCCGGTGTGATAATCATAGTAGCCGGCCACCTGCTCGGTGTAGAAGTCGAGCATGAACTTGCGCAGGGGAAAATCGGCGGGAATGAAGCCGAACGCGGTGAGCGTGGCCTGCTCGGAGTCCCAGCTGACGTCTTGATCCAGAATGCGGGTCAGGTAGCGGCGGGTTTCCGCGTGGGTCTGCACGTAGGCCGGCACCTGCCGCAAGAACCGCAGTCCACGCAGTTCCTCGACCTGATCGGTGAGGCGATGGAAATCGGCCGGCTGGACCGCTTCCGGCGGCGCGTTGGGACGCTGCGTGGGGACCGCGGCCGGCACGGCCTTGAAGGAAGGCGGCTCGGCGCGCGGGTGAAATGCGATCCATTCAATGAGAACAAGGGCGGCCAGCGCCGCAAACGCCAGCATGGCGGTCCGCGGCGCAAGTCTGATCATGAATTGAAGCCCCAAATCGGTTTGATCGTGTCGCGCGCCACTCAGGGGATGGTGCCATAGATCAGCCCGCTCGGGCCGTAGTAGGCGAAGACCCGCCCCCCGGAAGCCAGCCGCAGCGTGCCCGGCTTCACGTCTTGCAGCGGCGCCAGCGGCTTCACCTTAAACCCATCGCTCTCGCGCGCGTAGAAATATGACATGGTATTGTTGCGGAAGTCCATCAGCGTGAGCACGGCGGTTTTTCCGTCGCCGGAAAGGAACAGGTAATTGTACGGGAGGTTGTCCTTTCCCAGGTGCCACGTCTTCTTCAGCGCCATGTCGCGCAAAACGAGGTCGCGGCGCCCGTTGACGTAGCGCGCGGCATAGAGGATGCGGCTGGGCGCCGAGGCGATCCCCCCGATGGCCAGGGCCTCATCGAGCTTCGTCAACTTGCCGTTGAGATAATGGTAGACTTCGACCAGATCCGAGCGGCGGGTCACTCCAAAAAACGCCTCGCGCTCGTTGACGTACATCTCGAAAAGGAGGGCGCCGAGCGCGCGCTGCACCGGTCGCTTGTCCAGGCCGGCCTCAAAAATCTCGTGGCCCCGCTTGCTCGGATTGAGCCGCACCACGCCGTCGAAAATCACGTTGTCCTGGGTGTCGTGGAGGTAGCCGAGCAGGTAGCACACGCCGTTGTACCACCATGCCACCATCTCCGAGCGGAAGCCCGCGGTGCCCCGCTTGTGCGTCCAGAAAACCCGCGCGGTGCGCGCGCTGAGATCCACCTCGATGAATTTGCTGCCGCCCTCGCCGATCACCACCGCTTTGGAGCCGGGCGGGTTCAACGAGAGTTGCTCGAACGCGCTGGTGGGGAGGGGGACGGTATCCAGGCGGACCAGCTTCCCGGCGCGGAACTGGAAGATGCGCAGCAGGTGGGAAATCCCCTGCACCTTCAGTTTGAGGTCCTTGGTGCGCTCGATGCCGAGCAGCATGTTGCCGTCTTCAGAGAAGGTCACCATGCTGAACATCATGGGATCGATGCCCCGCGCCACGAGCTGCGCGGGCGTGAGAATCGTCGTGGCCGTTGCGTGCGCGGGTGCGAGCAGAAGCAAGAAAACCAGGGGCAGCAGCGCCCGCTTCAACAAAGTACCTCCGAATGGAAGATTGGGCTTGTCGTTCGCGTCCCTGCTCCTGGTTTCCTTCACTTCAAAACCGCGTGGCGACGCGCCCGGCGCAATGCAAAAGGGCCCTCACACGAGGGCCCCGCAGAGGACGGCCACAAGCCGGCCGCCTATTTGTTGATGTCCGCCACGCGCACTTTGCGGACGTTCAGCGCGTTGGGCCACCAGTCCCACATTGCGCGACTGGCGCCGTTCATCACGAAGGTGCTCTGGAAGTTCGTGTGGTTGAGACCGATCTCAGTGATGTTGAGTGACCCTACCGAGGCGACCTCGCGGTCGTCGGCCTTGCCGTTGCCGTTGCGGTCCTGCCACACGAACAGACCGTCGAGCTCCTGTCCGGTCAGCTTCTTGTCGTTGTTGGCGTCGCGAACGGCCAGCTTCTCGTAACCGTTCAGGTACCCACCGGTGGTGCCGAAGAGGGAGGACCCGTCCACGGTGCCGTCGGCCTTGGGCTCGACGAGCAGCCCGTCGTCGGGACCCACCCACTCCATCATCACGTCGAAGCCGTTCGCGTTGAAGTCGAAGGTGATCACGCGCTCCGTGTCCAGCTTGCCCGGATGCGGCAGCCACTTGCCACCGGACGCCTGCAGGCGGCCGCTTCCCTTGATGTCGAGGACGATCGGGCTCACGTACTTGGAGGCCTGCACCTCGTAGACCGACACGTTGGCGTTGCCGCTGTAATTGAAGATGTTGGTGATGTAGTTGGTGTTGCTGGAGATGACGAAGTCGCCCACCGAAGTCGTGTCGGTCTGGGTCAATTCCTCTGTATTGGTTGCCAAGATGGCGTAAGTGCGGTTGCTGGGGCCGCTCACCGAGGAGGACCAGCTCGCCGTGCGGCCGCCGATGACCTTGTTCTCGATGCCCAGCGCGTTGGCGCCGTCGGTGATGTTGGTCGGAATCTCGAAGCCCGTGCCGTGCGAGCCATCGTAGTACAGGAAGGCCTGTCCGACGGGCGCGCTGGCCGTGAGCAGCTCCAGGTTGGAGGGAAGCGTGCCCACCGCGTTCTTGTAGAAGTTGAGCGCCGTGTTGGAGGTGCTGTTCAGGCTGCCTTGCAGGCCCTGGATCACGCCGTCGCTGGCCCGCAGCTGCCCCCAGGTGTAGTTGATGGTGCCGCTGGTGGCGCCGCTCACGGTCACCTGGCCCTGGTAGATGCTGCCCGCGTTCACCGTCCCCACGTTGGTGTTGATGGTGTTCGTGGTGGTCGTGGTGGTGCTGCTGCCTTCACCGGCGCCGGCCCCGTAGGCCGCGCTTCCCCAGCCGAGCATTCCCACGATGGCTGCCGCCGCAGCGAAATTCTTGAACATCGATCCGTTCCTCCCGATGCTTTTTGAAAGCATCCACTTCTTGTTGTCAGTATACCGAAGATCCCCGCAACGGGACAACACATGATCCTTTAAGATCTGCCAATAAAGGGCCCGCATGGCCTATCGACGAAGAGCCCGCGGGTATGTCGGAACCCTTGCTATCTCGTCCTTTCTCGCTGCAAGGCAGGGCCGAAGTGCTGGATCGGCTGTCTTCGGAGCACTACGATCTGTGCGTGGTCGGGGGCGGCGCGGTGGGCGTCGGCGTGGCGCGCGACGCGGCCATGCGGGGCCTCAAGGTGGCCCTGGTCGAGCAGGGGGATTTTGCGTCCGGCACCA
>Ga0194121_10010431_pt1 | contig 11283 bp, 10 predicted proteins | sample TA2MahCa50mmetaG_FD_148609 | JGI IMG/M metagenome (GOLD analysis project Ga0194121, IMG submission 148609) | Freshwater microbial communities from Lake Tanganyika, Tanzania - TA2015020 Mahale Deep Cast 50m | ecosystem: Environmental > Aquatic > Freshwater > Lake | place: Tanzania: Lake...
GGCCAACACCTGCTCCGGGGATACGAGTCATCGCAAAATCCAGCCGCCTACACCATCGCCTGCCAGGGGAGCAATCATGCGGGAGCCGGAATTCCACCCAACCTCCCGCAGTTTGCCTCCTCGCAGGGGTTGGTGGGGCCCTGAAGGTAGCGCATCGGAGGTTGTCTTGTCGGGAACAGGCTTCCACATGTCGTTGCAGCCGTGTGTCTGCAAGCTCCTGGGTGTTTGTCGCCATTCGCCTGCAACGACAGAGAGAGGCCGTTATTCGGGTCGGTTTTCTCGCGCGATAATCCAGTCCACCGCCTGGGAGATATCCGCGCACACGTGATCCGGGGCGGCGTTCGCGCGGAGGTCGCTTCCCGCGAAGCCGGTCCGGACCAGCACCGCGGTGAGGCGCGGATCGGCTGATTTTCCAGCCGCGATGTCGGTGGTCATGTCGCCGATCATGTAACTGTCGGCCAGGTCAATTTCCGGCCCGAAGTCGTGCGCCGCCTGGAGCAGCAGACCGGGCTCCGGCTTGCGCGCGCTCACTGCCCCGGGGGGCGGCACGTAATCGCTGCCGTTGGTGGCGAAATACACGGCGTCAAGTCGTCCGCCGGCTTCCTCGACGCGAAGCGCCACGCGCTGCATGATTTCCGCGGCGATTTCTGGAGACAGTTTTTGGCGGCCCACGCACGCCTGGTTGGTGACAATCACCACGCGGGCGTCGGTTTCGTTGGAGAGGCGCGCGATGGCATTTACGGGTTTCCCGGGTGTTGTCTTTTCCTCACGCACGGACAACCGGGAGTAAAGGATCCGGGATGTTAACGGATCGCACGGTAGTAGCGGACGGTGCTGCGCCCCCAGGAGAAGGTGAGCCGCTCCTCGTGCTCGGGCGTCAGCTCCGGACAGGCGTGGCCCACCGTGACCACCCGCGCGCCCGGGGCGAGATCCGCGAAACGCCGCGAGAGAGCCTCCCAGGTGCGCTCGGAGAAATTCGGCCCGTGCACGTAAAGGACGGTCACGCCGCGCAGGTCCATCTCCGCGAAGTCGCCCTGCACGAAGCGCACCCCCTCCACGCCCAGCGCCTCGCCGACGCGCACGTACGTCTCCAGGGCGTCCACGCCGATAGCCTGACATCCGCTCCACAGGCGCGCGAAAAACACCATCTTGCCGCGGCCGCAGCCGGCGTCGAGGAAGACGTCCTCAGGCCGCAGGCCGACCCGTCGGCAGATCGCCTCGGCGGTGTCGAACGGGGTTTCGCCGACCAGGAAGCTGTCGTCGTGGGGATCGTCGTGGCCGGCCCGGCGCCGATCCGCGTGCACGAACAGGGCGGGGACGCGGAGCAGGTACTTCCAGCCGAGTCTCACCGAAAGGCGCGCAAGTCCGCGGACTCCGAGCATGCAGGCGATCTCGCGCAGGGGTGACGCGACGAGCACGTCGAGCGCGTCTCTGACGCTGTGCGGCTCTTCGTAGCTCAGCGTTCGTTCCGGCGGTATACGTACTCGGTCTTGGTGCCGCCCTCGGCCACCCAGCCGCTCGCCTCGCGGCGCAGCGCGAGCAGCACGCGCTCGGCATTGCGCTCGGCCTTCTCCACGTCTTCCGGCGTCGCGTCCTTGTCCACGTCGTAGCGGAACGAGAATTCCACGAGGCCGGGCGTGGGCGCGTTCGCCCAATCACGCCAGTAGGACATGGACGCGTCCGCCTTGACACCTTTGGAGAGCCGCACGCGGCCCATCTTCACGGCGCGCTCGTCGATGTGCAGGTCGTTTACCGGGGAAAGTCTCGCGCTCGCGTCGAGGAGTGGAAACACGCTGGCCGGCGCCGCCTCGTCCTCCAGACGGACCCGCGTGCTCTTGGCCCAGCGGCCCTGCAGCGTGTCGCGCCCGCAGGTCACGTCGCGCTCCACCCGGGTCTCGCCGTCAAACTCGGGCGCGGCGGAGGTGTCGGTGGCGTCGATGACCTCGCGCCGCGGGCCGCGGACCTTGAGGGTCAGCTCGGGCGGCTCGCCGTCCTCCTCGCGTCGGCGGAGCAGCAGGCCGCGATCGAATAGCGCGAAGTCGTCGGTGTCGAGGAAGGTGACGGTGCGGTTGCGCTCGCCCGCGTGTTCCGGCTCCAGCTCGGTGATGCCTGCGTCCTTGCTGGCTTTTTCCACCTTCTTCCAGAAGGCCGCCGCGGCGGCGTCTTCGTCGTCGGCGAAGCGCTCCGGGACAAGCAGCATCTTGAATTCGATGCCGTCCAGCGGGGCTTGCTTGCTGGCCGCGCGGAGGCGCTCAATGCTGGCCGCTTCCGGATCCTCGAGGCTTGGCGCGAAGCCGTCCCCGGCCGTCGGCGGGGATGCGGATCGGCGCACGAGGGGCAGGGCAGGGGACACGCCGAGCGGTCGACACTCCATGACGCCATCCAGGATAGCACACTTGCCGCGCCCGGGGGAAGCGGTTGGATGTTTCCAGATTTCTTCGAGTCCACTGCCGATCACTTTGGTCTTCTTTTGGCGCGATGACGCCCAGGTTGATCGGCAGTGCATCTGGCTGCGGTTACGTTCGCCGGGCGGCGTGCCTGCGTCAATCGGGGCGGCGCGCTGGTGTGGACGTGGAGGGTCCCCGCTGGAGCGCGCCGAATTGAAGGGCGCTCCATGGCCGCCAAGCACACGACGTATTACGACAAGTCTCGCTACCCCCGCATTCACCTGTTCGGCGAGGCCTTTTACGACTCTCGGGGGATGCAGCTGGGCTGGCTCACCCTGGACTCCATCCAGAACATGCGCGGCGCGGTCGTCGGCTGGATGAAGGAAGACATGCTCTATGACCGCTCCGGTTTCGTGGTGGCGCGGCGCGGCCAGACGGTGACCATCAACCGTGGCTTGCCCCTTGGCCGGCCCAATCCGTCCGGTCGCCTGGGAAAGCCGGCGTTCAGTCCCTCCTGGTCCGATGTGGATCCGTCCCAGTTGTTTGAGAGCGACATGATGGACTGAGCCGGTGGATTTCAGCCTTTCGGATCTACTTCGCCGCATGGTGGAGGGCGGCGCGTCCGACCTCCATCTTTCCGCGGGCAGCCAGCCTTCGATTCGGGTCGACGGCCTGCTGGAGCCCATGACCGATCTTCCCGTTCTCAACCAGCAGCGCATGGAATCCCTGCTTTATTCAGTGCTTACGCCGGATCAACTCGACCGCTTGCAGCAAGCGCGCAACCTGGATCTATCGTACTCAGTGCCCGGCAGGTCGCGCTTCCGGGGAAATCTTCTCTGGCAGCGGGGCACGCTGGGCGCGGTATTTCGCGCGATTCCGGCCCGTCCCCTGACCCTGGATGAGCTGGGCATGCCGCCCAACCTGAAGGAAGTCGCCCTCAAGCCGCGCGGGCTGGTGCTGGTGACCGGCCCCACCGGCTCCGGAAAATCCACCACGCTGGCGGCGATGATCGATTTTATCAACGAAAATGTCAAGCACCACATCGTCACCATCGAGGATCCCATCGAATATCTGCACAAAAACAAGAAGTGCATCGTGCGCCAGCGCGAGGTGGGCAGCGACGTGGCGACCTTCGGCGAGGCGCTGAAATACGTGCTGCGCCAGGATCCGGACGTCATTCTGGTGGGCGAGCTGCGCGACCTGGAGACGGTGAGCCTGGCGGTGAGCGCGGCGGAAACCGGCCACCTGGTTTTCGGGACGCTGCACACGCTTTCCGCCGCCACCACGGTGGAGCGCATCATCGACGTTTTTCCGCCGGTCCAGCAGCAACAGATCCGCCTGCAGCTGGCCGGCAATCTGGAGGCGGTGATGTGCCAGACGCTGCTTCCGCTGGCCAGCGGACGGGGAAGGACTCATGCCATGGAAATCATGCTGGGAACGCCGGCGGTGCGCTCGCTGATCCGCGAGGGCACCACGCATCAGCTCATCGGGGTGATTGAAACCAGCGGAAGGGTGGGGATGCAATCCCTCAACCAGTCGCTGGCCCGCCTGGTGCGGGGCGGGGACCGCCGACGAGGCCATCCACCACGCCGCGTCGCCGGACGCGCTGCTTGCCATGTTGAGGACGAAGAAATGACCACGTTTACCGAGCTTGGCCTGCCCGAAGCCCTGGTTGCCGCGCTGGAGTACAGCGCGCCCACCGCGATTCAGGCGGCCGCGATACCGCACCTGCGGGCCGGCAGCGACGTCATCGGGCAGGCCCAGACCGGGACCGGCAAGACCGCTGCCTACGCGCTGCCCATGGTCGAGCGCGTGGCGGGCGGGGGAGTGGCCGGGCTGGTGCTGACCCCCACCCGCGAGCTGGCCACCCAGGTGGCGCGCGCCGTCACCCGCTACGGGAAGGGCCTGGGAGTGCACGCCATCGCGGTGTACGGAGGCCAGTCGTATTCCTACCAGCGCAAGCGCCTCGCGGGCGGTCCCCAGGTGGTGGTGGGCACGCCCGGCCGGACCCTCGATCTTGTGAAGCGCGGCGACCTGGATTTTTCCGGCGTGCGCTGCGTGGTGCTCGACGAGGCGGATGAGATGCTGCGCCTGGGATTTATCGACGACGTCGAGGCGATTCTCGCGCTTACCCCGGGCGAGCGGCAGACCGCGCTGTTTTCCGCCACCATCCCCAACCCGGTGCGACGGCTCGCGGAGCGATACATGCGCGACCCGGTGCCGGTTGAGGACCGCGCCTCGACCCGCACGGTCGAAGGCGTCACGCAGCGCTTCTACGTGGTCTCCGAGCCATCAAAAGTGGCCGCGCTCTCGCGCCTCCTGGAGGTCGAGGAGGTGCGCTCCGCGTTGATTTTCGTGCGCATGCGGGCGCGCGCCGCGGATCTTGCGGACATGCTGATCTCGCGGGGATTTTCCGCGGAGGCGCTGCACGGCGACCTCTCGCAGGACGCTCGGGAAAGCGTGTTGCGCCGTTTTCGCCGCGAGCAGATCAGTTTTCTGGTGGCCACCGACGTGGCCGCGCGCGGCCTGGACATCGGCTCGGTGTCGCACGTCTTCAATTTCGATCTGGCCGAGAAGCCGGAGGACTACGTGCACCGGATCGGGCGGACCGCGCGGGCCGGCAGCGCTGGCGAGGCCATTTCCCTGGTGACTCCGCCCGAATTGCGGCGGGTCGCGGAAATTTCCCAGTACACGCGCAGCCCGTTGCGCCGCGCCGTGCTGCCCACCGTGGCGGAAGTCCATGCGCGGCGCGACTATCGCTTCGCGCAGCGCCTCGAAAAGATCGCCGGGGAAGCGGATCTCCTTGCGGCGCGTGCCTTCGTCGAGGCCCAGGTGGCGGGAGGATGGGACCCCGTGCGACTGGCCGCCGCCGCGGTGCACCTCTCGCGGGCCGCCGAGGCGCACCGCCCGGACGAGGAGGTGCGCGAAGTATTCGAAGCGTCGCGCAAGGCGCCGCGCGGTGAGCGGGACGCGAAAGGCCACGAAGCCGGCATGGTGCGCCTGGTGCTCAGCCTGGGCCGCGCGCACGGCATCAAGGTGGCCGACGTGGTGGCTGGCATCTCGCGCGTGGGCGGCGTGCCGGGCTCCGTGCTGGGCGTCGTCAAGCTGGGACGGTATCGAACCACCGTGGACGTCGCCGAGGGAAGCGTGGCGCAGATCTTGCGCCGCGTGCGCAGCGGATTGAATTTACGCGGCCACGTGGGAAACTTGACGCGCGAGCGTTAATCCCGCTGCGTGATCGCCGTGGGAGAAATGTCCTCGCGCAGCGTGATGCGGAAATCCGTGCCCACTGAGGCAATGCTCCGCACCAGGAAATACGTGCCCGTCGAGTCGCACACTTCGCGGTCGGCGGTCACCCGCACGGCGGGATTTTTCACGTGGATCACCAGGCGCTCCTCGCGCAGCGTGACACATACGATCGATCCGCTCGGGGCGATGGCCACGGCGTTGGCCAGCAGATTTACCACGCGTTCGCGGAGAATATCCGCGGTGCCCACGGTGGGCGCATGCCCCTCGGTGGTCACCTTGAGCGCTACCTTGTGCTGCGCCGCGGCGGGCTGCAACATCGCGGAGGCCTCGCGCACGAGATCGGACACGGTCGGTTCTGCGGCGGTGGCGGGCACGGCCAGCAGCGTGAGGACGGCGATCAGTCCCAGCAGGGTGGTCTTCACCGGGTCAGCCCCCTTTCGGTCTCTGCTCTGAGCATGGTACCGCGCGGGAGACGGCCTACCCATCCCTCTGTAGACGGGTTTTCAAACGTCCGTTCGGACTAGGTCTTTTGAAGGAGTCCAGGGGGCGACTCCCCCCGGACGCTATACTTCAGCGGCCCGGTGCCGGTCGCGACGACGGCGAGCACCGCGTCCCCGGGGACTTCGAACGGCTGGCCGGGATCGACTTTTTGCACGTCCATGCGAGCGTCGTGGAAATGCATCACCTGCACCGATGCGTCGCCTTCGCCGCTAAATTGCAGGCGGGCGGCCGCGGGCAAATCCAGACGGATGTATGCAGCGCCAGTGGGCGCCAGGGTTCCCTCCGCGGAGGGCGACTCCCCGGTCAGCACGTGCGCCTCGCTGGGCGGCGGAATGTCCAGCGACGCATAATGCCGGCCGGGCGCCACGACGTTGCGGCTGTCCGCGTAATTGGCCACCACCCAGTCTTCGAGCACGCTGGTGAAGGTGTGGCCGGTGCCGGTGCGGGCCAGGGTGGCCTCCACCGCGTCGCGCCCGCTGGCCGGGTCGCGCGCCAGGTCGGCGATGAACGGCTTGCCGTAGCGCTCGAGCAGATACGTCCCGAATAAGTAAGCGGCGCCGTAGTCAACGTAGGTGTCGCTCTCCAGGGGCGACGAGGGTCTGCGCTGGTGGCGCGCCACGTGGCCGAAGTCGGTGTGGAAGCCGTTGACGGCCATCGCCGTTTCGCCAAGCATTTCCGTAAGCCAGGGCGAGGATTCTTCTGGATCGCGTCCCCAGGTCAGCAGATGCGCGTATTCGTGGGCCAGCACGCCCTGCATGTAATCCCCGGAAACAGGCGAGCCGGCCGTGTTCAAATAAATGATGTTGCGCTCGTTGGAGTGCTGCTGGTATTTTTCCCAGGCTTCCACCTCCGGTAACTGGTCGAAGGCGTTGAAATATCCGTCGAGGGTGGTTCCCTGGAACGACGCCATCTCACTGAGGAGGATGGTGACCCGCGGATCCGGATCGATGCCGTGAGGAAGATCCCCGAAATACGCGGTGTCGATCTGATGAATTCCCTGCGACGGGTTCACCGAGCCGGCGTTCGAAGCCCGATTGAAGCGATTGGCCAGGACTTCCACGTCGGCGGCCTGCACGGTGCGTCCCCAGGCGGCGTCGTCCACCCAGATCTGCGCGTGGTCTCCCAGGGATCGCAAGGTGGCGGTCACGGCCTTCGCGCCGGGCGGCATCACGGAGAAATCCCAGGTCCAGAAAGTGCGGGTGGCGCCCTCCGCGGGCGGCGGCTCCTCCACGGCCCGAGGGCCCGGCACGAACTCGTCGCGCGGCGCGGCGTCATTGGCCCGCCCGGCGAAGGCGCCGGCCGGCGGGCGGGGCAGCGAGATGGCGGTGGGTCCCTGCACGTGCATTCGGTGAGCAGTGTAGCACGGGAACGCCTCGAAGTGGTTGCCGAAAAGTGAACGGTTGACTCCAGGGCGAAGATGGGCGCATGAAGCGGCTACTTGCTTTCCTTGTCGCGCTCTTGCTGACGGCGCCGGCCGGCGCCGCGCAGGTCACCGTCGCGCAGGAGATTGAGGTCGGTCGAGCCGGCGCGGCGCAGTTCGAGAAGGGCGTGCGACTGCTGGGCGGCGAGCCGCTGGCCCGCATCCAGCGTATCGGACAGCGGGTGGCGGCGGCGACCGGCCGCACGGACCTGCCCTTCACCTTCAAGCTGGTGGACGCGCCGGAGGTGAACGCCATCAGCTTTCCCGGCGGTTTCATCTACGTGTACCGTGGCTTCATGGACGCCAATCCCAGCGACGACGAGCTGGCCGGCACCCTGGGACACGAAGTGGCGCACGTGGTGCAGCGCCACGTCCTGAGATCCCAGTTGATGCTGAACATGCAGCGCCGCGCGTTCGGCCGCAACGACGCCGCCATGCGGATGATGCAGGGCTGACCGCCAGCGGGCTGGGTCGCCAGTTCGAGTTCGAGGCGGATCGCGTGGGCGACGTGCTGGCGTTCAAAGCCGGCTACGATCCGGAGGGACTTTTACGGGTGCTCGTCTACTTGCAGCGCCTGGAGACGGCAAATCGGCGGCTGGTCAGGCGCATGATGTCCACCCATCCACCGGCCATGCAGCGGGTGATGTTCCTGCGGCCGCTGGTGGCGCGGCTCAAGCGGATGCCGCGCGGGCGTCCGGCGACGCCTTCACCGCAAACGGGAGGGTGAAGAGGAAGCGGCTGCCGTTGCCGGGCTGACTGTCCACCCACAACCTTCCGCCCATCAGGTGCACCAGGCGCGAGGCGATGGTGAGCCCCAGCCCGCAACCTTCATACGCGCGGGTGATGGAGGCATCCCCCTGGGAGAAGGCGTCGAAGATGGTCTTCTGCTGCTCGGTGGTGATGCCGATGCCGGTATCCTCGACCTCGAAGCGCAGCACGACCTGCTCGCTGTCGCCAGACTCCACCGACACCTGGAGCTTCACGCGACCCGAGTGGGTGAACTTCACCGCGTTCTCGGTCAGGTGCAGGAGGATGTGGTGAAGGCGCACCGGATCCGCGATCAGGCTGTCGGGGACCGTCTCGTGCACTTCCGCCCCAATCTCCAGGCCCTTGGACTCCGCCTGCGAGCGGCAGGTCTGGAGAACGGATGCGATGAGCGCGCGCACACAAATGCTGGCGGGCTTGAGCTCGATCCGGGCGGACTCGATGGAAGAGAACTCGAGGAGGTCGGTGATGAGCCGCAGCAGGTCGTCGCCCGAGGTCCGCACGGTTTCCAGGTACAGGCGATGGTCGGACGGGATGTCCGAATCCAGAACGAGGTCCGTCATCCCGATGATCCCGTTGAGCGGCGTGCGCAGCTCGTGGGTGACGTTCCTCAGGAAGTCGTTGCGGGCGCGGCTCGCCGTCTCGGCGCGGTCGAGGGCCACTTCGAGCTGACCGGTGCGGTCCGCAAGCTGCGCAATAAGGCGCCTCGCGACCCGCACCGCCTCGGTGTTCTTCTGGCGGAGATAATCGGCGGCCTGGGTGGGCACGACCATGTAGAGGGTGACCAGCGTGAGGAACGCCAGTTTCATCAGCTCCACCGGCCAGTTCAGGGGACGCTGCTCCACCAGCGAGAGCCATCCCAGGAGGCCCGCGTAGCACAGCACGTCCACCAGGGCGAACCAGAGCACCCGGCGGAGGCCGGCGGCGGTCTGGTCGGCGGGCCGCAAGACCAGCAGGAGGAACAGCCAGCTCTGGTCGCCGCCGCTCGCGTAGACGGCCACCGTCCAGGCGATGATGTCGGTGGTCAGGAAAATGGGGCCCAGGATGGGGAATTCCCCGTAGAAGGCGCGTAAGGTCGCCCACGTGATGCCGCAGTACAGCGCGTACCCGAGGGCGAGCCGCCAGAAGAAGGCGTCACCGGCCTGCCCCGGGACGATTCGATCGTGCAGGTACACCGCGACCAGCAAAAGGACAAAGCCAAGCGAGCGGAACGTGGGGAACCAGCCGGTGTTCACCCGGACGTCGCGTTCGTGCTTCTTCTGGCGCGCCACCTCTTCGTCGAGGTAGACGCTCAGGTCTGGATCTTCCGCAGCCGCGTGGTTCAAGCAGCAACCCCTTCCCGGGTCTAGCTAGGCGCCAGCGGAGGCCTCGTGGGTTACGGGGATGTTAACAGATCAGGTACGCCGCGCCTTCGAGCGGCGCTTCGGGGCAGCCAGCGGCGCCTGGGCCGCTCGTCTGAATCGAATTTCACAGTTTTTTCAGGTGTGGATGCTACGCTCCACCAAAGGGTTTATTGGAGGAACGATGATCTACCCGGCTCAAACCTTGATGGGACTTCCCATGGGGAAATCGAGCGGCCCGGCCACGACCGCGAAGACGACGGCCGCCACTGACATTCCCCCCGACTGCGTGGACCTCTCCGAACTGCCGGCCAGCGCGAAGCGCGTGGCGCCAATCCCGGACGCGCGCGCCGCCATGGACGTGCGCCCGCCCGTCGTGGCCCGTCCCCTGCTGATGGTGCACGGGCTTGCCCAGCATGCCGACACCTGGTCGAACATGAAGCTGTTTCTCTGCTCGGACGCGTGCAACCAGTGGGGCGGCGTCTACAGCACGGATCGCGAGGCGGAGTTTCTCAACGGCCTGTCCGCCAAACCCGACGCGAAGATATTTGCCCTCGATCTTTCCGACAACCTGGCCGCGCCCCGCGTGGTGGCCAACGAGGTGCGCCGCGCCGTCGACGCGATCTGCGCGGCCACCGGCGCCACCCAGGTGGACGTGATGACGCACAGCATGGGCTCCCTGGTCACCCGCGAGGCGATTCGCCAGGGCGAGGATCGGATTGCCAACCTCTGCATGATCGCTCCGCCCAACCACGGCTCGTATGAGGCCACGCTGGCTTCCGGGCTGCACGACGGCGGCGTGTACGATCATTATCCGGAGAGCCGCATGGGCGCAATGGACGCGCTGCGCCTGGAGTTCGGCGAGGGTGGTGGAGTGCGCAACCAGTGGCTGCACGATTTGAACGCGGATTTCGCAACCAATCCCCACAAGCCGCGCTCGGTGGTGATCGCCGGGGTGGGAATTCCCACTCCGGATCGCGCGCTGAAATTCGTCACCGCGCAGGGGGACGGCATGGTGGCCGCCCGCCGCGCTCCACTCGACGGCGCGGATTTCTTCCTGGCGGTGCCCAACAAGTTGGCGGCCGGCGATCCGAATTTCCGGGATTTCCAGGAGTTTCGCTACAACCACCTTCAGGTCGTGAGCGAGCCGGAAATCTACCAGCAGGTGAGCAATTTCCTGGTGGGCGGCGGGGCCGCGGCGGCCGGCGCGCCGGCCGTGTCGACTCCGGTCTCGCGCCCGCCGCTGGTGGATTATTTGAACACCGTGCAAGATCGCTCGCGGGATATCCGCAAAGAGGTCGCGGCAAACGAGTTCAACCGCGAGCACTTCAGCCGCTGGACCCGCAACGGGGTGATCATGACCGCGCTGGGCGCGGGCCTGACCGTGGCCGGCATCGGCCTGGGCGGCGTGGCGCCGACCTTGGGGCTGCTCTCGGTGGCTGGCGGCATCGTCAACCTGGGCGCCGGGCTGGTGATCTCGGTGCTCAACAGCCGCCGCCTGGGCCACGAGGTCGCGCGCATGGCGAAGGTCACCGAAGAGGGGATGAACCTGACCGACACGCTGGCCCACCGCGTGCGCGACGAGCTGGCCCGGCCGCCGCAGCCGACGGCAGGCGGCGCT
>Ga0194121_10010434_pt1 | contig 11280 bp, 19 predicted proteins | sample TA2MahCa50mmetaG_FD_148609 | JGI IMG/M metagenome (GOLD analysis project Ga0194121, IMG submission 148609) | Freshwater microbial communities from Lake Tanganyika, Tanzania - TA2015020 Mahale Deep Cast 50m | ecosystem: Environmental > Aquatic > Freshwater > Lake | place: Tanzania: Lake...
AGGTTGTGGCCGATTTACACAATTATCCTGACAATTGCAGTGTTGCTTATATCCAGAATCAAAAAACGGTCCACTGGAATCATCTACCTTGGGCGTAGTGCTTTTTAACTAATGTCCACTAAATATGACAAAACTATGGTATATAACACATGGACTTCAAGCAGTGGCTGAGAATTGATGAGACCTCTGACAATGAACGTGCTCAGATGGGAACCACAAAGGGAAAATATCCCTATGTCTCCAGAAAAGAGTATGAATCATTGAGGCCATACCTATAAGGAAATGCTAACATGAAAAAACTAAAGGCATTCGATGAGTGGTTACAAGCTCATGACCAAGATTTATACAACGAAATGGATTGGGTGGAACCGGGAAAGATGCAGTGGGCGACTGGTGATCGAAGGTTCCCCGGAGGGGAGCCGCCCGAAAAAGATTTTCATGATCGCCCTGCAGATTTTGCAAGGGGTCATGAAGTAATTTACCACGGAGGCCCAGCAGAAGGAAAACATAAAGCAAAAATTTTACAACGTTATCGGGCCAAGGCCACTTCGAAGGACCCCTTCGGGTATTGGGCTTATGAAATAATATTCAACGAACCCACGGACCCATGGTCCGGCGTGACGTTGCATGTTAGTTCTGAGTACCTAGAACCATTTAAATATGAATAAATTGAGTTTTAATTTAAATCTTATCAACTTCAAAAAGAATCTTTTGAGGCATTCGGCAAATCTGCTCCTACAGGAGCGGAGTTTTATCATGGAACAACTGTAGATTTAAACAATGGTGAATATATTTTGCCGCCAGCTAACACCGGTAACATTTCAGAAAAAGGCAGAAAGAAAAATCTTGACAAGGTTTTCTTTACAAAAGATTTAAAAAGTGCAAAAATATATGCAGACCGTGCAAAACGCAGTGTTGCTTATATCCAGAATCAAAAAACGGTCCACTGGAATCATCGACCTTGGGCGTAGTTCATTGACGGTGCCGCTGCAACTAGCGGCTATTCCCATTTTTCTACGCTATCAATCCAGTAATGTAGAATCCATCGACCGGAAGTAGACATATACTTCCGGTCGATTTTTATTTGCCCACTGTGAATTTTACGGTGGCAATTAGAACAAGTCACAACTGTATTGAAGTCCGTATAAGTGCCGCCTTCTTCGCCGGGCACAATACGATGGCAATCTAAAATGGCATAACAGTTTTCATTGCAGAAATAGCATTTCTTTTCGTATTTCTTTTTGGCAACCTTATTGATTAATTTCTTTTTGCGTCCCATTGTAGGTGGCTATTCCAACTCCATATTTCTCCTCAAATATTTTATATTTGTAATTAGGATTATTCAAAAAATACTTATCGAATACGGGTCGCTCGGCACAGATATATCCATATTTTGTTTCTACATCTGGCTTCCACATTCCTTCTGCACAATCGTGGCACATTTGCGTGATTTTTGGGTCGTAGTCCAGAATTGTTTTGACGCAAAATTCGACGTGATCCCAAGTATGGGCACAATCATGGAAAACCAATTCGATTGGATATTTTTGAAGTAATTCTGGCAATTTCTTTTCGGCATTTCCCCAAACCTTGATGATCGAGGGATCGTCGTCTGGAAGGAATTCTAAAGTGCCGCAACTTTCTGGCGGGTAGTTATTCTCCGGGCACGCACCTAATTCAACGGTAATAAATAGACCGCCTACGTTTTTCATGGCATCAGAAAAGACAAGCCCTGAGTGGCCATGTTGTCCGCCAAGTTCCAACATGGCTTTAGGCTTTATCTCTTGGATTAAATCCCAAATCAATTGAATTTCATTTTTCGTCATTGTGCGAATGGCTCTCTTGGCCAGAGCTTTCTGGAATTTTTCCCAAGCCTTTTCAAATGCTTCGTTCATTTTTGATCCATTTGATTTAGTTCTGATATTTTTACGTTATAGCAACTGGCTTTAACTCGCCAAGGAGTTCCCGGTCAGATAGCCAAGCACATAGGCTTTTGTGGGATTTTCAAGAGGCCAGAGACTCACAAAAATGTATTTGTCACACTTTTGTTTAGTGTTATATTCAGCCACAGAGCAGTTGTAGTCTGGCTTGGGAACAACACCACGAGCTTTCTATCATAATATCCTCACATATTATTTAGATAAAGTTCGAGGTCGTTTTTGCCTCGAATCGAATAGAGGCGTTTTTCTGTCACTTTTGTGACATATTTCTTTGCGCCATTTTTGCTCAGCAGGCGTATATCCATTGCCTCTTTGAAGGTTTCTTCTACTCCGCATAGAAAGACCCATATCTTATAATCGTCATTTTTCAGAAAAACTTTAGCGTCCTCAAAATATGATTCCCAGATAATGCCTAATTTTTTGGCAATTTTGGTATAGTTTTCAGCCATAATTTCGCTGTGTTTTTTGTAGAATTCAGGTGGCAAGTCTTTCATACAGTTCCTTTAAAAGTCAATTTTATCTTTTATTGTAATAGTATGTCCTTGTTCTTTCAATATTTTGATACGCTTCCGGCTGTGTTCCAAGAGGTAGGGATTTATATTGAATAAGAAGTCATAGTAGTTTAATCCTTCTTTGTCCTCTGCGGTACGGAGTCCACGACCCATTCTTTGGATAATTTGGTGATCCGCCTGCCCACCAGCGGCATTTATCAGGTTATGGATAAAGACATTGATGCCCGTATTGAAAATCTGCTGGGTAGCAATCGCAATTACGTTCTTTTTTGATTTTTGAAGAGTTTCAACAACTCCTTTGCGGGTTTTAGAATCATCTTTGCCTTGTACCCACAAAGACCCCGGTAAGAGATTGTGCAAAGCATCGCCGTGGGCGATACGATCCACCAGAATAAGTGTTCGGCCAGTTTGCTTTTTGGCGAGTTTCGTGACAATCTTGTGGAAATGAAAACTTTCTGCAATGCCACGAGTTACCGCATCCAAGTAAATATCGTAAGGGATTTCAGGTTCATCTATCGGATAGAACGTACAATCGGACGCAGAAAGAATGCCACGATTTTGTAGTTCTTTAGTTGTGAGGACACCGCTCTCCGCAGATTTAATTTCCAGAACTGGTCCGAAGAATCCTTTGACGTAATATTTTTGAACTTTATCTTTCTCACCAAACTTGAATGGAGTGGCACTGAGGGCCACTCGTATATCGCAACTTTTAAGTCTACGATATACAGCTTTAGGCAAGGCACTCATCATGTCGTGAATTTCATCTACGATTACCACTTTGATTTTTGATAGCACCTTTTCCATTTTGGCCACAGATTGAACCGAGGCAACGGTAATCATATTTGGGTTTACATTTCCGCCCCATAAAGTGCCGACATTCTGAACGCCCCATTTGGTAATTTCAGAATAGTTTTGTTCGGCCAAGCCGATTCTATTTTGAAGAACGAGTGTTGGAGTATTGGCGGGGATCGCTCGCAAGATACCAAGCATAATGAAAGTTTTACCTGCACTTGTGGGTGCGAATATAACGCCTCTTCTGTGTTTAATTACTTTGTTGACTAATTCAACTTGATAATCGTGTAGCGTAACCGGAGTGTATCCCGGTGGCAGGGCGTTGTTGAAAAAATCTTCTTTGATTTCGCTATGTAAAAAAGGAGTCTTTGTTCTTTCGTCCTGAATTTCGTATGATACATTAAAGTGTTTCAACGCAGAAATGACTTCCGGCAGCAACCCCGTGAGGAACTTACCAGTTTCAAGTTTGAAAAATTCGGTGTAACCATCCCACATCCCCATTTTATAACGGCGGTTGTGGAAATAGTTTCTTTCACGGAATCGTAGGCAATCCCAAATTTTATGTTTAATTCCTACCTGATCTGTCATCAGGAAGGAAAAATCATTGCTGACTTTGAGTATTGCTTTGCTGTTGCTCATTTGTTACCTTTTTGGAACGCTTGTTTTTATCAAGCGAACTTCGATTTATTTTACCAGATATACCCTTGGTCCGTCTAGGCTTTTTTCTACCGCAGCAGGCCATGTGTCCTCCTTATTTATGTGTGAATTTCCTCTTACTATAGATAGTCAACAAATTGTTGCAACTCAGCGAAAACTTAAAGCTGTTTGGTCCAGAGAAGCCGCTGAGGACTTGCGACAATTTCACAATATAGACGCTGAGGCAGAATTAACCAACATTTTAGCTAAAGAATTGCAAGCAGAAATTGATCGAGAAATTCTTGAGGATTTGAACTGCAATCTGGATTGGAACACCAATCACCATATTTGTCTGAAAATTCATCAACAACCAATTTGGAACCACATTTTTGACAACAATCGGCAGAATACGGAAATGGCCACGGCTGATGAGTATAAACTTCTCTCAACCAAAAAACTTCTTTGGATTTGTCGAAACAATATACGACACCAGCTTGATGCTGGATACCCGGTTTGTAACAAATTGCCTTTACTGATCCCGACACATCATTAGACAATCGCATGAACTCGGATTCATCGTGAACAACAAATTTTTGTTCAGGTTCTAAATTGCCAATTTTGATTTTGGTCCTGATATATGAGCAGCACTCTTAGCATTTTTTCGATGCTTCATTGGCCAATATTTTTAGATTTTCGTAATAAGCCTTTGCTAAATCAACCCCTTCTTGATGGGTACAAAGTTCTTCTTCATTGTAGTAAGCATTTAATGTGTCCTGATATAAAGGAACAATTAAACCACCCGTTTTGAATCCAGACTGCAAAATTACTTTTTTAATGGCAACTTTTTCCAAAACACCACGGACAGCTTTGTACCGCAAAAAAACGATGGAATTTTCACCGTATTTATAGATGTAATAAGCCGAAAATTTGACACGGGCACATCCGAAAAGGTTGATCCCGCCTAATGCTGTGTATTGGATTGCCATATTTCTATATTTCTATTTAGTAAGGGATGTCCCTTGCTTGCGCTTTTGTTCCATGATAAATTGTTTGAAACTTTTCATTTATTACATCCTTTTTCTTTATTTATTTATATTTACCGAATTTCTAATGGGGAAATTTATACTTCTGTGGCGGAAAGTGTCTAAGTTAGCATGTACCAGAGAATATTTTTGGCAACCACTTTACAAAGCTGCAAAACGGTGGTAGAATTGTGGTAGCCGAAGAAAAACAGAAAAATTTGTTTTATATCGCCTCTTGAAAAAATTATCAACGGATGGATTAGACTGAATTCGATCTTTGGCAAATTGGTAGAAATAAATGACTGAGAATATGGATAAAAGCGTATTGTCTGACGTTCTTCCTCTGGACTTGTTTAAGCCAAAGTCCATTCCGAGCCTTTCTGAACAAGAAATTGGTCAGTTGGCAAAGGATATTGCAATGAACTTGGTCTTTACATCAGATCATGTTCGGCGGGAAGAACGGGACAACATTCTTGGAATGGTGTTCATGCCGATTGCTTTGGGAGGGCTTTCAGATTTGTCTGAGGAAGCCCGCAAAGATGTTGGTATGGTTTATGAATACTACGACAAAGCTGGACCCCGCTCGATCAATGGTTATCCGATTTTCTTTTCATTCCGAATTGTGAATGTTAAGGATCGGTTGCTCGTGTGGGAGAAGTACGAAAAAATTCAAGAGGCGCTGAAGTCCGTATAACGGGAGTGCATGCTGTGGGAAGCTGCGCTGGCTGTAAACTAGCCGCCCTAGTGGATAAGGGGTTCGATTCCTCACACTCCCACTAGGCAGATAATTACCTTCGGTTTGTGTTCAAACTTTATGGAAGTGGTCCGGGTGGTCGAGGAAACCGTCTTGAAAACGGCTGGGGGTAAAACCTTCGCAGGTTCGATTCCTGTCGCTTCCGCTTGACTTCCCTTAAATCGTAACCTAAGTTTCGATTCGGAGGGATACAAGAGATAGCCACGGCCTTGTGGTGAAACTGGCAGACACGCATGACCACGGCCAAAAAGCCGCCAATTTAGGATCATGTGCCGAAAGGTGTGTGGGTTCGACTCCCTCCAAGGCCACTTAGGAAATCCGTCTTTCAAAGCATAGATGGGCATTGACTCAGGCGGACACTCGCATAATGCTGCTCATGCCTTTATGGGCAAGAATCGCCAAGCTCGTCAATTTCTTCGCTCGACGATATTTTTTGCTCCCGTCTTTTTCGTATATTATTTCTACAATTTGTAAGATAAATACATTATGAAAACTTTCATGCAGTGGCTATCAGAATCACTAATGATGCCAGTTTATCATGGCGGCAGTTGGGATGGCATAACGCCCATAAAAGTTCAAGGTAGGGGTAGTCTAGGCTCAGGTGCTTATTTTAGCCCATATCGAGAGATCGCTGCTAGATATGCTAAAGAATCTGGACAGAACTATATTACAGAAGCTAACCTTAATCTGATTAAGCCCTTAGTAATCAATACTTCTCTTTATCAACATCCTTGTGTAGAAGCTCTTATCCAACTAGGTATGCCACCAGATAGAGCAAGTAGCTTAGTGGAAAAAGTTGAAGAAGAAAAAGGCTATATGGGGAAACAAATCAGCAGCCGTGCCATGAAACAAGGATATGATAGTCTTATGCAGTACCGTGATGGGCAACTTATGGAAATTGTCATCTGGGACCAAAGCCGAGTCCTTAGTGGACGAAAAATCCCATTAAGCGAGGTAAGGCAGATGGAATTTGGCAGTTTTCATTGATACTCCTGATTCATAAGTTGAATCATTGCTCTGCTTGTAGAGTTAATTTCTAATCCTGATCGTGTCAGCACTGATCGTACCTTCGTCTGCCATACGGATGAGTTGACGCTCATCGTCGCTCATGAGTCTAGACTTGCCGACGATCAGCTATTCTATGGCTCGCAAATCGATGAAAACCGGCGTACCCTCACCGACCCATGCGCCAAGTACGTTGAACTCGAAAAACTCTTCAGCTTCTTCATAGCACATGCCGTCACGATTCATCAACACATTAATACATTTATTATAGTCGTAGGCTGCAACAACGGTATTGAAACGCCTGCAAATTCCGATATAAGCCTCCTCAAAACCGTCTGCGAGTAGGGCTTCGGGGTTTGCATCAGCAAGGCGATCACGTTCTATTTTTGTTAACATAATATACTCTGCGAGTGAGATCTTCACCGGAAGTGATAACGCAAGCCGAATGAACATAACAAAAATCTTCTCGAAAACTTTTATGAAATGTTTTTTCTGTTATTTGCAAAAAAACATAATGAAAATCCGGGTAGACACGTTTTATAATTTTAACTAATCCATATACTAATTTGTCTCTGTCATCTCCACATGGCCAATCCCAACGGCTCCAGCATCGATGACGAGTTCGTATGTCGTCCCCTCCGGGGTCGTTAAGATCTAATCTTGTAAAAATAGCATTTTCTTCTGGGAGCCAAACAATAGTTTCATATTGAACATAAGAAGCGACGGCTTTTGCCGCCATAGACATGCCAATTGCGATGCCCTTATTCTTATCCGCTATCGACACGGACTTTCCTTCAACATTTTCAAACAATTCATTTACATTTGATATCCAATTTGCCCCAGCAAATTTAATCACTTTTACTTTTTTGCGTCTATCAAATCCGCCAAATGCCTTGAATCCTTGTAAAAAAGCAAAGCCGACACCAAAAAAAGAAAGCAGTTTTCGACGGTTCATAAAAATATCCTTTAGGGGATGTGATCGATCAGCAGCGAGTCGATTGTAAAGATAGTAACGCTCTTAGTCAATAGAAAATTGTTTGGGTTTTAGTATTGGGAAGGATCAGATCGGCCCGGCGACCATACTAAAATTGCATGTTACGAACAACCAGTCTATAGAGAATATCTTGCGGAACACTACAATTCTATACTGGCCCAGAGCCGGTGCTGCAACTCTCTGAATTGAAAATTGAAGGTAACGCTTGATTGAATATAAATTTCTTTTAAAATAACGCTTGATTGAATATAAATTTCTTTTAAAATAACGCTTGATTGAATATAAATTTCTTCTAAAATAACACTGGTTCATTTCTTCAGGAGAAATTTATGTTGTTAAATTACCGTGTTTCTGCTTCTGGTTATCCTGTATATCACATCCAAATGAAGGATGCCTCTTGTTGTGAGGCGCAAATTGTTGCAAACTGCGGATCGTCTCACGAAGACGATGATTCTTGGGGCGTAGCCCACTTTTTGGAACATATGTGCTTCCAAGGCACGCCAACGAAAAACAAACACCAAATAAGTCGTGAAGAGTCTTTGGTTGGTTCTTACAACGCTTACACCAGCCAATTTAACACTGTTTACCACTTTGATGCTTTGAATGAAGACTTCGAGCGTGGTTTTATTTTGCTAAAAGAATCAGTTTTTGATTCCTGTTACCCCGAAAAGGAATTTGAAAAGGAAAAAAGCGTAATCGTTGAAGAATGGCGAATGTATGATAATTACCCGTCAGAGCACTTCTTTGATTATATTACAGAAAAGTGTTATGGATCAACTGAGGGCCATCCGGTAATTGGGACCGAAAATTCTATCAACTCGATGAATCCAGAAAAGTTGCATCGTTTTCGTAACAAATGGTATGGCAAAAACAATGTATTTGTTGTGGTGGTTGGCAATCTTGAATTTGAAAAGGTGATGGAAGTAATTGATAGAGTTCTTCCACCAGCACCAAATGTAGAAACAAGTCCGGTATGTTTGAATAGTATCTTAACCACAGAGCCGAAACATACTTTTGAAACAGATCGCTTTGAACAAGCGGCATTTGGTTTAGTTTGCAAGTGGCCTTCTCCAAAATTTATAATGGAAAACTGGTATGTTGCGAATTTTTTCTCGTCGGCCTTGTCCAAGTATATGTACGAGTACATTCGTGACGATCTTGGCTTGTGCTATGGAGTATGGAGTCACCAGATGCGGCATTTCGACAATTCCCACAACATAATCTCCATGCTGACCAACAACAGTTATTTGGAGAAGGCAGAAACGGAACTTGACAGCCTCTTCCAAAAGGTTAAATCAGAAGGATTCCCTGACGAATTGTTTGAAATTTCCAAGAAACAACTGACATATCATCAGGTGAAGTTGTTGGATAATGTTCACGGTGTTTCGAGTTCAATTGTTTATGGTGTGAACAGTAGTGTGGGCAAGAGTTGGTTCTTGGATGAAGGGCAAAAGAGTTTGGACCCTGTGTGGCTCAAGGAGTCAGCGGCCAAATTAACTCAGAACAAATTGAGAGAATTTGCCAATAATTGGTTGAGCAACTTTACCAAATTTGCAATGGTATCGACAAAGAAATCTAGCGTTTCGACAGCCATTTTTAAGAGAGATGAAACTTGAAAGGATTAAACCAGGATTAAACCATGCCAGAATATTTAGCAACAGTTTTTATAAGTGAGGCAAAAGGGAAAAGAACCGTAAAAATCTACGCTCCATCTTACCCAGATGCCGAAAAAGAAGCCCTTTCTATGATAACTAAGAAAGGTAAGATTTTGAAACTTGAAAGAGTAAGCGATTTCCTCAACACTGTCCCAAGCAAAAGGTAATTTATGAACAATTCCATTTCCTTCCGTAAAAGTATCAGGCTCGGCTTTTACTTTCATTACGGAGGGAATTATGAAAAGATGGCATCAAGAGATGCACATCACGCTGCGTGAGTGGAAAAAACACCGCAAATCGCACGTTGATAGCAATAAGTCTCGCAATCGTGTAGGCGTGTCTGCCTATGTTGTGGACTGTGAGTGTGACGAACAAAAAGGGCGTTTTCGCAAGAAAGACGCTTGGGATTGTGGAAATCCACAATGCTACGTCTGTCATTCGGATAAGTTTCCTAAGAGGGATAAGACCTATCAGGAAATCAAAGCCGATATGAAGATGAAAGAGCAGATTGAGGAATTGTAAGAAAAAGCCCGGAGTAATCCGGGCTTATTTTTTTTGGTGCGTCGATAAATCCGTAATTGCCGTTAAACCTTTTATGCCACACTGTATCTATTAAAAAAGCCCCGGTAAAAATCTCAAAATAAAAGCTAGGGGTGGTTTGAATAGATAAAGTCATGAAAGGTTTCAAAGATTGGCTACAAGAAAACATGGGAGCCGGACCCTATATTGGGAATTGCCGACCATCCGATGATTATCAGGTATTTGGTGCCTGTAGTGATCAAAATACGGAAAAAAAGAACGATTCGATCCGTAAAGGTCAAGAGTCGCCACGTCCCAAGAAGAAACTATCATATAAATTCAAAGAATTTATCGAAGAACAAGATGGGCAACAAATGGCCTATGTTCAACAGTCGCAATCGCTTCCAACCGCCAAGAAAAAGAAATGGAAAGCCACAAAAGAGCAAATCCTGTCATATTGGCACAGTTTAAGGGACAATGTGCCAATCACTATCAAGCCAATTCCTTATGAACACAAAGGATCAACATATGGCGAAGACGGCGTGCGACTCACGGGTTCTCCAGAGTTTATAGCTTCCATATTGCCCAGATTAAAAGAATTGCTGGCTTATGAGACTCCAAGCACCAAATTAGCTTTAGTTTATAGAGAAACTGAATCTCCCAGCAAAATGGCTTTGGGAACAAGTAAAACTTCTTATGTGCTTTATTTTCAGGTAAAAGAAAGGGGTCAAGGTGGCAGAAAGTAAAAAAGGTATAGATACAAATAGACAGAAAGCCATAATTGACATGGCGTCCAGTCTGGCCAAAGTCTTCAAAAAATATTCACGGTCCAATCGTGAAAAAGCGTGGGATGACTTAACTAAGCCAGATGGCCAAAAAGAAATCAAGAAAATCCTTCAAAACCCAGATCGGTCTTTGAATGGTTTTCCTAAATTGGCATTTAAGGAATGGCTATGTTCTGAATCGCAATCATACTTAGGAGCGATAATGACTGAGCCTACTCCGAAGCAAGTTGCTGAAAGACTGATCGCTAAACACGGCAAGGAAAAGGCCGTAGAATTAGCGAACCTGAATGCTCTCAATAACTCGATGGGCAAGAATCCAGCGAGTCAACTACCCCGACCCTAAAGAGGTCGGGGCTTGTCATTCCAATTCTAAGCAACTTTTGAACAGTCACTTAGCGGACGACTATAGGCTAATTGATGTAGCCCTAAATTTCTTATATTTTTTGCAGCATTAAAATCAGCATTGTCTTTGTGACCACATTTTTCACACACAAACTCAGCTTGGTTTTTCCTATTTTTTTTGTCCACATGACCACAGGAATTACAAGTTCTGCTTGTATTTCTTGGATCAATTAAAACAACAGGAACACCTTTGAGTTTTGCTTTGTAAATAATGAATTGTTTCAACTGATAAAATGCCCAACTTAATCTTTCTGCTCGTTGTTTTTT
>Ga0194121_10010444_pt1 | contig 11274 bp, 11 predicted proteins | sample TA2MahCa50mmetaG_FD_148609 | JGI IMG/M metagenome (GOLD analysis project Ga0194121, IMG submission 148609) | Freshwater microbial communities from Lake Tanganyika, Tanzania - TA2015020 Mahale Deep Cast 50m | ecosystem: Environmental > Aquatic > Freshwater > Lake | place: Tanzania: Lake...
TCAAGCACGAAGAGGTCAAGACATCCGAGTTCAAATTCAACTCAATATTCTAGACATATTGTCAGGCGTAAGAAAAAAAATAAAATATAACCGAAACGCAAAATGTACTCCTTGTTCGGGTCAAGGTGGTCAAAACTTTCAGGCTTGTTCTTTTTGTGGTGGAAGTGGTCAAAAAACAACTATCGCAAATACACCTTTTGGAAGAGTTCAACAATCGGTTACTTGCCCAACCTGCTCGGGCAGAGGTCAGCAAATTAAGGACAAGTGCTCTAGTTGTCATGGATCAGGTGTAAAAAACATAGAGGAAACCGTTGAGGTTGATATTCCACCAGGAGCTATTGGTGGTATGCAGATGGCAGTGCCTGGTAAAGGTCACGCAGTTCAGATGGGCACAGAGGGAGATCTTCATGTGCTTATACAAGAGATAGAACACCCCACCTTCAAAAGAGATGGACATAATATCAATGTTCATCACTGGATAGATATTCACGAAGCCGTTCTAGGTTCTCGAATAGAAGTAGAAGGTCCACAAAAAAATATCGAACTCTATATACCTTCAGGAACTGAATCTGGCAAAGTATTTACCTACAACTCACAAGGTATACCAGTGATTGATGGTCACGGGCACCAAAGAGGCCGCGGTGATCTACGGATTATTGTTAGAATAAAAATACCGAAAATTTTATCATCAGAACAGCGAGAAATATTCCAAAAATTACGGGAAGTTTCTTAACTTAGCAACTTAAAACAAAAAAAACCACCTATTAAAAAAAAATCTATGAAATACGAACTCAAATTGAGCTACGACAATCAAGAGCTTCTTATCGAATCTATTCAAAAAACCTATTTCGAATTTGGAGATAGAGGTAAGATGCTCAAAAGAAAGATTAAACTACCAGTTGAAAAGGACTCAGCAAACTGGATTGTTCTCAAAGGTCTAAACAATATGACCTGTAAAATTGAAAGTAGCGATCTGATTGATGGAACTCTACGATGCTCTATTGAAGAGATTGACGATCAGATAAATCTCATACCTTGCGCTCTATACTGCATTCGTGAAGGCGAAAAGTATTCATTCTATTAAAAAAAAACAAAAACTATGACTATTCTAACATTCAATACCAAAGACCATACCCTAGAAGTAGCTTCTGAGTTTTCAGAAATTTCTGGAAAATACTCCGATATATCTACTATTTCTTTAACTCAAAATCATCATTTTTACGAAGTCTACCAAGAAGATAATATAGCAAGAAAAGTTCCTATATTTAGATTCCCAATAGGTGATACGATCATCAAGTATATACACTCTTGATTAGGGTTATCTTTTAACCATAAAGAAGAAGGCGCCTTGTGACATATTCTTAATATCTTCTTCAACTTCTTTCATTTCTTCTTTACCTTGAGAGACTAGATCATTATTATTTATAGTTACACCACCAGGTAATTGCATTGTATATCTACCGGTAAGATTTCCCATCTGCCACTTTGACCAACCAGTTACATACTTAATAAAGTAAGGATCAGTAAAAAGATCTTCATCTGGAATATTAACATAGCACTCTAAGATAAGATGGTATTTAACATTTGTTAGAACATTAAATCGGTGTGTTCTATAGTTAAAGTGAAACTTTGTTGTATAGAGGTTGAGCTGGTTCATCATATCTGAAAGATTATCAATAAGCGTTTTATAAACACCGAGCTCACCGATAGTAGTTACGTAAGAAGAAAGATAGGGTTGATTGGTAACACCTAAGTTAACACTCAAGTTTGGAGTATTGATACCTAGTTGGAGGAGTGAATCACCACGCATCTGGTAAACATACGAAATAGATTGAATCTCACAGGGAAGTTCAATGTGTCTGTATTTAGTGTATTCATCCGTTGTAAAAGCTGTTTTATCCACAAAATAATACTGCTTAGATACAGCATATTGGTAGTTTTGGTAAAACCATTCTTTAGCTCTTGTTTCTATGAATCTTCTGATTTCAGTATCAGGTAAAACTTTCGGTAGAGAACATCCGATTGTTATATCATTTTGTACAAAATCAATCAGTTCTTCTATGCTATATCCTACAGCCATATTAGTTTTTTTTCAGATATATATTAAAAATAAGTTTTTACAAACTTCATCTGACCGAGATCCCATATTCTTGGAGCTCCAAACTCTTGAGACATAATATAGTTTTCAGAGAGATTCTTATCATATCCCATCTTAATGAGTTTTTGCTTAGTAAATTTTTGTTTGTTTTGTCTTCTACCATCAAGTAGGTAACTAAAATTTGGGGGAGTTACAGAATCTAGAGTAAATCCTAATCTGTAATATAGTGTTCCTATCGACCAGGATCTATCACTAAAAGATACCAAAAGTTTAGGATTATAACCCCTCTCAAAATGGATCAATAGTTTAGATGCAGCACCCGGTATAGTTGTATCTAAAATATTACAAAATCTAGAAAGATTCCACTCATCATCTTTCATCGTTTTTCTGCCAGAAAAATGATCAAAAGTCATTAAACTTACTAGTTGACCCTCGTAGTAGAGACCAAGTCTTAAGCTAGAAGAGGTATATCCTTGAATATGGTTTTTATCTAAAAAATCTCTGTATTCACTAATAGAATTCACTCTTTTTACTTGACATTTTCTAGCGCTTATTCTTTTAGTAGAAACTCCAATCCAGTTTTTGATTTGACTTTTGATGATATCTTTTTTTAGTGACCAATCATCTTCCCAAATCTGGATTATTCTGATTCCCCTTTTAGAAAAAAACTCAAGTTTATCCCTATGGTAAGATTTATTTTTGTAAATCTCTGAATGCCAATACAGACCGTTGTATTCAAATCCAATAGATAGTGAAGGAAGATAGATATCAATTTCAAGACTATGACGATAATTTAAGATAACTTCCCCACTATAAATAGATTCTATGTAGTTGAAAATTTCTATTTGAGTATTTGATGAAATATCATCTAAGGGGTTACAAATGAGACATTTTGGTGAATTTATTCTCTTTCTGGCGTGATATAGATGTGTATGAATTTGGTAGTTGTGGTCATTACCAAGATCACACTTTAAGAGGTAAGTTCTATTCCCTAAATATTCAACAAAATTCGCGTCTTGTCCGATGGTTGAATTGATCTCCCTAGATTTCCATTTTTCTAGAATAGTATCTCTGTATTTTTGTGATTGTGTGTAGTTTTCTACACCCCAGTTTCTTTTGGTAGTTTCAATAGCTTTATTATTGATTATTTCGGATCTTCTCGGGCTATCTACACCAAATTTTTGTATAAGTGTCTCCCTAATCTTTTTCTTTACCTCTTCAGATCTAAATGGATTATCAACACCAAGATTTTTTTGAGTGGTTTCTACTTTTTTCTTTTTAACCTCTTCTATTTGTGAAACATTTTCAACACCGTATTTAGTCAAAAGAGTTTGACGGATTTTCTGAGAGATCCCTTCTTTATCTAAAGATCTTAAGGAATCTCTTAATCTTTGACGAACATCTGGGTGTGATGACGGATTTTTGTGACCCCACTTTTCTAAATTATTTATTCGGGAGCTTTCTATCTTTTGATCTATTAGATCTTGATTCCCGTTCGAGCAAAGTTTAGAACAGAAATCCCGGTAGCCTCTTTTCAGAGATAGAAATTCGGTTTTACTAGAACAAGTCCGGCATAAACCTCTAGTGCCACTTAACAAATAAACTTTTTCTGAGGGAGTGTCACCTTCTAGTTCTTTTAGATATTCATACAAGTGTGGAAGATTTTTCTGAATCCAGGAAGATTTTACCGATCCCAGTGATAGTTTGTTTTGGTAGATTTCTAGTTCTTTTTCTACTAATGATTCCATAATCTATATATAATCTTTATTATCATACGGGGTAAAGAAGTTTATGAAAAAGGAACTAAAATTAGAATTGTAAATCAACCATCCGGGGAAAAATCATATATACATAAAAATAAAATTTATGGAACAAGAACATATATTACAAGAAAATTCGGATAGATTCGTGCTCTTTCCGATTAAATATCACGACATTTGGGAGATGTATAAAAAAGCAGAACATTCTTTTTGGACAGCAGAGGAAATTGACTTAGCTCAAGACTTAACAGATTGGAACGAAAGGTTGAATAGTGATGAAAGGTTTTATATTAAGAATGTGTTGGCTTTCTTTGCGGCGAGTGATGGGATTGTGAATGAGAACCTCGCGGAGAATTTCCTCAAAGAAGTCCAGTACCCAGAAGCTCGTTGTTTTTATGGATTTCAAATAGCTATTGAAAATGTTCATGCTGAAACGTACTCACTCCTTATTGATACCTACATCAAAGACCTTCAAGAAAGAGAAAAGTTATTCAAGGCTGTTGATAATATCCCATCAGTTAGAAAGAAAGCTGAGTGGGCTCTTAAATGGATCCAATCTGATTCTTTTGCTGAAAGAATAATAGCATTTGCTGCGGTTGAGGGTATTTTCTTTTCTGGATCATTTTGTTCTATTTTCTGGCTTAAAAAAAGAGGTCTAATGCCTGGTCTATCATTCTCGAACGAACTTATTTCAAGAGATGAAGGTCTTCACTGTAGTTTTGCTACTCTTCTTTATACAAAATATGTAAAAAACAAACTTTCTACAGATAGGATCAGAGAAATTATCTGTGATGCGGTCGAAATAGAAAAAGAGTTTGTTGAGGATTCTCTACCAGTTTCACTGATTGGTATGAACTCTAAACTTATGAAGCAGTATATTGAGTTTGTAGCGGACTACTGGCTTGTTGAACTTGGATGTCCAAAAGCTTACGGATCAGAGAATCCATTTGATTTTATGGATATGTTATCACTTCAAGGTAAGACCAACTTCTTTGAGGCGAGAGTTTCAGAATACAAAAAACCCTCTGATAGAAATATTGACTATGAAAATCTAGATGTAGTAGATTTCTAAAACTAAGAACCGAGATTTAATCTCGGTTTTTTTATATATAGATAGGTGAAACACATTGAATTATTTGAATCCCTACCACAACAATCTACGGTTAATCAACTAAAAAAACTTAGAAAGATTATGAAAGATATTGATGTAGGTGATAAAATATCCGATATGAATCGAGAGGGTGAGAATATTATGTGGATTAGAAACCCTGTGGATAGTGGCATAGAAAGTTATCAAGATTATCAAAAAAAGGGGAAAAAATTCAATACAAACTGGAATTTAAAGCACTTGAAACCTTTTTCTGATGAAGATTAAACTTTTTCCAACTACAAAATATAACTCTTAATCAATCAAAAAAGATTGATAAATAAAAAAAATAAAGGCAATTATGGCAGAATTAGATGATTTATTCGGCGGGTTAGACAACACCCTAGATTTTCTCAACGAGAAAAAAACAGTTTCCTCAGATGGTATCTATAGGATCGATTTGAGTAAGGCAAAAGACAAAAAAAGAGGTTACAAATCTGTAATCCGACTTTTGCCAAACCTTACAAAAGAAGGTAAAGTAGGAATGAGTGCTCTTGAAAAGATTACTCACTACGTAAACATTAAAAATCCAAAGGAACTCGCAGGTTGGTTTGACTCACCTAAGAACTTTGGTGAAAAGTGTCCCTTAACAGACCTTTACTACAACATGGTGAACTCAAAGAACGCTATTCTAGTAGAAAAGGCAAAACAGCTCAACTATTCAAAGAAGTATTACTCATACGCTCTTGTGATTGAAGATGAGCAGCAACCCGATTTGGTTGGTAAAGTTATGATCTTCCAATACGGTAAAATTATCAGAGATAAGATCTTAGCTGAAAAGAACGGTGAAATCTCTGGAGTATCTTGTAATGTTTTTGATCTAGCTAACGGAAAAGATTTTGTTCTTCTAGTTAAAGAGATTCAAACAGGTGAGGAAACCTACCCTGACTACAAGAACTCGATGTTCAGACCTGAAACTTCGGCTATTACTCTTTATAACGAAGAGCGGCGTGAGTTCAAGCAAGTTCCTGTTCAAGACGGTAAAGTTGACCAACGAGCTCAAAAAGCAGTAAGAGATTTTCTTCTAAAAAGAGATCACGATCTTGAAGAGTTCGCAGCTAAACCACTCACCGAAGAGCAGCAAGTTAAGATTTCAGAGATTTCTAACTTCTTAACTGGAAAAGCTTCTACTAGTTTCGCTGGAGCTTCTGCGCCTTCATCAAATGACTTTGATTTTGATGAAGTAAAAACCAAAGTTGAATCAGGATCTTCGATGGTCAGTTCATCAGCTGATGATGACGACTTCTTCAAAGATTTTTAATCAACCTCTCTCTCTGATAAAAACCCACCCTATGGTGGGTTTTTTTTTAAACAAAACTCAAATTTTCAATATAAAAGGATTATGATAGGAAAAAGATTTCAAAGCTTAAAAACACAAGATGTTGTAAAAATAGATCAGATGTTTGAAAATATCGCTATTTTAGATAACGGAGAAAGAGTATCTGTTCAAAGACTTCTAGATAAAAATCATTTTGAAGAGTTCATTGATCCCAAAGAGTTTTTGTCTCAAAGTGCTGTTGATATTATAGCAAGTAAGATAAAATCTATACCTGATGATGTACTAAGTAGACTTCCTGATGAGAAAGAATCTCAGGTAACAATATCTGGAATAGATGGATTTGGTAACGTTTCAAATGAATCCGCCGTTATCTTATCTGATCCAGAAGAAGAAAAAAGATTATTACTTCAAAAATATAGTAATGTTTCTCAAAGACCTTCACCATCACCAGTAAAAAACAAAACTCTTCAAGATTTTCTAGATGATGAACCCATCGAGACACCTCGTCAAATTCCTGTACAACAAAGAGAACCTGAACCACCAAAAGAAACACCTCAAATGTTAATGTTTAAGGGCGTAAAAAGAAGTTATCCTATCAATTTTACCATAAATTTAGATACAAATATACCAAGACTGGATTTTATTGAGATGATGGAAGATTCCTATGAATATTCTATTATAGATTGGCTCTCAGAAGATATAACTAATCAAATATTTTCTGATAGAGAACGGGTAAAATCAGATATTAAAGAGCAGATAAAAAGAGCTCTTGAAAGTAAATCTGGTGTTGTGAAAATCGTATCATCAACATCGAGTGAACCATCGGTAAAAAAGAGAGTACCCAGAACAAAAACAACATCAAAATGATTGATAAGCATTTTATAGACTCGGCAGTTGAGATTAGAAAAGAATGGGTCAGACTAATACGAAGTCTTGATGGTTATCAAGTTCAAATTGAAAAAGCTCAAAGAGCTATAAGTGAAAAAAAAGAGGATATAGAAGCTTTTAGTAAAAAAAATCTAAGTATAAAGGATATCGAGTTTACTCAATTTATCGAAAAAATATTCAACGATATAGAAACTCAAGCTCTTATTATAGAGTCTAGAATGAAACCTCTGAACGATGATATAGAAAAATTGAAAAAAGAAGAGCTCAAGCTTTATCATAAAATCAAGAGGTTTCATCCAAACTTGACTGATGAAGAGATAAAACAAGATATATTCGAATATATTAAAGATATAAATCCGTAGCATCACTACGGATCTGTTTTTTATATATAACTTGTATCACACAAGTAGTGAATATAAGTTAAAACTAATCTCTGAATGAGAACCTCAAAATACGTTAAAGTCGATAAAGATGTAATAATTGAATATATCTACGATGACCAAGCTTTTCTATTGGAGGGATATAATATCCTTACCAATCTAAAAGAAGATTATAATCAGTTCTATTCTGATGTCAATACACAAACTAGGAATGGTTTAGAAAATCAAATATTCAGAATTGATCCTGTAAAAAATATTTGGACTAAAATAAATTATGAAAAATATGGTTTTTTGGGTGTTAGAAATTATGGATCATCTGTACCTATTCGATTTGATACTCTAAGAATTCATCTACCTGTTAACTATACTTTCGGAGGAAACTACGGTTTTCACGTAAAGGTTTATTCTGGATCAACAAGAGGCAATAGATCTTACTTACTATCTAGTTTTTTCTTTGATATAACCGATCAGGCTCAAGTAAACTATTTACAATATAACTCTCCACCACTACTTATTGCTGAAAAACTTTGGCAAAAAAACATAGAACTACAAATACCTAGTTTGTTTTTTATATCTTCACAAAAAACACTAGGTCTTCCGACCGAATCTAGTCTAAACTATAATCTATCGGATGGTCTAGGAATGAGTGATACAAATCCTATATTTATAGAGTTCAGTTTCATTACAGCAAGACAAAATGTTCTCAACGAGGTTAGATACACCTTAGGTGGAACAAAACAAGTATCGATACCACAAACACCCGAATTCGAAAATCTTTCAGTAATGATAGAACCTTCTTCGAGTGGTGATTTTTTTGAGATTTACGGAACTTACAACAATACACTGGCTGAATTTTCTCGGTTTATAGAAGAGAGTAGATATTCTAACAAAAAATACAATGTTGAGTATGTTATAACTCTCTTTGAACAAAATGTTCGAAGTAGAACACAAAAAATATACCTAGATGAATATTTTGATCAAAAAATAGAATATAGGCCTATTATCCGATACTCGACTACAACAGCAGTTATCGAGTGCGAAATGAAACTTATAAACTTAGTGGACTCTTCTATCATTTCAAGAAGAGCTAGTTATGGTATGCTTCCTGATGAAGTTGCAAAATATAGTCTAAGATTAACAAAAATAAATCTAGAAGGAGCTAATAAACCAAAAATCTACAATATCAAAAATCAGCTAGGAGCTGGTATTCTAGAGCTCAATGATAAAAGAAATCGCGGCAGTAGAAGGGGTGAACTAGATGTTTATGGAAATTCTCAAATTAAACTTGAGTTCTTGAAAGTTCCATTTCCTCTTTTTATTGATAAATTTAATTTAGTAGCAAAATCAGATTCAGTAGAAATAGGTAGAGAAATATTCTATTCAGATGGAGCTCTAAGATTAGTAATCTATCCTTTTGATAATGTTATAATGTTTACCATAGCAGATAGAATATCCGATACACAAATAGAATACCTGAATCTTTCGAATAGTTCCGATGTTAGGTTAGTTTTCAAGTCTGATATTCAATCTGCTAGTTTTCCACTTTGGGATGGTAACAACGGTCAAATAGATCTTGAGAGAGGGACGATTTGCTTTATGATACCTTCGTCCAGAATTCCAGATATACAAAGAATATTCGATACTGGAAAAAGAGTTTTTTACATCACAACAACTAACAATCAAATAACTACCCCAATATTTTCAGGAACATTTATTCTATTTGATTCTGTGGATTATATAGAAGAGTTGATCTTAAGAAATAGAGCTGAAGAGCCAGAAATAGATTTATCAAGTGAAGGTGAAGATATTGTAATAGCTGTCCCAGAAACTGGATTGACTTCTAGTTTTGTAAGTACTGGCGATCTTGATACCAACCAAGGTGAACTTTCGTCAGACTATATTTCACAATTTGGTAACTTAGATAAAATTCTTCAAGAAACAAATATTCCACCAGATAGTATTCTGGGTAGCTTGATAAACCTAAATTACCGAAATAATTTAGCACAAGATACTACAAAGGTTGAACTCTACTATAAGATAATTTCTTCACAACAAGATGCCGAAGTTCTACTTAACTTTACAGTCGATGAGCTTCTATTCAACTCTAATAAGTATTCTAAATTCGAGTTCTCAAGAAATAAATCTATTGGAAAAGCATTGGTCTTTCCCAGAGTAAATAGTCTTACTAATACTCAATCTACTGATAGTTCCTTTAGTCAAACAGTTGAATTTGCTATATTTATACCATCAGGTGGTCTTGGTAATACATTAAATCTATTCCCTAAAGCTATAAAACTTAATAACAACAATTTATTCGTAACTATAAACAGTTGGTCTCTACTCAAACAATCAACAGATACCGAGGGAAAACTTTACAAATTCTCACTCATTCTCAAACCAACTGATAAATTGGATATTTATATCGATTTTGAAGCTGGTGACTCGTCAAATTTGAGTGGGTTTATTGGAATACCTAGTGATAATGTTATATCAGTGGTCAAAGACGACACACTCACCTATAGTGGTAGAGTTAAAAACTTAGTAAACGATCTGAAGAAAACTATATTTACACCAGTAATTGTTTCACAACTACGTTCTACTCTAAATATTCTTTCTGATGAAAACGAACAAGCTCTATTCAATAAACTTTTACTAAGTATTATAAATGAAATGAAACAGAGAGGATTATATCTTTTGGATTATCCTTGTTCAGAAATTAAGTTTCAAAAAATACTATTATTATTGGAGTTAGCTAAAAAAGAATCAGGTGATCTAGACCAGGAAATTAAACTATGCCAAGATAGTGACACAGAATGTAAGAGAAAAATATCTAGAAGAAAACTTGCTTGGGCTGAAATAGTTGAACAAGTAGAAAAATATCAACTACTCTGTACATAAAAAATAATATCCGAAAATGAGGTTATCTACACAAAATAGTGCGTTTATTTTTCAACTGCCAAGTGATTTCATACCACAAGAAATTATCAGAACTTATCAACCAATTTTAGAAAAGAACTGGGTTCAATATGATAACGTTCTTGATTATCTCAACTCTACTATAAAATCTGTAGATTTTCCGGGTATTTCGTTCAAAATAGAAGAACAAATAATGATTAGAGGCAAAAAGAGAAATTTTAAACCATCTATTAACGTTCAAGATATACTTACCACCAGGGAACTTTCTATAGTATTTCGTTCTGTAGATTCAGATCTTAACTACATGCTTCTTTATGATATTATATCCAAACACTATCTGGACGTTGAAAATTTACATGTAAATCCATTTACCATACAAACTCTTGATATACATAGAGATGTTATTTATACAGTAAAGTTTTTTGAGATGATTGTTAAGACTATCACTAATAAAGTATTTGATTATTCTCAACAAAAACTTCAGGATAAGGAATTTACCATGACTGTTAATTTCAACTTTATTGACGTAGAGTTCAATTTGAATCAGTCTAAGGTGTTGGAGCTAGGTGAAGTACCGACTATTGTTCAGGTTATTTAGAACTTAATTTTTTTAAAGATACCATTTCTATGAACTACACAACCCCTAAGGATCCTTGTGTTTCGAGAGTCATTAGCTCTTTCCTTTTGGACACTTCAACACCTGTACCAGTTAAAACTGGTTCGATTTGAACTTCGTGTCTGTAATTGTCTGTTCAAGACAATAATGTTTTGTTTTCTTCTTTAACTATACCGTTAAGGTTACCTCT
>Ga0194121_10010445_pt1 | contig 11271 bp, 10 predicted proteins | sample TA2MahCa50mmetaG_FD_148609 | JGI IMG/M metagenome (GOLD analysis project Ga0194121, IMG submission 148609) | Freshwater microbial communities from Lake Tanganyika, Tanzania - TA2015020 Mahale Deep Cast 50m | ecosystem: Environmental > Aquatic > Freshwater > Lake | place: Tanzania: Lake...
GCCGCTAGCGCAGGAGTGGTTTATAATTTACGCTCAAGTTGGCCAGCTGGAAACTACTATGTTTCCATATATTCTCCAACAGGCTTAAGTAATGCAGGATATGCGCCATATGTTTGGTGGAATAATACAAATTTACCTGCTAATATTACACCTAATTCAAAAAGAGTTCATGGTGGAAGTACTGACTTTATTTTAGGAGGATCAGCGTTATTTTCAAATAGCCCTAACTCTCAAGAAGCATCATTAGGAGGTAAAAGAGTATATAACGCAACCCACTCATTTGGAGGATCTCTTATTGATGTACCTCCAGGGACTGGAGCTGTTCAGACTCAAGTTGCTAATGGTTCAAGATACATGACTAGTCAAGTTAATTTCCCAGCAGGAGGTTGGGGAACCTTTATTGTTAAGGCAATTAAATATCCTACTAACAGATCTGGAGACTTCAGGGCTAACGTTGGATCTATTCACTTTAGAGTATGTCCTGTTAATGTTTCACAACCAGCTTACCAATGTTCTGATGGTCTAGACAACGATGGTGATGGAGCTACAGACTACCCAAATGATTTTAGCTGTTCTTCACCAACAGACAATGATGAAACAAACCCAAAGTCACAATGTCAGGATGGTCAAGATAATGACAACGATAATCTAACTGATTACCCGCAAGACCCAGGATGTTCTAGCCCACAAGATAACAATGAGTTTAATCAGAGTCAGCAAAATCTTTCTGTTTCATGTTATGCTTCACCAAGCAACCCAAATGTAAACCAACAGGTTGTATTTAACTCTAGCGTAAGCGGGGGAAACGGAAACTACTCATACTCATGGACAGGAGCTTGTAATGGATATTCACAAAGCTGTTTTAACTCATTCTCAGGTAATGGAACTCAAAATATTTTCTTGCAGGTGACTTCTGGAAACCAAACAGGAAATGCTACTTGTTCTGTGAATGTCAGCGGAAATCAGAATATTTCTTGCAATAGCAATACTGATTGTGGATCTAGCACATACATTGGATCAAACTTCTGTCAATCAAACTCAGTTTACAGAAACTTTACTACATACACATGTAATAACCCGGGTACATCACAGTCATTCTGTTCACCTAGTACAAATGCCCAATTACAGCAAACATGTCTTGCAGGGCAAACTTGTTCTAATGGATCATGTTCAAATACAGGATCTTCATACACAAATGTGACAGTAATGGAAACTGTCAGAAATTTGTCTTCTGGAAACCTTAACTGGTCTTCAACTGTTAACACAAATCCTTCTGATGTTGTTGAATTTAGGTTAGAAGTAAGGTCAAACTCAAGCCAAACATTAAACAATGCAATATTAAGAAATGTTCTTCCAAATAACCTTTACTATTCAGACAGCCTAACTTTGGATGGAATTTCAAATTCAGGAAATATTATTTCTGGAATAAACATTGGTTCAATCTCTCCATATCAAACAAGAGTGATTACTTATAGGGCTCAAGTTGGACCAAATCAAAACTTCCCATTCGGAACGACTACTCTAGGAAACAACCAAGTCTTGTTAATAAGCACTGATTCAGAGTTTGTACAACCGGGAGTCACATATGCAACTGTCTATGTTTCAAAAACAGGGGTTGGGGGAGCTACAGATGTGCCAACTGGATTGACAAATAATTTATTATTTGATTCATTCTTATTGCCTTTAATTCTAGCTTTGATTGGATTATGGGCTTTAAGGGCAAGAATATTTCCATTTCAGAGAGATTACTTTACTCAAAAGGAATTAGATAAAAAAATTCAAGCAATTCAAAGGAAAGAGGCCTAAAATAAAAAACGTCCGCCAAATAGCGGACGTTTTTTTGTACTATTTTCTTCCCTCAAAGGCAGACTCTAAGGTTTCGTCATCTGCGTACTCTAATTCTCCTCCAGATGGCAAGCCCATTGCAAGATGTGATATTTTTATGTTTTGCGACTTAGTAATCTCTCCGATAGATTTTTCTATTAAAACTGATGTAGATTTGCCCTCTGAAGTTGGGTTTAAGGCCAAGATAATTTCTTTAAAATTTGCGTTTTCTAACTTAAAGCTTAAAGGGTTTTTTAATCTTTCAACCAAATCATCAACCCTTAGGTTTTCTAAATTATTTTTCCTTAAATTTAAAGCTCCTCCTAAAATAAAATATATGCCATTGTATTTTTTTGTTTTCTCAATAGAGCTTAGATCAGCTTCTTTTTCCACTACGCACAAGATACTCTTATTTCTTGAATTATTTTGGCAAATTTGACACAAGCCTGAATGTCCCTCAAATGGATTAAAACAAAAAGTACAAAACTTAATATTTTTCTTCGCCTCTAAGATAGCCTTAACGAGATTATTTATATCATTTTGGTTTAGAGAAAGTATATAAAAAGCAAATCTACTTGCGGTGCGGCCCCCAATAGTGGGGAAGCGAGAGAATAGTTCTTTTAATTTTTCTATAGAATTTGACATTTCTGTCAGTTTAACAAAATAGTATCTCAAATCACAATATTGACAGGGTATAATTATTAATGTATTCTATGTGGCAGTGGATGATCTTTGACAATTCTGGAGGATGGAAATGAAAAATAAACAGTCCTTATATAAGAAGATGCTTGCAATTCGCGAGTTAAAGCAGGAGTATTTGGTTGGCTCACAAGACGCATTCAGTTATTTAAAGGCAATGTCTGAATATGAAAAAATTTGCGATAATCTCTCTAAAAATAACAATATTTCATATAAATTGACACCGACTGATATTGCATATTTAAATGAGGGGGTTAATGTCTGCGCATCATATTGGCTAGACTCTATAGTATTAGAAAATCTCACTCCTGATTGCTTTAGTGAGGATTGGATGTATTTTCATAGTTTAGTTCAAGATGGTGGTGAATCTTATTGTCAAAATAATTGGATAATTGATTTGACAAAGGTTCTTAGCTGTATTCTTCCATTATCCAAGGAGCGTCCAGAGGGGTAAATGCTGTTTCACTTATTTTTTCAAAATGTGATGTGGTTGGACTGCTTCATTCTGAAGGAAAAGAATCAGAGATTTTCAGGTTTTGAAATATCAAAACTATCAATATTTAGGCCAAAAAAAGGTAGTTTTTGGCAATCAATGTCCCTTTTTTTGGAGCATGATTTAGAAGACGATAAAGATGGTGCATTTTCTGAAGCTTTCGAGTCAAATAATGCAGAAAAATGCCTTGAGATATACAAACAAGAAAACTCTGAAAAATTGTTTGACAATTTTCAGCTTTGTATTATGAGAATAGTTTCTGGAGAAAATTCTTATTTGGCTCCTTGTGATGAGATGATGACTTATTTAATAAGTCCTAATAAGTTAATACAAAGAGCTGAGAGAGAACTGACTCTTGGACGCCTTGAGATTGAGAGAAAATTTGCCATTGGTATTGTATATCAATGGCTTCCAAGTCTGGAGTACTCAAATTCTTTGGATTTAATTAAGGGTGTTATTGAAACAGAGAAACTAAAGCTTAATTTTAAAAAAAATCAGCTCAATCAATTAAGAGATATGAATGCCCCAAGCATTATTATTAGAAGTGAGGAAAAAATGCTCTCTGTTGCAAGGTATTCTTATTTGTGTGTTTTTCAAAACAGACGATGGTTGGAGAGGTATTTTTCCAACTGATCAAAAGTAAAACGGTTTTCACCTGAATGCCGTTTTTTTATTATATTTCTACTTCTGATAATTCAGAGGCATAACTTCCTTCTTCAAGATTTCTAAAACTTGCCCTTTGCTCGTCAAAGTATACTTTAATTGCACCCGTTGGTCCGTTGCGGTGCTTGGCGACAATTATTTCTGCAATATTTTTTTCTAGTGAGTTTTCGTTGTACTTATCCTCTCTGTAAATAAACATTACAACGTCTGCATCCTGCTCAATGGCACCTGACTCTCTCAAGTCAGAAAGCATTGGTCTATGAGGAGTTCTCTGTTCAACGGCTCTTGATAGTTGGGACAAGACTAAAATTGGAATATTTAGCTCTTTTGCCAAACCCTTTAAAGCCCTTGAGTTTTCTGTCACTTGCTGTAGGGGAGAGGCGTATTTGTTAGTGGTGTCCATTAGCTGTAAGTAATCAATAATTAGTAGTCCTAACCCCCTGTCTGATTGAAGGCGTCTAGCCATTGCCCTCATTTGCAAAATATTAGTTGTCCCCATGTCGTCAATATAAATTGGTGCTTCAGATAAGGTGCCCATGGCATTTTGTATTCTTACAAAATCACTGTCTCCATCTTTATTTTGAAGTTTTCCGGTTCTTAGTTTCCACAAATCAATGTTGGCATAACTTGATAGAAGTCTATCTACGATTTGGTCTTTTGACATTTCCAAGCTAAAAATTCCAACCGGGAGGTTTTGTAAGACCGCCACATTTCTTGCAAAGTCTAAAGCCAAAGAAGACTTTCCCATTGATGGTCGTGCAGCTAAAATTACTAAATCAGATCTTTGAAGGCCAGCTAATAAGTTATCTAACTTTGTAAAACCTGTTGGAACACCCCTTAAGTCTCCTTGATTTTTTGATAACTGGTCTATTCTCTCAAAGGTTTCACCAAGCATGTCTTTTATGGGAATAAAAGATTGACGAGAAGATTGTTGCCCTATTGAAAAAACTCTCTTTTCTGCCCTATCAAGTAAAACATCTACGTCATTTGCTTCATTAAAAGCATCAAGACCAATTTCATGCGAGGCCTCAATTAAATCTCTCAAAACCTTTTTTTCTCGTACAATTTTTGCATAGTTTGCTACATGGGTTGCGGTTGGAACTATATTAATAAGAGAAGTAAGGTAGGCAGACCCACCTATTTGCTCTAGCTTTCCACGTTCCTTAAGTTTTGTTGAAATAGAAATAATATCAATTGGCTCCATTCTTGAAAACAAATCTACCATTGCTTGGTAAATCTCTTTGTGATTGTCTTTATAAAAATCTTGAGCGCTTATTGAGTCAGCCACCTTGATTATGGCGTTTTTGTCTAACATTAAACAACCAAGCAAACTTTGCTCAGCTTCAATATTTTGAGGAGGCTTTTTGTCGGGCATCTGATTTGCCATATAAGATTTTTATATCAAAAGCATAGTGTAGTAGCAAGTATTGACTTGCTACTTGTTTTGTCTTATAGTTTATTAATACAGTTCCTTGTCCCTATCAGGAGTCTAGAATGAAAAGTTGGTTCTACTGGCTGACTGATATTGCCTTCGGGGGCCCTCCAAGGGTTTCTCAGTTTGCCTTATTTATTGAGGCAGAAAATCGTGAGGTAGCCATTAGACTTCTTCAAGAAAAAGAGAATGGACTCGAAGGGGAAGTTCATTACCTTTCAAAAATTACGAATTGCTCATTTGGGCATGCTAATGAACAAGAGGCTCGTAGTGCAGCTAACCAAGAGTACTGGAGACACGAAAATGCCAGGCAGGAAGAAATTATAATGAGCCCACCAATTCGGGTTCCGGCCTAGAGCCAAGCACACAAATCATAAGCCCCGCATTCGCGAGGGCTATTTTATTACAATTTCTTTAAAATTGGACCATCTTTCTTGTCTTCAACAGTGTAACCATATTTTTCAATTTCTTTTCTTGCTTCATCTGCTTTATCCCAAAGCTGGTTTTTTCTAAATTCTTCTCTTTTTTTCATTAACTCACTTACTTCCTTTGGAGTATTTGATTTTTTTATTTTTTTGAAGTCAATTATTCCAAAAATTTTATCTATTCTTTCGAATAACTTATAAATAGCCTTTGCATCTTTTAAAGACAATAAATCACTATCTATTAACTTGTTTATTTGCTTTATAAATTCAAATAAGGTTGCAAATGCTTTTGGGGTATTAAAGTCATCTGATAAGTCATTAAAAAAATTACTTTCTGTTATTTTAATTAACTTTAACAATGATTCCTTTTTATTTTTTGACTTTGATTTTTGCGCCTCTTGAAGTTTACGCAAAAATTCTTCAATTTTTGAAAGGGCCGATTTCACCTCCATCATTGTTGACTCTGAATAGTCAAGTGGGCTTTTCCATAGGTTTTTTGCAATCCAAAACCTAATCTCAAAAGAAGAATACCTCTCAATAAAACTGCTAATTAAAACAGAGTTATTTAAAGACTTTGACATTTTTTGCCCGTTTATAGTTAGAAACCCAGTATGAAGCCAATACTTTGCCATAGGTTTTTTTGATGATAAAGACTCCATTTGAGTCACTTCTGCCTCATGATGAGGAAATAGTAAATCTCTACCTCCTCCGTGAATATCATACTGGGCTCCAAAAAACTTTTCGGTAATGGCTGTATCCTCAATATGCCAACCCGGTCTTCCTTGGCCAAATGGACTATTCCAACTTGGTTCATCTTGACTATCTCTAAACTTCCAAAGGCAAAAGTCACCCCTGTTTTTTTTATTCTTTGAATAGTCTATTCTTGAAAAAGAATCTTCAACCTCCAAGGAAGTTCTGCCAGAAAGTTTTCCATATTCCTTAAATTTTAGGGTGTCAAAGTATATGCCATCATCAATTTTATAGGCAAAACCTTTTTCCATTAATCTTTCTACTTGGCTAATAATTTCTTTAATATGATCAGTTGCTCTAGCGTATTTATTAACACTATCTACTCCAATAATTTTCATGTCCTTTAAATACTCTTTTTCATATGCTTGTGCAAGATCAGATGGTAAAACATCCTTTTCTTTTGCCCTTAAAATTATTTTGTCATCAATATCTGTAATATTTTGCAAGTAAAAAACTTTATAACCAATGGTTTTTAGGTACTTGACAAAGCAATCAAAAATAATGTAGGTACGAGCATGTCCTATGTGAGAAAAATCATAAACAGTTGGCCCGCAAACAAATAAGTTTATTTTTCCCCTTCTAAGAGGTTTAAAAACTTCCTTTTTTCCTCCTAATGTATTGAATAACTTTATAGTTTTATTCATTTTTATTTTTTAACAAAGTTTTTAATTGGGATGTTTTAATGTAAATACCTAAAATCAAAAAAATAATTGAAATCCATAGGATATAAATGAAAAACAGACTTGGTTCTTTGGGCCAATTAATAAGTATTGCCAAAAAAACCAAAGAATGCAACAGCATTTTTACTTTTCCATAAATATTTGTCTCAATAAAAAGCTTTCTTCTGTGGGCGTAAGTAGAAATTAAAAAATTTATTAGCTCAAAAATAAGTATTATTAGTAAAAGCCATTTATGCGAAGAAAATAAACTATAAATTGCAATTGGTAGTATTAAAAGTCGGTCAGCAACGGGGTCAAGTATTTCTCCAAACCTTGTCACTTTGCCTAATCCTCTGGCCACTGAGCCATCTAGCATATCTGAGGCAATCCCAATAAAAAATAAGGTAATAATTAAGGTAGAATCATTATTTTTAAAATAAAAAAGTTCAATAAACAGAATAATTGCTATTGCAATTCTAAAGAATGATAGATGATTTGGAGTAATTACTCTTGGCCAGTACGGCTTTACAAAAATAAAAAGCAGTCTATCTCTGTAGTAGTCAATTTTTTCCAGCAAAATCTGAAATTCTCTAATAAAACTCTTCGCTGAATACATTAAGATAGTATAGCAAAAAGCAAAGAGTTTTCAAATGTAAAAAATTATGATATTCTTAAAGCCATGAAAGTTATTGATGTTATATTTGCTTTAATCATTGGACGAGTTATTGGTTTTTTATTTGGAGATTTTTTAAGAGAGTGGGGAATTGAGATTAGTCTTTTCTATCAGATTATAATATGGCTTGTTTTTCCTTTTTTTGCCTTGTTTTGTCTTTGGCTAGCCTACCTTGCCGGAAGAAAATTTATTTTTATTTTTCAGGCTGCAAAACACTACCTAGTCGGGGCATTCATTACTGTTTTAGATTTAAAGTTATTTGAGACCTTAGTTTGGCTATTTTCCTTATTTACAATATCTAATCCAATTGTCTTTAAGGGAATTTCATTTTTAATCGCAACTTTAATTAAATACTGGGGAAACAAGTATTGGGCATTTGCCAAGCACGAAAAAGAAAATATGAGGCAGGAAATTATTCAATTTTTTTACATTACTTTATTGGGCTTAGTAATAGATGTTGGAATTTTTTACTACTTAACTCAGATTACAGGGCCTTTATTTGGCATACTGCCGACAATTTGGGTAAAGCTAAGCGTAATTATTGCCGCATTCGTCACGGCTATCTGGCACTTTGCAGGATACAAATTCTTCGTTTTTAAGAAATAGAAATTTGTAGAGAAAATTTATATAATAAAATGGATAGTAATATTGTTTTATACAGAAAATACAGGCCAAAAAACTTTAACGAAGTAATTGGACAAAGTCATATTGTTCAGACTTTACAAAACTCTTTGAAAACAAACTCAATAAGCCACGCTTATTTGTTTTGTGGTCCAAGAGGTTCTGGCAAGACAACTTTTGCCAGAATTTTAGCAAAAGCTGTAAATTGTCAAGATTTAAAAAGTGGTGAGCCTTGCAACAAATGCGATTCCTGTCAAGAAATAATGGCTTCAAAATCATTGGATTTAATGGAAATTGACGCAGCCTCCCACACTGGAGTTGATGATGTAAGAGCCCTAACCGACGGGCTTAGATTTGCTCCTGTTAAGTCAAAATACAAAGTTTTCATAATTGACGAGTGTCATCAGCTGTCAAAATCAGCCGCCAATGCTTTGTTAAAAACGCTTGAGGAGCCTCCAGATCATGCAATTTTCATTTTAGCTACTACTGAGGCCCACAAAATGATACCAACTATAATTTCAAGGTGTCAAAGGTTTGATTTTAGACGATTACACGCAAAAGAATTAATTAAAAAACTTGAGATAATTCTAAAGAAAGAGGGGATTAAGTATGAGGAAACAATTCTTTCCTTAATTGCATTAAATGCCAGAGGATCTTTTCGTGACGCAGAATCATTGCTTGATAAGTGTATTAGCTTTACCTCCAAAGACAAGTTTATCTCACTAAAAGAGGTAAAAGAATTACTGGGAATTGTGGAAGTTGGCCAGATATCTGAATTCATAAACCTTATTGTGCGACAAAATGCAAAGGACGCCGTTATAAAACTAAACTTGCTTGTTGAAGAAGGAATTGATTTGCAGGAGTTTTCAAAAACTTTAATTTTTTACCTAAGACAGTGTTTGCTTCTTAAAATAAACAAAGATTTAGTAAATAGCGAAGAATCTGGGTTTTCAGATGATGAAATAAAAAAAATGGAAGAACAGATTTCGAGCTTAAGAGAAGGTGAGTTGCAAAAAATATTAGAGTTGTTTATTGAGGCTGAAAACAAGCTAAAATACACTACAATTCCTCAATTACCGCTTGAATTGGCGATTATTGACATTACGCATAAAGAATCGTAAAATTTAAAAACATTGCGAGAATCGCCTGTCTGCGCAGGCAGGTCTAATGGTAGGATTTTTGCAAGGATAAAAGAACAGAAAAAAAATAGACTAATTGAAAATCAATAATCAATGCGGGATCGTCTAATGGTAGGACAGCGCTCTTTGGAAGCGCTTATCTAGGTTCGAATCCTAGTCCCGCAGCCAAGGTCGGAAGTATCGAGTGACCAGAGAGCCTGCCTACCGGCAGGCAGGGGTCACAAAAGATCATATATTTTCGACATCTCGTACCAGTTATTGCATACCGGCTGAGCGCCGTATCCAGAGATAAAAAGACCACGGATTTCCGTGGTCTTTTTATCTTCTCGTATTAAGCCAGCGTAATCAACTTTTCCTTGAAAATAATCCGTTCTTTTAAGTGTGAGAGGAGCTCTCGTTTCTCAAATAGGTTGCCTTCTTTTAAAATATACTTGGCATAGTTTTTCATATCGATATCCATGAGCTGCACCCTTTGTTTTTCCGCTCCCAGGATTCCCTGGAATTTATGGTAGCGATCGACCTCTTCTTTAAGCTTTTTCCTCAAGCCCAGTTCATCCAAGCTTATCCTGTCTATGATTTGAATAAGCTGGAGAATTAGTTCTTCCTCTCGGAGGTACCCTTCTTTACAATGTAGGTTCTTGCTCCTGGTGCAGCCGTAGTATATGTATTTCACCGTCGACCCATCTTTCAGCTTCTTGTATTTCTCCTGCGCCGTCACCCCCGAATCACAGTGGCCGCATTTCATCAGCTGAGTGAAGGCAAACTCCTTGCTGGCATATTTAAACTCGTTCTCATTGGTAAGCTGGCTTTGCACCGTATCGTATAGTTCCTTGGTAATAATTGGTGTATGAATTCCTTTATACCAGTTACCGCTTTTTAAGGGATACTGGTATTCTCCGTAGTAAAATGAGCAGGCAAGGATTCGATAGACATTACTCAGCCACAGAGGATTACCGTTAATTGATGTAAACCCTATTTCCCGTAGCCATCTGAACACTTTTCTGCCAGACCACTTCTCGTACGCTACTTTCTCAAACATTTGTTTAATCACTGGCGCCCGCAGAGGATCAAGAACCACATAGCCTTTCCTATCAGTTCTTTTTTCGTTTAGGTATCCCGTGGGAGCGGGAGCCGGCCACAATCCCATTTCACATCGCGCTCTCAGTCCTCGCTTTACATTCACCGCCTTATTATCATTCTCCAGTTTACCCTGCGCTCCAAGAATCATTAAAAGGAACTTCTCACTGGGGTTATTCGTAAACTTTTGGCCGTAGGTTCGTATCTCGTGAAGTCTCTTTTGATCCAGAAAATCTACAATGATTCCTAATTCACCGGCGTTCCTTGAAATGCGATCTGGATGCCACGTCAGGATCGCATTAAACTTTCCGATCTTTATTTCCTCTACCATTTGGTTAAAGATCGGCCTTTCTCCAACGGCTTTAGCAGAATGGGATTCTCTCTTGATATCGGTAACTTTCAGATGCTCTCGGCTGGCAAGCTCTAACATTTCCTTGACTTGGCTCTCAATACTCATGGCCTGCTTCTCATCTGACTCAGTGCTTTTTCTGGCATAGAGGCAATACCGCAGCGATTCTTGTTCAATAGTTGTTTCCATAGTTTTTATCTTGGTTAATAGTCTTACTCGACCTTTCTACCTCAACAGATGACGCAACCCTACCAGGGAGTCCAGACCCCGTCAGTTGGTAACTTTTGCAATCAAAAACAGCTCATAAAGAGCTGCTGCGTCGCTATGGTTGTTTAGAAGTTTCTTTGCTCGGGGATCTCGGGGTTTGCAGATTGTATAGATTCTGCTTTGGTAGGCATAGTAAATTCTAGGCCATTATCAGTAATATCAATTTTTTCTGCGGCTAGAACTTTTAAACTTTCCGCAAA
>Ga0194121_10010446_pt1 | contig 11270 bp, 8 predicted proteins | sample TA2MahCa50mmetaG_FD_148609 | JGI IMG/M metagenome (GOLD analysis project Ga0194121, IMG submission 148609) | Freshwater microbial communities from Lake Tanganyika, Tanzania - TA2015020 Mahale Deep Cast 50m | ecosystem: Environmental > Aquatic > Freshwater > Lake | place: Tanzania: Lake...
TTTGAATAACTTTTCCAGTAATTTTTCCAGCAGTACCTAATCCCTTTCCAACCGCGACCTCAGTTGCTACCTCACCTACAATCAAGCCAGGTTGTTCTTGTACACGTCTTGACCCCTCTGTTAAGAATGTATCTGTTGCTTTTTTATTTTCTATTGCAGTACTTATTGGTTTATTATCAAAAAATCTCAAAATATTTCCAATTGTTGCATCACCCAATAACTCTGTCATTGTCTTTTGTGTTGGTGGTAATGTAGATCTGTCTTCTAAGATGTTATAAGAGGCTACTGTATTAAATGAACCCTGTGCAACATCTTTGAAAAAATCTGGTATTGGTTCAGACCGTGTTGTTGGAAAATCAGTTTTTTTAGTTGACTTAACCTGTTGAGCTGTATTAAATCTCCTAGATCCCCGAAAAGTTGGACTTGGTGGTGGACTTTGTGGTGTTGGTGGTGACTGTGGTGTTGGCGGTTTGGATGATGGTGACTGTGGTGTTGGCGGTTTGGATTCGGCGTATGCCGTTGGCAGGGGGGCAAATCCTGGCATCGGAATGTCTCTTGTCGTATCTTTAGTCGATGACTTTGACTTAACAACCTGAGATGTATTAAATCTCCTAGAACCAGGCATCTGTGCCACGATGGATGGGTTTGTAAGTGATGGTGGTAACGAGTCTGCTGTTTTTATAGATATTTTAGAATCAGGTGTGTCAACAATATTTTTTTCCAGTTGTAACGTGTCCTGAGTTTCTGGTATCTGAGTTTTTGGTATGTCCTGAGTTTCGACCTTCTTTTTAGCATCCACCTTCTTTGGTGTTAACGCTGACACTGGCGCTGGTCTTACATTCTGCCTGACTGGTGTCGGTAATGATGGTGCTGGTGGTGGTTTTTTGACATACCCTCGTGGACCCATAATTAAAGTGTAGTAAAAAATCTATTTAAAATTAAAAATTACTTTATTTGCCTTACAGGATGAGAGGATATGTCTTTATGAATTTCAGCCGTCATTTTAGTCTTAAAAACCAAATCACACCTAAAACACTTCCAACTCATGGTCTAGGAGTGCATCCACACATAAAACACTCTTCACCGTGGTCATAAAGTGAATCGCTACCAAAAAAATGACATAAACAATTACACTTTTTACACTCATCAGATAAATCGTTTGATATTGAAGGTTGTGGCATGTCTGGTAATGACGGCATATCGATTTCAAACCCGATTTTAAAAGGATTTACAAGTTGTTTTTTCTTAGACATAATCCTAGAATGGTTTTATGTCTATTTGAAATTTGTCTATTTGAAATTATAGCCAAATAGAACGCAGATGGTAGAGTAAAATACGTTCTATTTGACTATCTAAAATCATTTTAAAAGTCTCAATTCGCGTCGATTCCTTCTTACATTGGATAATAAAATACCACCTATAATTCCAACTCCCAAGAATATGAAGGGGAGATATATCATGGCTTCATGTAAACCGCACACGCCTAATCAGAGCCCCAGAATTTTTTTCCTATGATCTTATTTGATGGATCTAAGGGATTGCCAGATACCATTTTGTTTCTGATAAGCCCAGCTGTTACTCGGTCGCTAAAGGGGGAGCCAGGATACTTGCACTTACAATCAAGCATATGTTTTATAGCGTCATTAATAACTTTGTTTTCATCTGGATTATCATTATCAATATCATAGCCAATAGCTTTGTCAAGTTCGTCAGATTTTTTTCTATGTTGTGGCATCACTTAACATATTCAAAAGGGGTATTTGAAATTAAAAGTGAATGGTTGGAAAGGGTTAGAAAGACTTCCAGTGGTCTTTTTATGTATGACTCTTGACGAGTTTGCTTTTCTACTTTTCACGTCATGGCATCCTGCATGAAGAGCCTGACAATTTCCAGAAGAGTTATCCCACCTTTTTCCATTAATATGATCGAACTGCGCTTTGTTGTTTTTACTAAAAGTCCTTTTACACTTGTTACATTTGTACTTCTGCCTTCTCAAGGTGAGATTTTTTATTCGTTTTGAAAACGGCCTGCGTTTTTTATTGTATTCCGCCATTTCTACATGTTTCACAAATTGGCATGTTTGTGTGAGGATTGGCTGTACATATTATTGAACTGGAATAACAAGAGTGACATAGTCCTATAAGTTTGAACTGATGTATATGATTTACAACATCATTAAGATTTTTTTTCATGTTTTTTTACCCCCACAGTTTCTGTTGGCTTCCATCCATTATGTATTATTTTTATATCGTAAGAGCCTTTGTATGAATGACGACGTTCGTGTGCTTTAGCAAAAGTATGAAACTCCTCCCTAAAGATCTCCTTCCCATCATCCAAAAATATGACAAAATATTTTGGACGGTGATCACCACATGTACGGCTCATTTTACGTGGTGGATCTACTGTAAAAAGTTTTTTACATTTTGTACATTTTACTATCAAGTTGTGTTTAACTCCGAAAGAATCTTATCGGCATCTTTTTCATTATACCCCATAGTGGTCATAATGACATACGAATTATCAGGCATTTTAACTTTAATGAAACGTATCATCTTCCACCATCTTGTTTACAAAGCTCAACATATGGACAATAGATTGCCCCTTTCCTGTTATTACCATTACACATCCAACACACGTTCGGTTTTGGTAGTTTGTCGGAACAAAGTTCTACCAAAATCTCCTTCATTATGACTTTTGTATCCTCTATTGGCAAAAGTTCGAATGGTATTGGAGATTCTGCAAGATCATTTGATTTGTCAAGATAGAGAAGACACCCGTATTTGGCATCAATTCCATAATTCTTCTGTAATAGCACTCTATAAATCGAAAGTTGAAGTGAGTATTGTGAATCAGGTGATGTTTTTTTGTATCCGCTTGAGCCATTGAATGTTTTCTTGTCTGCTATTATGAAATCATTACCATATTGCAAGAGATCATCCAATGTGCCTGTAATTATCGTCTTCAATGAATTTCTAGGCATCAAAAGTACCTCGTCAATTGATACTGGTTGATCTGTCTCAATATCATAACACATGGTTAATTCGTTAATTTTTGATAAGGGCGTGTGTTCATGAATTATGTTGCCAAGGAAAAAAATAGAGTTTTTTTTGGCATCATATTTCTCTGGATACAACCTCTGATAGTATGTCTTTCTAATACACGGTGATGTAAAGTCAGATACATGCCACGTATGTAATCTTTGACCGTTATGTTTTGACATATAGGTGTTAACTGATTTTCTATAAGCTGATAATACAAGACTGCCTATTGATTCTGATATTTCAGCGTCCATGCACTTTTCTAACAACACAACTATATTAAATTAAAATTATGTACCTTTGAACATTTCAACATTTTTTTGGATCTATCTTGCATCTCTTCATAGCTTCTTCCCATTTTAATTGTTCTTGATAAGCTGGTGATGAATTGCGATCATATGGAGTTTGTTTTAGTTTAATCGTCTCAGTTTTTGTAGGCTCAACAGTTGTACAGTTACTTACAAGATGATCTATTGCCTTTTGTATTAATTCAAGATTGGGTGAAACTATAGCATCACGACATTCGTTATCAAATTTCAAATCGTGCTCTACATACCTCTCATGTTTTTTAACATCGATAGATGGCCCACGCTCTGCAGGTGTCTGCTTTACATAGATGAACTTATCAGGCATTATCGTAATCACTGCACCCCTCTTAAGTATATCAGAGTCAGGATCAACTGTAACTATCACCCAATCTGTCTTTTGTTTATACCAATTCCAATAATTAGTGTATTTTGAAGTATCACGTCGCATGTCACCATCCCTCTCTACAAACTTCCCACTTATGGAAGGGATGGTATTGTCAAATATGAGTAAATCCCTGTATTTGATACATTCAACACGATGGCATGTTTCTGAAATAATGATTGATATGAATTTGTTTTTTATCATGCTTTTACGCAGATCTATTTTAATTGCATCTATCTGTTTAAGATATGCTAAGAGTTTTACATCGAATTCGTTTTTTTGTGTTTTTAGTTTAACCAACTCATTTTTGGCGTTTTTATATTCTTTCATAAAATCATTATATTTTTTCTCTGCGTTGTCAAAAGACTTGGTAGAGTCTTTGAGTCTCTTCAAGGCTGATTCTTGTTTTTTTATGTCTGTGTCATCTTTCACATTAATGTCAAGGGAATGCCTATAGTCTGTTTCCGCATCCCTCATACTCTGTTTAAGTGATTCCACTTCATTTGATTTTTCTTTTTCATCCATTTCATACCTGTATATTTTTTGTTCTAGTTTTTGTATACTGTCTTCCAAATCATCAAATGTCGATATGAAACTCTTATACTCTTTCTGGGTTTTACTCAAAAGGTCTTTTTTCTTTTTCACGTCATCATCCGTCTTGGTTTTGATGATTTTGGCGTCTGCCAGGGGGGATGTTATAACAAACAGAACCAATAAAAATGCAAAAACAACAACTATTCTCATCAGTATCAAGCAAGACCGAAAAATATTTAAAATTAAAATTTAATATTAAAATATGGACTTGTATGATTATATGAAAACCCGTTTTGTCCGAATCAGTGAATTAAAAACGGAAAAAAACTACTATTATGGAATATTATTAGGATCAAAAATGATCATTACTGTATCACTGTTATTAGGTGTGTATAGTTCATCTATAATCCTAACCTTAAACGAAGATAGAAATAACAATTGGTTGCTAAATATTAATCAGGATTTGTTAATAGTATTTTATCTTATAATGATACCTATTATAGCAGGAAAAGAGATAATCAATTTTCATATCAAAATACTTAACTTATGGGATAAATTGTTTATGAAGATAATAAATAAGATGATGTATAGACATTGGAAAAAGAACAAACAAGATGTAAACACGTTTGATAACATATCAAAATATCAGTTTAAGTTACTTGGATGGTGGTTAAACATACCACCCCCAAAAAGAAAGGCGTTAATTTACGCAGTTTTTATTGGTTATTTTGCTTGGCAGATTATTGCAATTTTTAAACATTCAATTGTAAACGAAACGACAAATATAATAGAAATGTTAATCAGTTGAATTTACAATGGTGGTTACCACGTAAATCCACCAAAAATATTACTGTTTTTATTTTTAAGGGATTCGTGATATCGAAGTAAATCAGCATTTCCCTCTGAACCGGCTTTATATTTGTCTGTGACTTTGATTGCACCGTATTCAAACTTGGAGTTCTTCATAAAATCTGAACTGTAATTCATTTTCATCCATTCCTTGTTTTTTACTTTAAACGATTTTACCGCCTTGTCATATGTAGGATATGTTTTCGTATCACGCATAGCTGTACGCTTTCCATACACATTACCTATTACGTAGGCTCGCCACATATTCTATTTAAAAATGAAGTAGTAAATAAAATTAAATTTACCTTTTTTCATCAAAGTCTCTTTTCATTTGTTTGGCTGCGAGTAGTAAAGCCAAATCTTTCTCACTAAGATCCGGTGTGGATATGTTGGATAAATCAATGTTATTCATGTTCTCCCTAATTGTCTTATCCAATGTCAGCATATTCACATTTTGTATTATCTTTGTAGGATTAAGTAAGGCATCAGAGAACCCGCTTCGCAGTGCATCCATCGTACTATCTTTGTGTTTATCGATGTTCAAGGCTATCTCATGCCATTCATCGTTTGATATTGAAGGATATTTTGTATCGCGTATGTATCTCAATATTGCCTGTCTTATAATACGAGGAAATGATTTGGCTTTTGACGATGTTATCATTATCACACAATCTATGATAAATTTCTCACGTTCAGTCAACTCTCGCATTAAGATAAAGTATGATCCGATACTATTTAAGATTTGGATTTTTTGGATTTTTTGGGGTTATTGAAGGGGTTATTGAAACTCCATACTTTTTCGGGGTTCTTGGAACTCCATGTTTCTGCCATATTCCGCACAAAATTCTGCGTATCTTTTTGCCCCCAGACATCGGCAGTATATGAAACGTCTTGATAATACGTACCTGTAGGACGTGCCACATCCATAACCTTTTCGATAAGTTTTTCCATGTTTTTATCCATTTGTACATTTTTGTACGTCATTTCTGGAATGGATTGTTCTGACTCTTTGAACTCTTTGATGATGCCCTCTTTTGAGAAGTCGCTGGAAGTACCGATGTCCTTCAAACGACGGTTCTCGCCCTTGCCCTTAGTCATCTTGAAGAACGCGAGTCGGTCTCCAGATGAAAACACAGGAGCTGGTGTTCCAATCGAGGTCAATTTGGATCTTTCTGCGATCTGTAGGAGCAACATGCGTTTGGCATAATCTTGTTCAACTGCCTTTGCCCATGTCTTACCTAACATATTGTTGCCACTCATTAATACTTCTGACCCAAGTGGCATGAATTTGTGAATTGACGTAGAATATGTTTTCCTTGGCATTCTGTCGGCCCAAATGTTATCTAGCCTTTGAAAATATTCCCGTTCAATAACTTCAGTGGGTTTATCACCTTTTCCTGGCAATCTTTTTCCTCCAAACATTATATTTGGCATATTACCAAATCCCCAGGATTCTGCCGTCCGCGACAATTCTTGGACTGGAAAAGATTTAAGAGTTTGTTGATCCATTGCAGTTTCCAGCAAACTTTTGACTGGTGAATCGATTGCAACATCCACACCGTGCAAAAACGACAAAAGTGGAAGTTCACTCCCGCCAAGTTCTTTGCCTTTTGCGCGTAATCCACTACCACTCCACTTCGAGGACTTCTTATTGTTCCGTGGATCAAGGCTAAGTATTTTTCTTATAACGTTCAATTTGTCTTCATCTAATTGGATAGTAGCCTTCTTACCAAATTTGTCTGTAATGACGATTTCTTCTGTTTCAAGGATATTTTTTAATTTGGTCATTTCATTCTTTGTCTTAAGGATATTAAGAATACCTTTGTACGTCATATCAAGACCTAATTCTTCATTAAGTTCTTCTTTCGTTTTTTTATCTACAGACAAGAACTTTGTTATAAAACTATTTACGTTAGCAATACTTTTTTGTATTTTTAATTCACGTATTTTCTCATAATCCTTTTCTTGTCGTTTTCCAGGTTTGCCAGAAAAATATCGTATTACTGTTAATAATTGTTCATCATCCATATTCATAAAAAGCTTACCTTGGTTAGTGGAGGGATCAATAACCCCCTTTAGGTTCTCATCTAACTGTAAGAGGGGGTTTTCCAGCAACTGTCGTGGGTTCTTTGAAGCCCACATATAATCAGACAAGTCATTAACACGGATTGTGAACTCTTGAATCCGTGCAGGTTGTTCTCCCTTTTTTGTATGTCGTAAAACAGCGGAAATTTCCTTATCTTTGTTTATAAAAACACTCCAACCTTTTTCTTTAAAAAACTCAGATTTTATTATTTCCGAAGACGATTGATTTGTGTCAAGGTTTTGAAAAGTTTGAGAAAGTGGTTTTTTTGAACGTTTTTTTGCATCGGTGAGTTTCTTAAGCGTTACTCGTTTTTCATCCATTATCCTCTTTATTTCCACTTCTAGTTCTTTACTTTTATTTTCAGTATTGTTTATTTCAGTCTCTATTTTAGTTTTAATTAGATTTTTTTCATCTGATACAATTTTTAAGTCCTTTTGTAATTTTTCAGTGGTAAAAGTTGTTTTACCTTTTGTACTTTTATTAAGCTCAGTAAGTTGTCTTAATCCTTCTGTTAGTTCAGATTCTTTCTTTTCATAATATGACAATCTATTTCTGAGTTCATTTAATTTATTCGTCTCTGCCAATGACAGTGGGTTTGGAGCCATGGTGGACATGTAGTGGTCAGACTTGGGTTCATAAATTAAGGACTCTCGTAACATTTTTTGAATAAATTTACTTGCCTCTTCTCCTGTGAATTGACCCGTTTTGTTTAGCTCCTCGACAAAAAACTTTTTTTCAACATGCTTCGTGTTGCCTCCAAGTGATCTTAGCACACCCATGAATTTCTGTAGTTTGGCAGAATCATTCAGTCGTTTTAGTGTATCATCATAAGAGAGAATCATACTTTCAAGGTAAGGTACCGAATCAACCGAATCAAGTGTATTTTTTTTATTGAATCCAAGCAGTTTGGCCAGACCAGCACTGACTGATTTAAGTTCAATCCCCTCACGCCCATACAAAAGGGCTTGTGTCTTTTCTATGTTTTCAGCTATGTCTTTTTTCTCTTGTGATAAAAATTCCTCTTGTTGTGATAAAATTTGTTTTGAAGGTGGTGTGTAGCCGGAACCGAAAATGCCGGTGCTCGCCTTACCAAATTTGTCCTCATTATCGAAAATAGATCCAAGGCCCCCTCCCCCTCGGTAAGTTTTTGTCCCTTTTTTTGTCTTTATGATAAATTCTTTGTCTGTCCCCAATTTACTGATAATTTTCTTGAATACTTCAGGAGTAAGTTTTTCCCTTTTAGCGCCAGCTGAAGAAAATGTGTCGACAAACCAATCGTCTCCAACACGTTCTATTTTTTCAATAAAACCAGATATAGAGCCAACCGTCACACTATGTCCAGATCCAACCATTGAATAATTTATTGTCGATAGGCTCGATGGGCTCGATGGGCTCGATGGATTTATTATGTTAGATAGATCTATTTTTTGGAATTTTCGATCCACCCTACTTAGGGATCGAGTAGATTCATCGAAAACGGTTACCTGAGGATATAATCTAATAAGTTCGTCTTTGAATCTTTCTGGTAGTATGACATTTTTTGGCGAATTCTTGAACATTGGTGCCATATCCTTTACTGGAATTTTTGCAAGACCAGTTCCGACCTCTGGAACCAGAAATATTTTAGTTGGATTAGCTCTTGCATATTTTAAAAAATCGTCAACATCTGTTTTAATATCATCAAGATTCCTTGTGAGAATCTTCCCCTCAGAAGAAAAATATCTTGTAGGTAGTGCATATGCTTTTCCCGGGTCTGGCGCTAGGTCATCAAGACCTTTACCCTTACCTTCTGCTAAAATACCAGCTTTTACCGCGCTCAAAGCCATTCCCTTTCCCTGTCGACCTTGAAGATTGGTTCCAATTATAACAACCACCCCATCTGGAATATTATCCAAGTCGATGTTTTGATCTTTACTGAAATACATGTAAGAGTCGCTTTTTTGCAGCTCTTGCAATTTTTCCAAGTGCTGCTGCTTTGCCATATATCCACGGGCGATCCTATCCATAGGTGAACTGACTTTGGTTGAGGTTGATGGAGCTTCACTCAAGAATAACATGGTGGCTCCTATATTCCTTAAACCATCAGGAGTATAATAAACACTCTTTGATGCTATAGCAAGTGCGTTCTGTTCATTTTTATTTTTACCAGATGAGATGACAGATAAAGGTGATTTCTGAGCCATCCAACTATCTTTTGAAAAAAACTTTGTCATAAGATGAATAAATTTATCAGAATTAATACCACCTTCTTGTATGTCATCTGGTGTCATAATATTAAAGGGAACAGTAAATTTACCTGCCAGAGATTTTGCTACTAAATCGAATTTATTAGAAGGAGAAGATATTTGAAGTATATCATCTAAGTTTTCTGTCTTAACATCTTTTATGTCCTCATTTAAGATAATTCTAATCTTGTTTGTTTTCTTAGTAGATATGGTTTTTGCCTCTTTAAGTCCTTTGAGTATTCTTTCAGCATCCTGATAATATTTTGAACCAACGTTACGGTCTCCGGCAATGTTAATACTTCTTGCATTGTTTTTCTCGATGAAATCTGTAACTTCTTTTACTGTTGTTGGATTGAGAAGAACCTCTTTTCCTTTTAAACTCGCGTACTTAAAAGTAGCTGCTGATCCTCCATGCTCTTTGTTAATATCACCCCAAATAATCGTGACATCATTTTCATCCACATTACGCTTAGTTCTCTCAAAATAATCAGGCGAGTTTGTTTCTTTCCATCGGACTTTCTTCATTAGTTCTTCTGGGATAGTGCCTTTGGTAGTCTTTTTGCCTAGAGGAATCCAACCACCTAAGTTGTACTTGTCTTCTAATAGTACTATTAACTGATCCACACCTGTCTGTCCACCGCTATTGAATGTTATCTGATTACTTGGATCTGGAATAAGGTTTGATTTAATAACCCTACCCGCACCTCCAAGAGAAAATTCAACATCAATTTTTTTTATATCACTTAATTGCTCTTGTGTCCTGAAACTTCCGACAACAGACGTCAGAAAAGGAAAATCAGATGTCTTTCCAGCCCACATCTGATTAACTATTTCCATGCTTTCAATCTGTGGGTTAATTCCGTTCTTCCTGCCGCCAAACATCAATTCCTTAAGTTCTTGTGCTGAGATGGCAGAGAGGTCGTCGTCGGAGGGCATCTTCATTTTAGGGTTTCTTACTGCTCCTGTGTCGGCAGTTATTGACCGAGTTATGCCGTCAGACGCTTCCTCGTAAATTTGATTGGGGCTGTCTCCAATAACACTTTTTCCCCCCCTCTTGGCTTCGGCTGCGGTTATGATGGATTCCCACTTTTCACCATGCACTGATCTCCAAAAAGCATTCGCATTCTTTGTACCGCCGCCAGGTGTAGGGACGATAACCGAGCCAGGGGACATGAGTTCAAGTTGCACCAAAAAATCAGCTTTATTGATAACTTCATTCGCCTTTTTCACTATATCATCACCTTTTTCTGCAAAATAGGCCCCACCCCGGACTGCACTCCCACTCACACTAATACTATTTATGAGAATTCTTGCTATCTTGTTTGATGTACCAGCACGAAGTTTCACACCGAGTTCAAGCGCTCTCAATTCTATACGTTCGCCTAAATTATAGAGATTTGTTACGCGTGGATTTATTATTTTAACAACATCTTTTTTTCCCTTTGAAATTTTAACTCGTGCAATCTTACCATCATCTAAAAAAGCTGTGAGTTTTCCAGTCATTTTTTTTGGTAATTGTAAGTCATTATATTTTTCCCCAAGTTCTACAAATTTGATTTTGTTGAAACTGGATAATGAAAGTGGTTGGTTTATGGTTCTAGTAAAGTCCTCTGGTAATTTTTTTCCTCCAAAATAAACCACACCACCTATCTTTTTTCCATCTGAAGCGTATCTAATAACAGATGAAGCTCTCGCACCAAGGGCTACCCCCTTAACCGCTTTGGCTGCACCCATAGTGCCCCAACTGAGACCAACATCGGAAGCAATTTCACCAGCTGTACCAAAAGGATCGGTTACTGCTCTATCATATATCGATTGGCCAGCACCTGAAAAATCACCAACAAGTAA
>Ga0194121_10010452_pt1 | contig 11265 bp, 7 predicted proteins | sample TA2MahCa50mmetaG_FD_148609 | JGI IMG/M metagenome (GOLD analysis project Ga0194121, IMG submission 148609) | Freshwater microbial communities from Lake Tanganyika, Tanzania - TA2015020 Mahale Deep Cast 50m | ecosystem: Environmental > Aquatic > Freshwater > Lake | place: Tanzania: Lake...
GCGGACCGGATTGCCGTGGTCCTGCAGGAGGAGCGGCCCCACTGGGGTCAGCCCCTTGAACTGGGCCGCTGTCGTGGCATCGCCGGAGACCGGGATATGGTCCTGCACCAAAACCCCGTTGTGGAACACCGTGAAGGAACCCGGTGTCACCTTGCCATCGGCTCCCGCCTGGGGCGGATGGAAAACGATGTCGTAGGTCTGCCATTCCCCGGGCTTGCGGCTGGCGTTCACCAGCGGGGCCGAGAAGCCGTAGAACGAACTCGCCTGGCCGTTCGAGTAGGTCGGATTCTGGTAGCTGTCGAGCACCTGGATCTCATACCGACCCTGAAAGTAGACTCCGCTGTTGCCCCGTCCCTGCCCCTCCCCCTTCACCTCGGCCGGGGAGGCCCACTCGATGTGGAGCTGGATCGGACCGAATTCCTCGCGGGTCATCAGGTTGCCCTTCCCGACCTCGAAGTAGCCATCGCGGACCGTCCATTGCGGCGCTGTGCCATCGCCACTCTTCCACGCCGAGAGATCCTTTCCGTCGAACAGCACCACGGCATCGGACGGCGGCGCACCCTGCACCCCAGGAGTGACCACGGGAGGAGCAGCGTCGGCCGCCAGGAGGGTTGAGGCACAGAGACCCATCCCGAAGAGGGATGCGACACACAGGAGAGGACGGGGGGACATGGCGCCCGAAAGAATGACGTCCCAGCCGGATCCCGTCCACGCCTCTCACGCGGCCCTCACCGTCCGCATCGGATGAGCGTCTTCAGCGCTGCGCCTCCCCGATCAAGCTCCTCGAAAACCCGAGGCAGATCGGCCAGAGGTGCCTCGGCGGTGACGAAGGAGTCGACCGGAATCGTACCCGCCCCGAGGAGCCCAAGGGCCTTTCGGAACATCGCCGGCGTGTGGTGGAAACTCGCGCGGAGGCTCAGCGCGCCGTAGTGGATCCAGGCCGTGTCGAGGCGCACCGAAGTGCCCGAGGGACATCCTCCAAACCAGTTCACACGTCCGCCGGGTCGGACGGCCTGGACGGCGGCCTCCCAAGCCTGTGGTTGCCCGACGGCCTCGAACACCGCATCGAATCCACCCAGGGCCTTCGCATGGGCGAGCACCACCCCAAGATCCCCGTCGACGGGCACGGGGATCACGTCCTCGACCCCGAGCGACTGGGCCACCCCGAGTCGGTGGGCGCCGCGTCCCGCGACCGTGATCCGTGCCCCAAGCGACCGCAGGACAACGGCGGCCAGGAGACCGATCGGGCCGCTCCCGAGGACCAGGATCCGGTCCCCAGGCTCGACGCCCAGCTCCTCGCCCCCGAGGAGCACACAGGCCAACGGCTCGGCCATCGCGGCGGCGCGGAAGTCGAGACCGTCCGGGATCCGATGGAGATTCGTCCGCACGATCCGTTCCGGAACCACGATCGATTCGGCATAGGCGCCGTTGAGGAAGAGGAGATCCTCACAGAGCTGGTGTTGTCCCCGCTGGCAGGGACGACACCCTCCACATGGGGCCGAATTCGCCGCCACCACCCGGTCACCAGTACGCCAGTCGGAAATTCCGGGCCCTTTCCCGACAATCACCCCGGCCAGCTCATGACCGAACCGGCAGGGCGGCGTGAGCATCCTCGCGTGGTGGCCGCGGCGCCAGACCTTGAGGTCGGTCCCACAGGTCAGCGCTGCCTCGATCCGGATACGGACCTCGCCATGACCCAGTGGAACCTCGGGAACCTCCCGGATCTCAAGGGAGCGTGTGCCGAGCAGATAGGCCGCCTTCATGGACCAACCCAACCGGACAACGCGCTTGCGGGGCAAGGTGAAGTTCTCGCACCGTCGCGGCCCATGGAAGTCTTGCGACAGGTCCTGGAATTTGTCCTGCATCTCCAGGACCACCTCTATGAGCTGACCCGCTCCCAGGGCCCCTGGATCTACGCCATCCTGTTCACGATCATCTTTTGCGAGACAGGTCTGGTGGCGACACCGTTCCTTCCCGGGGACTCGCTGCTCTTCGCCGTGGGTGCCGTCGCCGCCAATCCCGCGTCGGGACTCAACGTCTGGATGGCCGGCCTCCTGATGCTGGTCGCGGCCATCCTGGGCGACACGGTCAACTACTGGGTCGGGCGCTTCGCGGGTCGCCGCCTGTCCGCCGCCTTTCCCCGGATCATCAAGCGCGAGTACCTGGAGCGGACCCATGCCTTCTTCGAGAAATACGGCGGCAAGACCGTGATCCTCGCCCGCTTCGTTCCCATCATTCGGACCTTCGCCCCGTTCGTGGCAGGCATGGGATCCATGAACTACTCGCGGTTCATGACCTTCAACGTGGTCGGAGCCGCCCTCTGGATCGCGCTCATCCTCCCGGCCGGCTGGTATCTGGGGCAGTTCGAGTTCGTGAAGAAGCGCTTCGAGCTGATCGTGATCGGCATCATCCTCGTCAGCCTCCTCCCCATGGTCTTCGAGATCTGGAAGGCCAACCGGGAGTCCAAGGCCAGTTCCGGGAAACGCTAGGCGGACCGGATCAGGGCCGGTGTTCGATGCGGACGAGCTGTGTGTCCTTGTTGCCCACCCAGGCCGTCCCGGTCTCGAGCACGTAGAGACACCCATCCGGCCCGATTACCAGGTCGATGGGGCGCATGAAGGTCATGTTCGGACAGAATCGATCCATATGGAGGGTTCCATCCGGACGCCTCGCGATCTGGTCCTGGCCGTCGAGATGCACGACGAGGATCCAGTTGCGGGACCACTCGTAGATGAAAAGGCAGTGGTCGAACTCCTTAGGCAGCTTTGTCGGCGACTTCAGGACTTCATCGAAGTGGTAGACGGGGCCCGCGCAGGCCGTCCGACCGCCCGTACCCACGGCTGGGAACCGAACCGAGGCGCCATAGGGATACCAGATGAAGGCGGGTTGGGTCGGCGGCAGTTCCCGCAGGCCGCTGTTGTATCGGGACTCGTTCAACGGATGCGCCGGATCCCAGGCGAGTCCATTCGACCGCGTCTGGAAGTCATGTCGGCGGTACGGCCGGTTGTCGCCAATCACCAGCGGCCATCCGAAATTCCCTGCGGCACGGGCCTGGTTGATCTCGTCGAAACCCGCCGGTCCCCGGGACTCGTTCGGACCTCCCGCATCCGGACCCACCTCACCCCAGTAGAGGTAGCCCGTCTTGCGGTCCAACGAGATCCGCCACGGGTTCCGGTTCCCCATCACGTAGATCTCCGGACGGGTGTTGGGTGTGCCGGGCGGGAACAGGTTGCCCTTCGGGATCGTCACCGAACCATCGGGCTCGGGATGGACCCGGAGGATTTTGCCGCGGAGGTCATTGGCGTTGGCGGCCGACTTCAAGGCGTTCCAAGGTCCCCGACCGTCCCGCTCGTCGACCGGCGTATAGCCATCCGACTCGCCGGGATGCGTGTTGTCACCGGTTGCGGCATACAGGTTCCCATCCGCGTCGAACGCCAACGAACCCGCTGAATGGCAGCATTGGTCGCGCTGGTACGTTACCCGCAGCAGTTCCTTCCGGGACGTCAGGTCGAGGGCGTCCCCTCGCATCGTGAATCGGGACACGAAGTTGTCCCCTTCCTTGTTGCCCGACGCGTTGGTGCGGGTCTGGGGATCGGAATGGGTGAGGTAGATCCAGCCGGTCTCCTGGAACCGGGGGTCGAGGGCGAGGCCGATCAGCCCATCCTCGAGCTCCTTGAACACCTCGAGGCGACCCGCCACGACCGTCTGACGCGTGTCCGGTTTCCAGATCTTCACCACCCCCGCGCGCTCGATCGTGAAGACCCGGCCGTCCGGCGCCACGGCGATCTCCATCGGGTCCACCAGGGTGTCCTCGATCGTGCCGTCGCCATCCGTATCACGGTCCGCATCCAGAACCACCTTGTGGAACGCCCCGTCCACCTGAGGACCCGAGGGCTTGGGCGAGGGTTTGTCCTCGGCGACAGCCCACGTGAGGGCCATCAGGACCAAGACTGGGAGTGCCGGGAGTCGGAACCGGGACGGGATCACCCGGCGATCGAACCCGCTCTCCCCTCGACTGGGCAATCCGCATCTTGGGATCGAGGGATCCGGACCGTGACGCTCACGGGAACAGTCCCCGCAGTTTCTTGGCCTCCCACACCCGCTGCACGCCCAGCGTGGTGGCGGCTAGACGCATGGGAATCCCATCCCGCCTGGCCAGACCCAGCGTCTGCACAAACGCCCCCTCGAGGATCCTGAAGAGTCGATCCATGACCTCGCCCTCCGACCAGAAGAACGACTGGAGATCCTGGACCCACTCGAAGTAGCTGACCACCACCCCACCCGCATTGCAGAGGATGTCGGGGACCACAAAGACGTCGCCCCGCTCATTGAGGATCCGGTCGGCCTCCGGCGTCGTGGGACCATTCGCCCCCTCCGCCAGCACCCGACACCGGAGCCGGGTCGCGTTCGACTCCGTGATCTGGCGCTCCATCGCCGCGGGCACGAGAACGTCACAGGGCAGAAGCAGGAGCTCCTCGGGCGGCAGAGGTTCCGATTCCGGGAATCCCACGACGGTTTTTCGCTCCGCGACCCATCGTTCCAAATGCGGAAGATCCAACCCCTTCGGATTGTTAATGGCCCCAGTAGCATCCCCGACGGCGATCACCCGGAGGCCCTGCTTGACCAGCGACTGGGCCGCCACGCTGCCGACATTCCCATAGCCCTGGATCACCGCCGTCGCTCCCTCGGCCGCCAGGCCCAGGGTGTCCATGGCACGACCCGCCAGGTAGGCGACGCCACGGCCCGTCGCCTCGCGTCGACCCAGCGACCCGCCAATGCCGACCGGCTTTCCGGTGACCACTCCGGGCACAGGATGGCCCGCGTGTACGGAGTAGGTGTCCATCATCCAGGCCATGGTCTGTTCGTTGGTCCCGAGATCAGGTGCCGGAACGTCGAGCTGGGGTCCGATGAATCCGATCAACTCCTGGGTGTACCTGCGGGTCAGGCGTTCTAGCTCCCCGGAGGTCAACGCGCGGGGATCCACCGCGACACCGCCCTTGGCCCCACCGTAGGGCAGTCCCGTGAGGGCGCATTTCCAACTCATCCACATGGCCAGGGCCGCGACCTCACCCAGCTCCACCCAGGGATGGTATCGGATGCCGCCCTTGGTCGGACCCAGGCTCAGGTGGTGCTGGACCCGATAGCCCGCGAAGACACGCGTCGAACCGTCCTCCATGCGGACCGGCACCGACACACAGAGAGCGCGTTTCGGGGACTTCAGACGCAGACGATCCCCATCCGGCATTTGGAGACGATCGGCGACGGCATCGAATTGGCGGCAGGCCATGTCGAAGACCGGATTTTTGTAGAGGTCCATTGGAAACCATGAGTCTTCCGGTGGAACCGCTGGATCGCAATCCCCCTTCTTCCGTGGTCTGCTTCCACCATGGCGCCTGTCCACCACACCGATCTCGAGTCCCGGGAACGCCGGTTCCTGAGTCCGCTGGCCCAGTTCAGCGGAGACTCCCGGGGTCGTGCCCACCGCGAGGCTCCCCCCGAATGGCGCACCGAGTTCCAGCGCGACCGGGACCGCGTCATCCACTCCAGGGCCTTCCGCCGGCTCGAGTACAAGACCCAGGTCTTCCTGAACGGCACCGGCGATCACCTCCGCACCCGCCTCACCCACACCATGGAGGTGGCGGCCATCTCGCGGAACATCGCCCGAGCGCTCGGTCTCAACGAGGACCTTACCGAGACGATCGCGCTGGCCCACGACCTCGGGCACTCCCCGTTCGGACACACCGGCGAGCATCGGCTGGACCGGCTGATGCGCGGTCACGGGGGGTTCGAGCACAACCGACAGAGCCTCCGGGTGGTCGATGTCCTCGAGCGGAAATACCCACGATTCCCAGGCCTGAACCTCACCTGGGAGGTGCGCGAAGGCCTCGCCAAGCACGACGACAGCTTCGCGCTGCCACCCAAGGGCCCCCAGTTCCCCTACCACCAACCCTCGCTCGAGGCCCAGGTGGCCAACCTGGCCGACGAGATCGCCTACTACAGCCACGATCTCGATGATGGACTGGAACACCGGCTGCTCGACGAGAAACGCCTCGTTAAGGAGGTCGAGGTCTGGGCCGAGGCCGCGGCCGCGGTTCGAAAGCAGTTCGGGTCGCCACCGGCCGAGAGCCGCCGCTACTACACGATCCGACAGATCATCGACCAGCAGGTCATCGATGTCGTCGAATCCACCCTCCAGAGGATCGGGGACGCCGGGGTCCGCTCGGCCGACGAGGTGCGCGCCTTCAAGAAACCCTTGGTCGGCTACAGCATGGGTCGGCGGAAGGCCAATCTCGCCCTCCGGAAATACCTCTACCGGAACCTCTACTACAACCCGGTCGTCGCCGGCCCCAACAACCGGGCGGTCCGCATGCTCGGACAGGTCTTCACGGCATTCCTCGAGAACCCGAAGCTGATGGGCGGAACCGCGGCCCGGGACGTCGCCAAGGTCGGTCTCCACCGGGCGGTGTGCGACCATGTCGCCGGGATGACGGATCGCTATGTCATCCAGGAACACGACCGCCTGTTCGGCCTGCCGGTGTCACCGTGATCCGCCGGCCCTCCGCTTCCGCGCGGACGGGTTCGGAGCCGGTGTCTTGGTCCGGTAAAGGTTGTCGATGAGGGATCGCTCCAGCGGCTGGCTCTCCTCGGCCGGGATGATCACCTCCAGATAGCAGGCACCCTTGTGGGAACGGGCGAGCTCAAGGGCCGACTCGAGTTCGGCCACCGTCGCCACCCGGGCACAGAACCAGCCACGACACCGCATCGCCTCCGGCACCCTGTGGTAGTCCCAGCCTGCGAGGTCGTCGTAGACATGGCCGCGCTCGCTGATGACCTCCTCCACACCATAGAGCCCGTTGTTGAGGACGAGGATCACGGGATTGATTCCGTATCGACCCATCACCCCCAGCTCGGTCGCCGTGAACTGGTGGGCCCCGTCCCCGGTCACCATCACCACCCGGCGTCCAGGCTCGGCCAAGGCCACCCCCAGAGCGGCCGGCGTCGCCCAGCCGATCGACCCCCAGAGCGTCTGGGATTCGTAGCCGACCCCGACGGGAAGACGCAGACGCGACAGGTGCAGCATGCAGGTTCCCGTCTCCGCCACGAGGATGTCGCCTCCCCTGAGGAACCGCTCGAGTCTCGGATACAGGGTGGGTGACGAGACCGGATCCGACGGCCCCCCCGGAAGCGGCACCCTCTTCGAGGCCGCCACAGCGGTTCCACGACGCGCTGGAATCCTCGTTGCCAGCTCACGGACCACATCGACCAACGCGATGGAGGTGAACAGGTCACCCCCGACATCGACGTGCTCGGGTCCGACCGTGATCGCCCGGGACGGATCCAGCGCGCCCGTCCACAGCCCCATGTTCAGGTCTTCCGGGATCACACCCCCGAGATCGAGCACGACATCCGCACCTTCCACCACCGACGCCACCGTTTCCGGAGCCGACCGGTGGCCGTTGTACAACCCCAGGTAGCCCGGGAGTGATTCATCGAGCAGTCCCTTGTCCATCGGGGTCAGGGCGAACGGAAGCCGCGACCGGCCCAGGAGATCCCGGAGATCCCCGAGGGCCCCATAACGTGCAAGATGGAAGGAGGGCAGGACCACGACCTTCCGGGCGGCCTTGAGGCGCGTGAGGATCGACTCGACCGCACCCTGGAGCTCGCGGGGATCACTGGAAGGAACCGGGCGCCCCATCGGCCGGGTCCGCGCGGAAGGCAGACCCCGGACCGGCATGAGGGCCAGGTCCTCCGGAATCAGGATATATGCCGGCTGGCTCAGCCGGAACGCCTCCCGGATGACACGATCCATCTCCTGGACCGCGTTGTCCGGAGTCAACTGCACCGAGACACCGGCCGCGCTGGCGGAGATCGCGACGAAAGAATCCGGCGATCCGTCCCCCAGCGAGTGGTGGGTGACGAGGCGTCGACGCTGGATCCGAGTGCTCGGGGCTCCCACGACATGGAATACCGGAAGCCGATGCGCCTTGGAACCCATGACCCCGTTGAGTGCACTGAGCTCCCCGACCCCGTAGGTGGTGGAAAGGATGGCTGCACCGCGACGCCGCGCGTAGCCGTCGGCCGCATAGGCGGCGTTGAGCTCGTTGGAGCAGACGACCCACTTCAGGCGAGGCGACGACTCCACCGCATTGTCGATGGGGAACGAGTAGTCCCCAGGAACTCCAAACACGTGGTCGATCCCGAGCGCCGCGAGGCGCTCCATGACATACTCGGCTACCGATGACATACGCCGGGCGTGGTATCCGAACCGACTCGCATTGGAAATGCTGGCCGACAAGTTCTTTGCGGCTTGACGTCCCTCACGCGACTCGCGAGGCTTTCCGGATCCAATGCCGGCCACCGCCACCCGCCTCCACTCGTTCACCGAATCGGTCATTCGCGGAATGACCCGCCTCGCCCTGCGTCACAATGCGATCAACCTCTCGCAGGGGTTCCCCGACTTCGGCCCGCCCGAACCCGTCCTCCAGGCCCTCGAACGGGCGCTTCGGGGACCCCACCACCAGTACGCCATCACCTGGGGCGCCCCGCGGTTCCGGGAGGCCCTCGCCCGCAAGATCCACCGCTTCAGCGGCGCACCGGTCGATCCCGAACAGAACCTCGTCGTCACCTGCGGCAGCACCGAGGCGATGATGGTCGCCATGATGACGGCCTGTAATCCGGGTGACCGCGTCATCGTCTTCTCGCCCTTCTATGAGAACTACGCGGCCGACGCGATCCTGTCGGGCGCAGAGCCCATCTACGTGCCGCTCCGCGCACCCAAGTTCCGCTACGACCCCCAGGAGCTCGCCCGGGCCTTCGAACAGCGGCCCAAGGCCATCGTGGTCTGCAACCCGTCGAACCCGACCGGCCGCGTCTTCTCACGGGAGGAGCTGACGGAGATCCTCACCCTGGCCGAGCGCCACGATGCGTTCGTCATCATGGACGAACCGTACGAACACATCGTCTACGGACCGCATCGACACACCTACATGCACGCCCTGCCCGGGGCGGAGGACCGGGTCATCACCTGCAATTCCCTCTCGAAGACCTATTCGATGACCGGCTGGCGTCTGGGCTATGTCCAGGCCGCCCCTCGCATCATCGACCAGGCAAAGAAGGTCCACGACTTCCTTACGGTCGGTGCCGCAGCCCCGCTGCAGGAGGCGGCCGTCACGGCGCTCGACCTGCCGATGGAGTACTACCAGGACCTCACGGATCTCTACACGGCGAAGCGGGATGTCTTCATCGGCTGCCTCCGGGAACTGGGCCTGCCGTTCCAGGAACCCGAGGGGGCGTACTTCGTCATGGTCGACATCTCCTCGCTGGGATTCCCGACCGACACCGAGGCAGCCGAGTGGATGGTGCGCGAGATCGGCGTGGCGGGGGTTCCTGGCTCGAGCTTCTTCCGCGAACCCGAGCACCGGTTCATCCGGTTCCACTTCGCCCGACAGGAGGCGACCCTGCGCGAGGCGGCCTCGCGACTGTCGCGGCTTCGCGAGGTCCGGGGACGCTGATCGGGCGGCTTCGGCACCGTGTCGGCCTGCTCTGTCAATCCACGGGCCATCCCTAGATCTGGCGATGGTGGAGTCTCCGGACGGCACCCAGGATGGGTGACGTGAGATGCAAATCCCAATCCAAGCAACCCAACCAACCCAAGACCAAAACCCTCGGCAAAGCCACCCGTTGGCTTAGGTCCTTTTTCCGTCACAACCTCCGGGATCGGGCCCGCACCATCGACTGGTACCATGAACCGGAGATGGTGAAGCGGGGAACGAGACCCGTGGAGGACGAGATGGGGGTGCCAGGACTGGAGTGCAAGTGCACCGTCCGCCTCTTTGGCCACGACGGGACCCCCGTCTACTTCACGCTCCTCCTCGTCGCCTACAAGTCGGGGCTGTTGAAGATCGGGGGCCACATTGACGAGGAGTACCAGGATCCGGGCGCCAACTGAGGGGCCGGCGCCGCGGAGTGGGGGCCCGCCTGAAACAAACCGCTCTCAGTAGTCCTGGGACCGGCTCATCAGGGGCGACTGCCACGCCCCCTTGGCACCGGGGGTGTTCACCTTGGGTGGGGCATCCATCGGCGGCCCCATCGGGTTCTGCATCTGCTGCGCCATCTGGGGCTGCTGCCCCCCCTGCATCGCCATCATCTGCTGGCCCTGCTCGCCAAGCTTCTGACGGACGCCATCCAGCTGCTCGCTCACCTGCTCGAGCTTGCCCTCGGTCTCGTCCGACGGTTCGAGTCCCTGCAGCTGATTGAGCGCCTGCTCGGCCCCCTCGAGGCGGGCCGCCTGCTGCTCGAGCGATTCATTCTTGGGTTGTTGCATCAGGCGGTCGGCCAGCTTGGAGAGCGCCTCCTCCAGACGATCCTGGGTCTGATCCGCCTTCTGCTTCAGACCCTGCTTCTGGGGCTGGAGCTCTCCGGCCTGCTGGTAGAAGTCGAGCGACTGGCTGAGCATCTGGGTCTTCTGCTCGAGACTCTGGTGGTCGGCCTGGTTCGCCAGCTGGTCGGCCTGGTCCTCCATCACCTGAGAGAGCCGCCGGTTCACCGCCGCAAGCGTCTCCTTGGCGGGCTCGTGGTCGGGGACCTTGTCGAGGGCCTTCTCCACCTGCTCCTTGGCCATGCGGAGCACCGCCAGCTTCTCCTTCGGCCAGGGCATCTGGAGCTCCTGGGTCATCAGCAGCCGCGCATTGAACGTCAGCGCATCCGCCAACCGTTCCTTGCCCTGCTGCAGGGCCTCCTGGATCGCCTCGTCCTTGGGCTTGAGCTGCGCGGCGTCCTCGATCATCGCCACGCCTTCCTCGATCTCCTTGAAGTCGGGACGCGGGATCGGGGCCTCCGTCGGACGAGGTGCCACCAGACGGGTAGACTGGGACTTCCGGGTGCCCTCCTTCATCAGCGTGTCGGCCAGCTGATCCCGCGATGTCTGCTCCCCTGACTGGGCCTCGGGATTATTGGGGTCGGTCTCCTGAGCCGAGGTGAACCGCTCGAAGGCGTTGCGGAGCTTCTCGAGCTTCTGCTGCAGCGGAGCATTAGGCTTCTGCGCCTCGTCCAGGTTCCGCTTCGCGTCCGCAAGGAGCAGGTCGAGGAGCTGACGTCGGACGAACTCGAAGTTCGACCGGTGGGTCGGAGTGTCCGATTCCCGGATGAGGCCCGCGAACTGCCGCAGGCTCTCGCGCCAGCGTGCGATCGTCTCCTCGAGGTTTGTACGCTTCGTCGCCTCGCCCAGACGGAACTCCGCGTTGCCCTTCTGGAACCGGGCCTTGC
>Ga0194121_10010453_pt1 | contig 11264 bp, 9 predicted proteins | sample TA2MahCa50mmetaG_FD_148609 | JGI IMG/M metagenome (GOLD analysis project Ga0194121, IMG submission 148609) | Freshwater microbial communities from Lake Tanganyika, Tanzania - TA2015020 Mahale Deep Cast 50m | ecosystem: Environmental > Aquatic > Freshwater > Lake | place: Tanzania: Lake...
AGTATCTCCCGTCTCAAGACCTAAGTCCAATCCACGATGCATTCTTCCCCAACGAGGCCCATAACCCCAGTTAAACGAACGCAATGAATTGAAAAAAAAATTTTCGGTTCCTATCAGTAAATCTAAATTAATATTAGAAACAATCCCAGTCTTCGGAATTGGAAATAATCCTTTGTTATCTTTAAAGCCACGTAAATTAGAAAACTCGGGTCTCTTAGAAATATAAACGCCTAATGCCAAAAGGTCTTGGTCTTTGAACAGCCCTCCTTTGAATCGATCAACATGAACGCGTAATTCCTCGAAATCCAATTTATTCAAAAGATCATCCTTAAATGCATAAAAAGGAATAAAATTTTCGGTATTGGAGCTGTCTGCTGCATTCTGTCCATAGGACAAAACTGATGCAGATATAGAACATATCAAAAACGTAAAAAAACGCAAACGCCGGAACTTAATCATCGATTACTTTTAGAATTCTTCTTGGCCAAAGCTAATTTATGGCGTTCATATTCGGTTCCATAAATATTGTATGCATCTAATATAAATCCGTTATCAAAAGAACCACTCGTGGAAATTTCCATTTGTTCCGCTTGAATTGGATGAGTTTGATTAAGCCATACCCGAAATGCATCGCCTTCCAGCTTATTCTTGAATGGAAATACAACCAAAGAATTATTTTTGGAATAAACTTTATTATATTGACTATCGGTATACAAGATGAAAAAATTAGCGTCTTGTGGGGTCCACCACCGCAAAAATTTTGAAGCAAAGTCAGTAACCCGAATACAGCCAATGCTGTTGGCAGAACCTAGCATACCTCTTGATAGCTCCCTCAATGCTACTTCGTGAATTCCATTTTGCCGCATAGCCTTATTATTACAAGGCATTGGTTTCATTAGTAAAAAATTGGGTAGTTCCACCTTGTTCCTGAAAATTGTTATACGTTCATTGCCGCCCCCCAAAACAGAATCGTGCTCCTGCGCATAGCCTTTGTAGCTTCTTTGAGTTTCCCAATTCTTTGAACTAATAATATAATGAAAACCGTAATAGTCTCTTTTGTCGCCTATCGGAATGTATTCGATATGCCTAATTCTCTCTCTTCCCGATGAATCGTGAGTAATTATGGGATCCATGCGCTTCCCAGAGGTCCCAAATCTTGCAACCTCAATAAGGGTATCTTCATGAGCCTCACAAAGACATAACTTTTGTCCAGCGGCAAAGACAGAACCGCCGGAAAATGCAAATTTGCGATTTAAGCCAGGAGTGTAAAATTTCCATACAGTAGAATAAAAATCCAGCAGATCTTTTTTCTGCTTTGTTTTAAGTCTACGACTAGAATCTACTAAACCCTGAATATCAAAATCTCGAACTTGATGAGAATTTTGTAATTTAAGAAGTAAACCTGAATCAACACGGGAAAAATCTTTTAAAAGGTCAAGACGAGGATTCATTTCAATCAAACCACGAACATTCCCGCTGTCGTCAAGAACGTTCAAGTCTCCAACAATATATCTATTTCTATAAGGATGAGTTGAGTCAAGAGTTAAATTGAATAGATCATCAAAAACAAGTCTTTTGGAAACATATTTGGAGAAATATTGGTTATTTCTTGTCAAAGGCAGATAACAGCTGTTAGACTTAGCCATTATTTCCACTTGTTCCTGCGTCAAATCTTTGACTTTGGTTTTTACAACTTTTATCTCACTCTCTTTTTGCACATTCCCGTCGCAAGCTAACATCAGGAGCAAAATCGGAAAAAGTTTATAAATGTTCATATACTGGTATTTACTGCCAAATCACCTGAAGTTCGAAAGGCTTAAATTCCCATTCAAATCAATCCTGATTTGCCCGCTTGGGAAATCATGCTCACTTGCCTCTTTGATAATTCGCGCGGCCATTTGGGAGGAGTCAAGTACAGGCCGGCCTTCGCCCTCTTGCCTAAAAGAGATTATTTTTCCAGACACAAAATCACCTTTTTCGGTTAACTCCAAATCCAATAAAGGCGCTAAGCCTTTAAGTCCACTAAGACTAAATCTACCATAGGTTGCGAAATTTCCAAGACTATAGCAAACAAGTTTATTTTTATAGATTTCTAATGAACGTGGGATATGCGGGCCATGTCCTAATATCAAATCAGCACCGGCATCAATGGCACGGTGAGCGAATTCTTTCAAATTCCCTCTATTTTCTCCTAAATACATTTCCACGCCGTTGGAGAGATAACGAAATGCGTCGCCTTCACCTCCGCCATGGAATGAAACGACCACCAAATCACATTGCTGATTCAATTTTTCAATAATCCCTTTGGCATTAGCATAATCTGTAATGGAAACAGTGCCATTATTGGGCGAAAAAGCACAAAATCCCACCTTGATTTTCCCAATATTGAAGACTGTAAATGGAATGGAGAGAACGCCCGCAAAATGAATACTCTCTTTCCTAAGGCAGGCAATTGTATTATTAACACCTATTTGACCAAAATCAAAAATATGATTATTGGCTATACTCATCAAATTGAAGCCTGCCTTTGCCAAAACAGAGGAATAACGGTCCGGGCTCTTAAATGCATAGCATTTTTGAGGGTCATTACATTTCTTAGAAACGGGTGTTTTTGACGATAGTAAGCAGCCTTCAAGGTTACCGAACACCAAATGCGCGTCTAGGAGGTAAGGCTTAACCGCGTCAAAACTTCCTATGGCATCATCCGGGGGCAAATAACCCGAATGAGGGTAATCCGTACCCAGCATGATATCGCCAACCGCTTTTATTTTAACATGATTCGTTTTAGTAGACGCGGCAGAGAAAGATTCCTTTGAGTTTTCTTTAACAGACTGATTTTGTAAGTTATTGCCTCTTGGCAAAAATCGACCGGCACTTAAAAATCTCTTTTGATAATATTCATTAGGGTATTTCTCAACGATGATTCCCCTAGAGCAACTATGTAGCATTTCAATTCCGTTAGGGCCTATGGCACTTATCATAGCCACATGCCCTACCTTCTTGGTTCCAGCTTTTCTTCCCTCAAAAAACAGAAGATCTCCCGGCAAAACTTCGCTAAAAGGTATCTTAAGAATTTGATCAGCAATTTGTTGAGCATCAGAATTTAATCTAATTCCTGAAGCGATTTGGGCAACATACCTGACGAATCCACTGCAATCCATAACAGTACCATCAGGGGCTTTGGATCGGTATTTGCGCCCTAAAAATTCTTTACCACTTTCGACAACACATGCTGATAAATCTGTGTTTGGGTCAAAGAATTCTTGAGGCTGGCCAATCAAATTATCGACGGTCAAAAGGCAAAAGCCAAAGAAAAAGAAGATGAATGCCCTCCTATGCATACTTAGTCCCTAGAAAATTGTAAGGAATCAGGCACTAAGTCGACAATGTAATAACCACTATTGTTGGTAGTGTACTTGAGTGACCTAAGGGACTCGCTATCGTTAAAATAGGCATAGATGATTTTGTATCGATTGCCAGGAATCAACTCTCTATTTAGATATTCCCCTTCCGAATTTTGCAATCGAAGCAAAATGAAATTTTCGCCCTTTTTGTGTAATTCACCGAATTCATTGCGATCATCGGAAAAATACACCAAAGAATCCGTATCCTCGAAAGTAAATTCCAGATTTATTGTTGACAAATTCTTTAGACCCTGAAAAGTATAATTCGCATAAAACTCATAGGGCCAAACTTTAAAGGTATCGTTCTGCGTTATCCTGGTACGAATTTCATTGATTTTATAAAAACTGCTTGCGCTGGAATCCACCACAGGAACAGAATCCCTTTTAGAAGCCGATTCTTTCGGTAGTTCCTCATTTTTGCATGATACCACCAACAAAAAGAAAAAAATAATATTGCTTTTTTTCATTATACGCTACTATTAAACCGATCTAAAGATATAAAAAAATCGCCTAGGCTCATAATTCTTTGATCAAATTTTGTAAATATTAATAACTTAGGCGAAGGCTTCTATTTCCCTCAGTAGGCAAGGTGAGGGGGATAGACTTTCTCATAGTTTGCCTCAACTGCATCGGAAATACAGGCTTTTGAGAATGAAGGGCCCCTAAAGGGTCTCAAGTTAACGTTTTGGAGTCGAACTCCAAAATCAACGATAAATAAGAATACCTATTTTAGCATTTTACGAAATAAATACCTAAAAGAATTACTCAAACTTGTTCCAGAACAAAAATAGAACAAAGGCCTTAAACTAAGGCTTTGGCGTTGTCGATTCTGGCCCTGACTTTTTTTGAACTTACGCACATTCAGAACATGTTGCCGACGAATCTCCGGGTTTTCGCCGTTTTGAACGGCGGTTTCGAGCAAGCGAATCACCTGTTCCATGTCTGCGTATTCGGCCGGAGGATTGTTTGTCAGTAGCGTCTCCAAAACATCCGTAACCTCCCACGGACGAGCCAAATAAACATCCGAAGGAATGTCATGAAGTTTTTTGAATTCACAAGGCCCATCAAAAACAAGAACCGAATAAAAAGGCAACTTTGCAAACTGCGGCAATTGGGAACGAAGGTCGTGGATATGTTTTTGGTTTTGAAGGATGGGATTGTAAAAGCGATATCGATGCCTGCCATACGCCAAAATCTGAGTCCATTGCTGATGATGGCCTGAACCAAAAATCCAGCCGTTCATTTCTTTGACCTCAAAAACCACCACCCCCACCCTTGTGGCCAGTACGATATCCAATTGAGCATAGTGGCCTCGGGTCATGTCCAAATACAAATCGTGGTACAAGGCCTTGGAAGAAAAGTTATTAAGAAGAAGGCTCAGCACCAACCTACGCTCCGACCGGGTCCCCCGGTAGGGCTTGGTTACGGTCGCCAGCAGAGCTTGGTTCGCCTTGTACTGCTCCCAGCGAGCCCTTGAGCGATCGTAAACAAGGATCTTAAGCAGCCATAATAGACCTATGCCTACAATGATGGTTAGGGCGATCATGATATCTCCTTAATCCAGGCTAAAGCCTCCATCCGATTCGGCTGATAATTGGCGCAATAACTTATCAAAACGGATACATTCTCTTCCAAAATATACTTTAAAGGCATTGTTCGATACTACCTCTAAATCAAGGCCACAAATACCCGCCTTTGGAATACCTTCGGTGACATGGCAGGCGTCGTGGACTTTCTCTTTGTAGGCCGGGGGGCATCGGCTGCGCTGACAGCCCGGTCGTTGGAGCAAGCGGGTTTGTTGGCCGGTTGTCGGGTTTTGTTCGTGGACCCAGACCCCAAAAGCCGCAATGACAAGACATTTTGTTTCTGGGCGGAGGACACGGAACCGGTGGTGACGGATCTAGGGGATTTGATCGGGCATTCGTGGGACAAGGTGCGCGGAGGGCGGGAACCCCTGGTTTCGATCGCGCCGCTGCGTTATCACCAGATCAACAGCCTGGATCTCTACGAGGATTTGAGCCGACGCATCACGGCCAACGGCTGGGAGCTGAGGGCCGAGGCGGTGGAGAGGGTGGGCGCGGATGAGCAGGGCGCCTATGCAGTTTGCGGGTCGGAAAAGGTGCAGGCTCGTTGGATCCTGGATTCCCGGCCGCCCCTACGGGATAACGCGTCGGGCCATGCCGCGCAGCCTGATTTGGCGCAGAGTTTTTACGGGTGGGTTGTGGAAACGGATTTCCCTTGGCAAAGCGATGCGGGGGTGACCCTCATGGATTTGGAAGTGCCGCAGGACGGGGCTACACAATTTGTTTACATACTGCCCTACACGGAGAATCGGGTATTGGTGGAACTCACGCGTTTTGGGACCGCGATCCTGGAAGCTGATTTGGCCGAGCAATGTCTGCGCGATTACCTCCAGGCCGCCCTGCCTGAACAAGCCACGTACCGCATTGTCCACCGGGAGCAGGGTATCATTCCCATGTCGGAGCACCGCAGCGAACGCCGCAGCGCCCGCCATCCGCTGCAAAGCGTCGTGTCCATAGGAACCCGTAACAACGCCCTCAAACCCAGCACCGGTTACGCTTTCAAAACCATGCACCAACAGGCTCGAGAACTGGCACAGTTTTTGGGCAACAGCAACTCTGCCGATGGGGCTTCCGACTCTCGTAGACCTACCACCAAGCCTTGGCAATCCCAACCATCCCATCCCCGTTACGCCTTCCTGGACGGACTTCTCCTGCATATTCTCCGTCGTCGTCCCCACCAAGGCAAAGCGATTTTTGAACAACTTTTTGCGGGCATACCCCTCCCCTCGGTCCTGCGCTTTATGGACGAAAAATCCAGCTGGAAGGACGATCTGCGGATGTTGATGCATTTGCCCTGGAAGCCATTTTTGGTCGCCCTGTGGGAACGGCATGGCGGATGGCCTTTGCGTTTGTTGTTATTGACGCTTCTTTTGATGGGTCTACAGACCCTGCCTTCGGTCTATGCGGTAGTGGCCAACCTGGGTCTTGTTGTGGGCATGGTCATGCTGGGCCTACCCCACGGCGCCGTCGATCATTTATTACAAAGCGGACGATTCCAAAGACTTCCCACACCCGCTATGGTGCTGCTTTATATTGGCCTAGGCTTATTGATGTTATGGTTTTGGTTCCTGTGGCCTTGGTGGAGTCTGTTGTTTTTTGTGGGGTATTCGGCCTGGCATTTTGGTCAAGCGGATGGTCGGTCTTGGGGCCTGAATCCCATCCTATCGCTGGCATGGGGCCTATCGGTATTGGTCCATGTGACAGGCACCCATCCCGAAGAAACCCGTAACATCGTGCAGGCCATGACCCAACGCGAAACAACCTGGTCTCTTTCGCCGTGGTGGATCTTGTTATGGGCCATGATCGGGGGATATCGTCGCCAATCGGCGCTGGTCTGGACCTCTCTGGGCTTGCTGGCCTCCTCCACCCTGCCCTTAATGCACGCCTTTGGCTTGTACTTCATCGGCCAACACAGCCGAACCGGTTGGCGGGATTTGCGACGAGGGCTTCAATTAAGCTCCACATCCCTTTGGAAGGCCGCCCTTCCCTTTCATGCCGGGGCCTGGATCCTGTTGGGGCTGTTCTACACCCTCAAGGATCGCTTACCCTCCCTTGACTTTGGACCCGAAGGTAGCTTCTTTGTTTTCCTCGCTTGCCTCAGCTTCCCGCACGTTGTCACCATGCATCGCTTTTACCGCCAGCGCTAACAAAACAAAATATTTCTTCAATAACGGAAACCAAAACCCAAATAGAGCCCTTCAGGGACACCTATTCCCGAACGAATGATCAGTTTTGCATCTGGATGTTGATAGCGATAACCCATAGTTAGGGCTGGTCTCGGTAAAAAGTTTTCAGAATTTCTGATTATGCAAGCGCCAACACTCGCTTCAAAATGGTTACTACCTTTTCCGGTTAAAAGCCCCGTTCGACCAACTAAAGAAAGAAAAAACACCGGAGGAACCACCTGAAAAGTAATCAGCATATCCCCCTCCTAATGCACCCTGTATGAACGTATGGACGACCTTACGTTCTTGAAGTTTTTATGCAAGAACCCTTGGTTAGCCAAAATCAAGGTGCCCCCCGTGATATTGACCGAATGGCTAATTTTGTTATTTTGAGCGAGTAACGGCTCATAAGTAAGAAGGACGACAAAAAAAAGGTTGAGTCTTTTTAACATATTCGAGAATTCAAGGATAATTGAAGCGTTCGTCGATGTTGAATTAAATAAGCAAGACCCTGACGAAATCCAGGAATCTTGGCGCCTTGTTTTTGATTACGTTGGCTGAGGGTTAGGACATATCCCCAGTGTTTGAATATTTCTCGTTGTCCTTTCCAGAAACCACAACGGGAATCATAAATATGTATTGGTACGCCTTTGACGCCGTTGATCTCCAAAATTTGAAATTTACCTTCAAACAAATCTTGCCTGCTTGAACTTTTCAAATCATAGCGGGCATAATCAAATAAATCCACTTGTTCATTAATGGAATCCAAAACCTTTCTAAACAAAGGGTTAGACTCGTTGGTAATATCATAACAAGCTGAACCGTAATCCAAATTCCCAAGAGAAGTCGGTTCCCATACTTGCCCGTTCAGTAGAACCAAATCGGCATAGGGTTGACATTTGGACATAATATTCGATAAACGATGGCGTATATGGGGTAGGCCTTTTAACAAATCCCGAACAGTAGAAGTCCCATTTCCAACTAATTTTAGATGGCTTCTTTCAGTAATGCTACTTATTTGCAGTGAACCCATTGCCTTATGAACCAACACACTAACCTCCAAATCGTGTTGCACAAAATCCTGAACAAGGTAGTTCATGGCATGGCTTTCATGATAAAATTTCAGATCAGCCCAGTTATCCACCTTCTTTGCCAAATAACCACCCTCTCCGACATCGGGTTTAACAAAGAGCGGATAGGACATGTTCAAATCTGCAATTTTGGAGGCTAATTCATTCAGAGTATCTTGATTTGAAACATAAAATGTCTTGGGCTTCCATTCCTTCGGGATCCTCTGTATAATGTCATATTTGGACTCTCCCGCAAAACCAGCAAGGGGTAATTTGGGATTCGCCGCCGCAAAGTAAAAAACATTGCCTGAGCGAATAAAGCCTACCACGACCACATACAGCGTAACGGGAAAATAAAGAAGTTCCCATGGCCATGATTTCCAATGCCATAATACATCCCATCTTTTCCATATTCGACTAAACATAATCGAAACCGGATGCGTACAAGGGTAAATTCTGAATTTGTTGCATTTTACCCTTATCGACATCATGAAAAGAAGCCATAACATAAACATCCGAATCCTTAACAAAAGGATGCAATAATCCGGGGTTGACGGCTCCTTGAATTCGTTCGCGAATTGGACAAGTTGCACCCATCCAATACATCGCGGATCGCATGTCTGTTTTGAGCAAAACATCTTCAACAAGCCTGCCCCATTCCTTTTCGAATCCAGGTCGGATATAAATGCCTTCTAAGGCCAAAAATTGAAATTTATTTGGATTAAAAATGCGATTTAGCAATGGAATTAGAGGTAATATTTTGAGTAAGAACTTCCCTGACCAACCAGACATACGATTAACCACCCAATGGGCTCGGTGGTATTGAAGTCCTGCTACGATTTGACCTTTGATCCGTAATACATAATACTGATCATGCAAGAAAATAGAATCAAATTGAACCAACGCATGTTCGCGGTATTGGGTCCCTAACAATGCCAGAACTTCATCGCGTTGCGTTGGTGTAGTCACCTGCTCAACTCCTTTCATGGATCTAGGAAAAAATCGACTAAATCCATTGGTAGTAGCCGTCCAGGTGTGTTGATAACCTGCGCTCTGCACCGTTTTGAACGAAGGTTTGTTCCCACGCTCAACACAAGCAAAAAAAACGGTGGGTTCATGAACGCCCTCCCGGACCAATTCCATCACACGAATACCATACTTTTTGATTAGTCCCTGTCCCCTAATTTTGGGTGAAGAAGCAAAGTACCGTACATAAAAACAGTTAAGATCTGACCCGGCGATTCCAACCTTGGTATGACAAAAAACAGATGTGGCTAGTATATGGTCTTCGGAATGGATCGCCATTAGTATCGGGCTGTGAATATGGCGGCTGTGTTCTTTGGTGTTTTTGTTTTCATAAACCGCGCCTTCGCTTCCCCAGGCTATTTCATCCAAGAAGGCGAGCGCCTCATCAGGTATGCCTTCATGCCTTATGATTCGGTAAGGGCCTTCCTCTAAGATGACTTGCGAAATCATACCGATGATTTTTTGAGTATTCCCTGGGTCTCCAAATCGTGGCATGATTGAATAACCAGCTCTTCCAGTCTGTCCAAAACATCCGGCGTATGCGATGGCGAAAGAAAGCAATTACGGCCTTCCCATACATAAACGCCGTTTAACAACAATTGATAATAGAGTAAGCTGGATTTTCCTGGGGTGGTGAAACGAAATAAGGATCCAAAGTGGTGAATTGAAATTGGGTACCTTTCATGTTCAAAAAACTCCCTCAATCGTTTACAAAAATCAGTCGTTGTTTGATTAAGGTTCTGTAAAATTCCCCCATTTGAATTTCGAAGAATTTCAAGAACCTTCAGGGATGAAGCCATGGCCAAAGGGTGATGACAAAAGGTGCCTGCGACAAATGTTGATTTGACAACGGGGACCGAATCATCCCCGTATTGCCAAAATCCACCATCGGTGGCATCAAGAAACCGAGCTTTACCCGCTACCAACCCCAGAGGTAGGCCACCACCAATGACCTTACCGTAGGTAACAATATCAGCCTTAACCCCAAAATACGCTTGACTTCCACCCAGCCCTATCCGGAATCCAGTAATGACCTCGTCAAAAATCAAGGCGATGTTCTTTTCTTCCGTGATTTCGCGAAGGGTATGCAAATAATCGCGGGGTTGTAAGCCCGGATTACGGCTTTGAACAGGTTCCGTTAAAACCGCAGCAATGTGATCCGAATTTTTACGAATAAAATCCAAGCTTTCATCAGAACCGTATTCCAAAAGATAGGATTCGTTGAGAATAGCTTGGGTAACCCCCGGAACCATTTCTTTGGCCACACCACTTTGGGGGTCATTTCGAAGCGATAACAAAGAATCAAATGTTCCATGGTAGGACCCTTTGAAAAAAACAATGTACTTTTTTTGGGTAATAGCTTTGGCTAAACGTAAGGCAACCATGACAGCTTCGGTGCCTGAATTAAAAAATGCAACGCGTTCGACCCCTGTGGATTGAGCAATCGCTTGGGATAAGGGACCAGCCAAAGGAGAAATGGGCCCTACCGACCAACATTGGCTCAATTGATCTTGAATGGCTTGACGTATAGGCTCGTAATTATGACCAAACAGCAAGGACCCAAAACCCATGGTAAGGTCAATGTACTCATTATGATCCAAATCACGAACAAAAGGACCGTACGCTTTATCGCAAACTAAGGTATAGATTCCCTCTTTGAATTCTTTGGTAAATCCCGCTGTATTCCGATTTAAAGCAAAGGTGGGACGATACGCCTGGGTATGCTCCTTGGTCAAACGGTTTTTGTCGGTAAGTTGCTCTAGCATAAAGAAATTTACAGCCTGTCAAAGACGCCAGCCATAGCCAAAATAAATGGCCTCCGGTAAACCTATGCCAAAGCGAACAATACTACGACCATCCAGATTAAGATTCCGATAACCCACTGTTGCCGATGGCAGCCATGACGCGCCATCCCCCGTCATAAACAAACAAACACCCCCCGCAGCTTCAAAATAATGGGAATTGGCTCCAGCCAAGAACCCCAACCGAGCGTAAGGAGTTGTGAAAGACTGCCCT
>Ga0194121_10010454_pt1 | contig 11263 bp, 11 predicted proteins | sample TA2MahCa50mmetaG_FD_148609 | JGI IMG/M metagenome (GOLD analysis project Ga0194121, IMG submission 148609) | Freshwater microbial communities from Lake Tanganyika, Tanzania - TA2015020 Mahale Deep Cast 50m | ecosystem: Environmental > Aquatic > Freshwater > Lake | place: Tanzania: Lake...
GCGAATCAGCGCTTCGATAGAGGCTGACCGAACACGACACGGCCGCGAGCGAACGTCAGCTCGCATTGGAGATCCTTGAGCGCGGCGGCTGGAATCTCGTACGGGTTGCGGTCCCAGACCGCAAGGTTGGCGTCCTTGCCCACTTCGATGGTGCCAATTCGATCCTCGAGGAAGATCTGCCGTGCCGCCCAGGCGGTATAGGAGCGCAGCGCGGTCCTGACGTCCACCGATTCCGCTGTGCCGTACGGTGTGGCGCCGTGCGTGGCGTTCAATGTTTCCCGCGCGACCGAGGCCCACAGCCCGTAGCGCGCCGGGTAGGGCGTGACCGCGTAATGACGATAAGCCGTATTAGCGGCCTCTAGTTCACCGAACGCCGGTTCTCAGACCCAGCCCTTCGTGGCGTCGGCGATTAGGGTGCAACCGCGCAAGCTGCATTTGACCCTGTTTCCGAGTCGGGTCGGTTGAGGGGCGGAAATCCCTGTGCACCTGAGAACTGTTAATCCAAGAGTGTCCTTGCAAAGCGATCGAATTGTAATTGCAGTCTGGCGGACGATCGGCCACACTTTGTTCAACGATCAGGCCGTCGTGGAGTGTAGGCGAAACCCAACTGAGCAACACTGAACAGACTTATGTCATCACGTATCCGACAAACAAGCCGCGTCATTACTGTCGGAGTCATCTTGTTGACCATCGTCAGTTTGTTGTCGGCGATCTATTCCTTGCGACTACGACAGCTTGAGGAACAGGCCTATGCGATCCGTTACGAATCTTCGCAAATGGCGGTTCAACTTGCGGCCGGCAGCGACACGCTTACCAACAACGTGCGCGGCTACGCGGCAACCGGTGATCGACGGTATTACGATGCGTTTCAGCAAGAATTGAACGAGGATCAGTCGCGCGACAAGGCGGTTGAGCGTCTGAAAGAACTCGGGATCACCGATCGTGAGTTGGCACTCATTACGCGTGCCAAGCAAAATTCGGACGCGTTGGTCTCGCTGGAGAACCGGGCGATCGCCGCGGTCGAGAACAAGGACCTGCCGACGGCCATCTCGCTGGTTTTCGGCGACGCCTATCGTGCGGCCAAAGATCAGATCATGGACCCGATCGCGGAGAGCCGGCAAATCATGGCAGAACGACTTTCCAGCGATGCTGCCACGCTGTCGAGACAGGCCAATACCGCCAGTTGGATTGCGATCGGTGCCTTGGTTCTCAATGCCACTGCCGTTATTGCGGCGCTGCTGTTGTTCTACGGGCAGCGGGTTGTGAATCCAATGACCACGCTGAATAGGAATCTGGGTGATCTGGTGGCGGGGAAAGCCGGCGTTACGATCAGCCATCAGCAGGATGATTCTGAAATCGGAGAAGTGGCGCGTTCGATGGAGAGCTATCGCCGGATGGTCGATGCTGCCGACCGCCAGCGGTGGGTGAAGTCGTGCGTGAGCGAAATTGCGGAATCACTGCAGGTCGAGGGAATGCTCTCGGCGTTCGCCGACCGGTTGCTCTCGCAGCTGGTGCCCTTGTTGGGAGGCGGCTTCGGTGCCTTCCATGTGCGACGACTCGACGATCGGTTCTACTTGACCAGCTGCTACGGTGGTGCGACTTCGCGCGCTGAAACCGGTATCGCGACCGACGAAGGTCTGATCGGGCAGGCGGCCGTTGAGCGAAAAACGATTGTGTTGACTCATTTGCCACCCGACTACGTCCAAATCCGTTCGGGATTGGGACAGTCACCCCCCAAGGTGCTTGCGGTCGTTCCACTGGTCAGTCAGGACCAAGTGCTGGCGGTGGTCGAAGTGGCGACCTTTGCCGACTTGTTGGAACAACAGCTTGCCTTGTTGCACGACGTAGCGGCCATGGCAGCGATGAAACTAGAAGTGCTGCAGCGAAACCAGCGCGCAAACGAGTTGCTGGTCTTCCAGCGCGCGTTGCTCGAGAGCATTCCTTATCCAATGTTCATCAATGACGCCCAAGCCCGATTTGTCAGCTGCAACAAGGCCTATGAGCAGGCATTTGGCATTGCCAGCGATTTCCTAAAGGGGAAGTCGGTAATGGAACTCGAATTTATTCCCGAGGAGGATCGGCAGCGTTTTGACGAGCAAGACCGCAGTGTGATTCGGGACTCGAGCCGGCTCAGTTACGAGTTGCCGATCAAGTATGCGGATGGCGAGACCCACGTCACGCTCTATTCGGTTGACGGCTTCCAATTGCAAGATGGCAGTCCCGGCGGATTGATCGGATTGCTGGTCGATATCACCGACCAGAAACGCGCGGCCGAGGAATTGCGAGTCGCAAAAGCGAAGGCCGAAGAAGCGACGCAGATGAAGTCGATATTCTTGGCCAACATGAGCCACGAGATTCGCACGCCGATGAACGCCATTATCGGGCTCTCGCATCTGGCGCTGAAGACAACACTGACACCGAAGCAGCGCGACTATGTCAGCAAAGTGCATAACGCGGGCACGTCGTTGCTCGCGATCATCAACGACATCCTCGACTTCTCGAAAGTGGAGGCGGGCAAGTTGGACATCGAGTCGACCGAATTTCGGCTCGATGAAGTCATCACCGCCGTTACCACGCTCACGGCGCAAAAGGCCCACGACAAGGGGCTGGAGTTTCTGATCCATGCGGCACCCGAAGTGCCTGAAGTTCTGCTCGGTGATCCGCTCCGGCTGGGGCAGATCCTCACCAACTTCATCAACAACGCTGTGAAATTCACCGAACGGGGCGAGGTGCAGGTCACGATCGAACAGATCGAGCAAGTCGGAGAAAAGACGCACTTGCGATTCGCTGTCCGCGATACCGGAATCGGTATGACTAAGGAACAGGCCGGCCGGCTGTTTCAGCCGTTCACCCAGGCCGACATGTCCACCACTCGCAAACACGGCGGAACCGGATTAGGGCTGACGATCAGTCGCCGGTTGGTCGAATTGATGGGTGGACGCACTTGGCTGGAGAGCGAGCCGGGAGTGGGCAGCACGTTTTACTTTACGGTGTGGCTCGGCGTAGGAACGCCAGCCGGGGCCAGAAAAGTCGTCCCCGAAAAACTGAGCGAGTTGCGGGTGCTGGTGGTCGACGACAACGAAACCGCTCAGGAAATCCTCAAAGATCCGCTCGGCGGAATCGTCTCGCGCGTGGATCTGGCGTCTTCAGGTAAGGCGGCCATCGATGCCGTGCGACAGCACGACAACGCCGATCCGTACGACGTGGTGTTCATGGACTGGCGGATGCCGGGCATGGACGGACTGCAGGCGAGTCGTCACATCAAGAGTGATGAGACGCTGACTCATCCGCCGCATATCGTGCTGGTCACGGCCTTTGGTCGCGAGGAGGTCCGCGAGGAAGCCGAACGGCTGCAGCTCGACGGTTACCTCATTAAACCGCTCACCAAATCGATGATCTTCGACATGCTGGTGAATATTTTCGCAGAGGAAGGCGATGCGGTATTGGCCGCCGAGCGAGCCGCGGAGACGATGTCGCTTCGAGGTGCCCGGATTCTGCTCGCCGAAGACAACGACATCAATCAGCAGATTGCCGTGGAGTTACTCGAAGGTGCGGGTGCGACGGTGCGCGTCGCCGACAATGGGCGCCTCGCCGTGGAGATGCTGAGCAGCGGTCCACCCGGCGACGTGGACGTGGTCCTGATGGATCTGCAGATGCCGGAGATGGACGGCCATCAGGCGACGGCCAGGATCCGGGCCGACCAGCGATTTGCCTCCTTGCCGATCATTGCGATGACCGCGCATGCCACCATGGAAGAACGTCAGCGTTGTCTCGACTCCGGCATGAATGATCACATCTCCAAGCCGATCAACCCCGACCAATTGTTCGAGACGGTTGCCCGGTTCTACCGGCCGTCCATTGAAGTTACCGTCGTGTCGCAGCAAGCCGTTGAGGCTGCCAGTGAAGAACTTCCCGCGATTGCTTGCCTGGATACCAGCGACGGTCTGTCCCGCGTCGCAGGACACCGGAAGTTGTACTTGAAAATTCTCCGCAAGTTTGTCGAACAGCAGGGAGCCGCAGTCTCCGAAGTCGCAGGTGCACTTGCCCAAGGTGATCGAGCGTTGGCCGAGCGGATCGCGCATACGCTCAAAGGGGTCGCGGGCAACATCGGTGCAAAATCTCTCTACGCAGCCGCTGGTCAACTGGAAAAACGCATTCACGACAACGCCCCGGCAAAGGATCTCGAAGCGGCGAAATCGCAGACGCAAGCCGAGTTGGATACGCTGCTCGCCGGTCTGAAGCCAATCGCGGTTGCCGCGTCCGTCCCCGAAGCGGCTCCCGCCACACCGGTCGACTCCGCCCAAATGCGCGTGGCGGCCACGGAGTTGATTCAGTTGCTGCAAGCCTTTGATCCGGGCGCGATGGACTTTGTCGAATCTCATCACGCGATGTTGTGGCCCTTGTTCACCGGAACCGCTTGGGAGCAATTCGAGAAGCAGATCCAAGGATACGCGTTCGGCGATGCGCAAGCACTTCTGGAGCATGCGCTAAAGGAACTTGCCTGACATGAAACAACCATCCGATTATCGAATCCTTGTCGTCGACGATGCGCCTGCCAACATCCAGACGCTTTCCGCGACGCTGAAAGAAAGAGGCTACAAGATCAGTGTAGCGATCCATGGCAAGCAGGCTTTGGAGTTGATGGAGAAGTTGCCGATGGATGCAGTGCTGCTCGATGTCGTCATGCCGGAATTGGACGGATTCGGCGTATTGAAAAGCATGAAAGAAAACGCCGCGACACAACATATCCCGGTGATTATGATTTCCGCCCAGGACGAAATGGAGAATGTGATTCGGTGCATTGAGATGGGCGCGGAGGACTATCTGCCGAAGCCGTTCAATCCCACGCTGCTCCATGCCCGCATCGGAGCCTGCTTGGAGAAGAAAACGCTCCGCGATTCCGAGCAGGAACACTTGCGTACCATCGAGAAGACGCAGCGGCGTCTGAAGAAAGAACTCGTCGCGGCCACCCGCTACGTTCGCTCGATCTTGCCCGCTCCAACGTCGTCGCCCCTGCAAATCGAATGGATCTACCAGCCATCGACCGAACTGGGCGGCGATGCCTTCGGATACCATTGGGTCGATTCCGACCATTTTGCCGTTTATTTGCTCGATGTCTCCGGACATGGAGTCGGTGCGGCGTTGCTTTCCGTCAGTGCGATCAACGTGATCCGCTCCGGAGCACTGCCGAATACCGATTTTCGCGATCCCGGCGCCGTGTTGGCCGCGCTGAACACCGCCTTTCCGATGGAGAAGCAGAACAATCTGTATTTCACGATTTGGTACGGAGTGTATCACGCGCCAAGCCGTACCCTGCGGTATGCCAGCGGTGCTCATCCGCCAGCCTTGCTACTCGAACGCAGTTCATCGCAAAGCCATCAGTTGCGGACGCAGGGAACCATCATCGGACTGATGGAAGGGATGGAATACGATACCGAGTCTCGCACCGTCGCGGTCGGCGACCATCTGGTTGTGCTCTGCGACGGCTGCTTCGAAATCGAGGACGATCAGGGACACTTCATGGATTTCGAAACATTCGAAGAGTTCATGCGCCAAAACGGAAGCGCTCCAGACGGCCTGGAACAACTCCAAACCTGGGTGCGTGCCCGGCACGGCGACGGTCCGCTGGATGACGATTTTTCCATCGTCCGCATTCAATTCTGACACCCTGACGTTGGTTCCGAAACGCGCCAGATCCTGCTAGAGAAAAGCGGCTTTTTCGGCCCCTGAATTCTGACCTGGTTGCGCGTACTCGTTCGGTGTCAGATCGCCGAGCGAGCTGTGCGGTCGGCGCTGATTGTAGTCGATCCGCCACGCTTCGATCGTCGCCTTCGCCTCCTCGATGGAGGTGAATTGCTGGACGTTCAAGCACTGATCGCGCAACCGGCCGTTAGACGATTCAATGTAGGCATTGTCCACGGGCTTGCCGGGTCGAATGAAGTCGAGCTGCACGCCTCGTGCGAAGGCCCAGTCCTCGAGCGCACGTGACATGAATTCGGTATCATGATCGACGGTGATCGATTGCGGCGCCGTGCCGCCGGCGATGGCCTGGTCGAGCGCCTCGCCAACCGTGTGGCCAGACATGCTCGATGCCGGCTCCAGCAACGGACTCTGGCGACTCCACTGATCGACGACGGTGAGCAGCCGAAACGGCCGGCCGGCCAGCCCTCACGTCGTAACAACACCCAGATGCGATGGAAACCGAATCGAGGTCGCGCCTGCGCGAGCTCGCGGATACCACTCCGCAATGCGGCTTGGTCGTCTCGGGTCGAGAGGCGATACCATGCGGCTCGGCTGAACTGTGCCAAGTGACAGGCCCGCACGCAGCTGACGGCGAAGGTGCTTTGCACCCAGGCGGCCAACTCGCGGCGCTGTGTGGGCCTCAGACTGTTTTCGCAGCGCTTCCGTGAGGATGTGCTTGTCGAGCGACAGGTCGGCGACGAGACGCTTCAGCCGCGCGTTCTCGTCCTCGAGCGCGCGCAGCTGGCGTAGCTCGGTCACACCCAGGTGCGCGTACTTCTTCTCCCAGAGGTAGAACGTCGCTTCGCTGACGCCCAAGTGCCGGCAGACGTCCGCCGGTGGCCGTCCGCTCTCGACTTCGCGGAGGGCGTACGCAATCTGCTCTTCGCTGAACTTCGACTTCTTCATGGTCCCTGCTCCTGTTCTGGACCGTCCGAAGCCGCTATCTTCCTCTAGTGTCGCCTGCCGTCGTTTTCGGGGGAGACGTCAGTCTCTTTTCGGTTAGGGGATGGAAGTAGCCGGATACTGTTTAGATTTGGATTTGCAGGCCAAGGCCGGCTGCCCAGGATGTTGGTTTGCCGCGGCTATAGTCGGCTTTCCGGAAGAACGTCATGACTCGTCCGTTAAATTCCTTGAACAGGTAGTTGACGTTGAATTCCGTGGTTTTCTGGTTGTAGTTGAGGGCAGTCCCGCCGTGGGTAAAGTCGGCTTTGGAAAATTTTCCGAGAAGTTGGATTTTGCCCGGCCCGACTGGCTTGGGAAGGACGTAGGCGAGGAGTCCGTAGGCGCCCTGGCTCTTGGCGAAACGAGCATCGTAGCCACCGAGCCGGTTGTAGTTCGAATACTCGCTTTCGACGGTGATGACGCCGGCGTTGGCTAGTTTGCGTTCGAGCAGGAAGTCCACGGTTGTCGCCGTGCGGCCGCCCTGTACCTGCGTTGCTGCGCCGAGGGTCAGCAGTTGTTTGGAGCCATAGTAGGTGCTGTTCAGGTAGTAGCCTTCCTCTTTGTCCCAGAAGTGAATCTGCGCGCGAAAAGCGCCGATGACTTCCGGCCGGCCGGTAGCCGTACCACCATCGAATGCTCCAGCGGAAAGCTTGACCTTACCGAAGTCGCCCCAGTAGGCGACGCCGTCATCGCGGCCCTGAAAGATGAAGGGATGGCCGTTCTGAATGCCATCCGAATAGACCCCCCAATGGCTGTTGTAGTAGGGGCCAGCGAGGTTGGCGCGGTCGCTGGGCGGAAGCAGCCGCCCGGCCCAGATATTGAATTTGGGATGAAACTCGAGGCGAGCGACGGCATCCAGGATATTCACGCGACTGTCCGAGCTGTTGTACTCGGTGTTGAACATGAACTTCACCTTCCCGGTGACGGATCCATTGATGTAGAGACGGATACTGTCCAGCGCGAACCGATCGGAATCGCCGCCCTTATCGACCTGCTCATGGGTGAAAAAGGTCCGCATGCCGGCGCCCACGGTCAGAGGGCCGAAATTTCCTTGAGCGAAACCGATGGATGGGACCAGGACGAACCCGGCGAGGAAAAGTATCGAAGTGACCCGGCCCCTGCCGCCTCCGGGACGGAGTTGGAAGTAATTCATGAGTCAATAGCTCCCTACGGCGTCAGTGCGCCTGGCAAGTTGTTGCACGATTCGGAGCGATCTCGGGTCCGGGACGTGCTCGTTAGGCTGAAACCGAGATTTAACACGTCTGAAAATAATGTGCCAATAGAAACTGGTGATGGACGCCGAAAAATAATTTGATAAGGTTTCAACTGTCCCGGGTTTTTCGGAGGGCTGATTGCTTGAGAGGATTAGCTCATGGCAAGACCGAGGAAGTATTCCCCTGAAGTCGGAGAGCGAGCCGTGCGGATGCTGTGCGAGCATGGTCCGGAGCATCCGTCGCAGTGGGCGGCGATTCCTGTCGGCGCTCGGAGCGGAGCGTGTTCGCCAGACGGTGCGCGAGGGCCTCTGGTTCACCGAACGCCGCGCCCGTACCGCCACGGGCGTCTTCGGTACGCCGGTGAACGCGGCTCATGATTTACTCCGTGTTCGCGCTACGCCTTGGCGGCGTGCGCGTACAGCGGACCTCCAGCGCGATTGGCCCCTCGAAGCGGTAGGAGCGCGGCGATAAACCCCGCGGCTCGCCACCGCGTTTGAATCAGCCGGCCCATCGACCTATCCTAGCAAGACGCGAGGTGCCTGATGCTTTCCGACAAGGAGAAGCCGGTCCGCCAGCTTATCGGCCTGATGGACGCCCTGCACTGCGGGGCGGCGCTGGTGGACCGCGCCGGCCGTATCCGCCATGCCAATCCGCGACTGTGCACCATGATCGGCCTGCCGCTGGGTGACCTGGCCGGCAAGGACTTCTACGACCTCTACCCCTCGCCGCAGGACCGGGCCTACATCGACCAGCGGCTCCAGCACTTCGATGAGACCTACGAGGGCGAGTTCTATCTGCCTCGCACGGACGGGGACCGAGTGCCGATCATTGTTTCCGGCCGTCCGCTCGACTGCGGCGGCGCCACCGCCAGCTTACGCCTGCTCACCATCATGGACATCACCCGACAGAAGCAGGCGGAGGAGCGGGCCACCGAGCAGTATCAGACCATCGCCACCCTCAGCGACACCATCCTCGAGCAGGCCTTGGACCTCAAGCACGACAAAGAGCATTTGGAACAGCGCGTGCGCGAGCGGACCGCCGAACTGCACGAGGCCAATATGGAGGCCATCTATATGCTCGCGGTGGCCAGCGAGGCCAAGGACGGGGACACCGGCGCCCACGTGCGCCGCATTCAGCACTACGCCCAGGCGCTGGCCCGCGAGATGGGGCTGGCGGCGCCCGACGCGGAGCAGATGGGCTACTCGGCCATCCTTCACGACGTGGGCAAGATGAGCGTCCCGGACCACATCCTGAAGAAGCCGGGACCGCTCACGGATGACGAGCGGCGAGAGATGGAGCGGCACACGGTGGTGGGCGAGAGCATCCTCTCGCTCAAGCCGTTCTTCGCCCAGGCCCGCGACATCGCCCGTGGCCACCACGAAAACTGGGACGGCAGCGGCTATCCCGACGGCCGCGCCGGGCACGCCATCCCCCTGGCCGCCCGGATCGTTCACGTCGCCGACGTCTATGACGCGCTGACTCATCCGCGCGTTTACAAGCCGGCCTGGTCCGTGGAGCGCGCCGCCGGGGAGATCGCCGCCGGCGGCGGCACGAGCTTCGATCCGGAGGTGGTGCGGGCATTCGATGCGTTGATCGGCTCGGCCAGGCTGTTGCCCGACTCTCGTTGACGCCCAGTCGGCGGTGGTTAGGATTCCGGGAACGGCATCGGCTGGGACGGCGTGGCCCGGCCGGCGGCCGATTGGCTGGCTGACTTTCAACGTCGTGGCCGAACGACGCGGCCTCCGACGGGGAAAGGCGTCAGGATCGAATGTCATCAGATGTGAATGCCATGCTCTACATGCTGCTGATCCCGGCGATGGTTGCCCAGATTGCGAGCGAACCGCCGGCGGATTCGTTCCAAGTGACGATAAGCCGTACTTCCACCTACCGGAGAAGGTCCCCGACAACAGGGTCGACGTCGGGATCGTGGGCGTTCCGGTTGCGTCGGTCCCATCGGCGCTCGGCGCCAGTCGCGCGCCCGACACGCTGCGGCGGATAACGCAACGGCTGACCCCGTGGTTCGAAGTCTGGCTGGACGGGCTCTATACGGAGGTGGGATGTAACAGAGGGCTGCCGCGGGTCGTCGGTCGCGGTGTCGTGCTCAAGGACTACGGCGATGTCGGCGCAGGCGAGGGCACCGTCGGCGCGCTCTTCCAGGCCATCAAGGGCTTCGTGGCCGGGCGCGTGGCGCCGAATCACTTGCGGCCGCTCTTCATCGGCGGCGATCGCGCCATCACCTTCCCGATCGTCTACGCGCTGGCCTTGCGGCATCCGGGCCTCCGCCTCGTAGTACTCGACGCCCACAACGACCTCTTCTACGTGCCAGCGATCTCCTACAATCACACCGCTGTCGGCGGCAAACTCCTCCTCTTCACCCCCGGACCGGTCTGGATACGCGGATGGCACGGTTCGGCTCGCTCGCGGGGGAACCCGCCCTGGCTGGGCGCCTCAACCTGCATGCCATCGGTCCGACGCGGCGCATGCTTCAGCGGGGCACGCTGGGCGAGGCCCTGACACGCATCCCCGCGGGCGCGCCCGGCTACCTCACCATCGACCTCGACGTCCTCTCGCCCGAGGCGATCGGCGGCGCCGTGTCGACGCCGGTCGCCAATGGACTGACCTGGGACGAGCTGTTCGAAATCGTGGAGTACGCGATGGCGCGTCTCGACGTCGTGGCATGCGACCTGGTCGAGTTCCACCCCGATGCAGCCATCCCGGGGCAGTGGACCAGCCAGCTGAGCACTCTCATCCTCCTGCTGATTGAAGGGCTCGCCGCGGGTGCACATCGTCGAGACGGGCTCGCCACCTGAGGATGGACACCAGGCTCAAGCCTCCACGTCCGCCCCGCGCGCGCGGAGCAGCGCCTTGAGCACCGAGCGATGGCCGCGCGCCTCGTCTGCACAGTAGCAGCCCACCGACAGGTTGGTCTGGTGCGAGAGAGCCGACAAAGGGGCGTGTTGCAACGATATCGCCCGGCTGCTGCCCATCTTGCTTATCGCTCGCTCAGATTCCTCTGTGCATCCACAGCTGTCGGATGCTCTCGTCACAGGCCCTGGCGTTCGACGCGACGCGCTGCCGCTACGCGGAGATGTAGCGGGCGCTCGGCATCCCGGAGCTCGGAGCGGTGCTGTCGTGCAATCGCGACGCGGCCCTGATCGAAGGCTTCAATTCGTCAGTGACGCTGACGAGACCACAGACCATCATGCAAGGGGCGCCGTGCTGTGATGTTCGCTACCGTGCGCCGTCCACGAAGTGAGCGCTTCCGTCAGGGCGAATCAGCGCTTCGATAGAGGCTGACCGAACACGACACGGCCGCGAGCGAACGTCAGCTCGCATTGGAGATCCTTGAGCGCGGCGGCTGGAAT